>Ga0265297_10003540_pt1 | contig 27916 bp, 28 predicted proteins | sample Munlanlwell13791_FD_192502 | JGI IMG/M metagenome (GOLD analysis project Ga0265297, IMG submission 192502) | Leachate microbial communities from a municipal landfill in Southern Ontario, Canada - Leachate well 137-91 | ecosystem: Engineered > Solid waste > Landfill > Unclassified | place...
ACCCCAGACCAATTGTTTCGCCCTGCCGAGTCCGCATTATTAGTTTTAATCATTTGGATTTTGCTCGAAATAGTTTCGAACTTTGTCCAATAAACACCGAAGGACAAATTGTCACCTGCTAGCGCCCCGGATGAATCGGGCGGTCTCGAAAACCGATGTGCCCGCAAGGGTACCGGAGGTTCGCTCGCCTCGCTTCGCGAGAACGAAGCGGGAATCCTCCCGTCTCCGAATGGACAAAATGGATGAGGAACGGAGTCCCGCAACTGCTTGCGGGACGTGAGGATGAGAAAGCCGCAGTGTTGCGTGAGTTGTCGCCTAGCGACAGGCGAGCGCCACGAGGCGGGGTCGCGAAGGATTTCCGTCAGGAAATCAATTTGTGACCAAATCCTCTCTCCTCCGCTCTAAAAATCTTTATGAGCCCCATCGCTACGTTTCATTAGCGGGATCCAACCGATGAGAACGAGAATCGCTCTGCCTGTAAAGGCATCAAAAGCTTCCTTGTCCATTGCTAAAAATAAATCCCATTCTCAAATGAATAACAAATGGAAAAAAATTAGTTCACGAATTGCCTATAAAACTCCTTGGCTTCGCATTCGCGAAGACACTGTAACCAGGCCTAACGGAAAAAGGGGGATATATAGCATCGTGGAGCGTCCAAACGTGAATTTTGTAATAGCGGTAATTGACGATAGAATATTATTTATAAAAGAATACAGATATCCAGTTAAACAATCTGTTTGGCAATTGCCGGCGGGCACAACCAACAAAAAAGAAGGTGATTTACAAGCAGCGAAACGGGAGTTACATCAAGAAACTGGTTATCGCGCTCGCAAGTGGAAAAAAATTGGATCCTTTTTTATTGCTCCAGGTCATGAAAGTATCGTGGCCAACGTTTTTCTGGCAACCAAATGTTATACAGCGGATAAACAACCAATCCAATCGGCCGTTGAGTTAATCACTCGTATTGATGGCATACCAATACGCCGACTGAAAAAAATGATTGCCGGAGGTAAGATAAAATGCGGCATCACACTTGCTTCGTTAAATATTTTTTTTCAGACAAGAAAATGAGGAACCCCCGAAAGGTTCCTCATTGTCGTGGATGAAAAAATGGCTGATCGCTTGGCAAAATTCCAAGTTGAAAATCAGCGACTATTTTCTCAAACAGAGCGTTTAGTGTGATCTGGCCAGGCATACAGTGTTTACACCACAATCCTAGTGGCTTATGTAATGCTAGCCCAAGGAGCTCCTGCAACGGCGATTTCTGACATGAACCAAAAATGTACGCATCAGGCGACGACGCTCTGGTAAACGGTTCCCCAATGGAGTCGCAAGCGCACACCATCCCATAAGGATCAATAGCTGGGCGCAGGAACGGAATCCAGCACCTTTTTGGCAATGTCAGTCGCATCTTTTTCCATCGGTCCGCTTGCAACAACAGATCATCGGCTATCGTAAGCCTGAATGGTAACTCATCTCGCACTGATCGATCTCTGACATCACAAATATCTTTAAGCATGAGCTCGCTTTGCAGAGATGAGAGCGCTTTAGAGATGCCGATGCAGTCACCTCTGATGTCGAGAAAATCAATGCGTAGATGTTCACCGAGTTGTGCCAGTAACGGAATGTGCGCGTAGTTTAATTCCTGGATAACAGCACCCATCCCAATCCTGAGCGATGATCCGACTTTTTCCCTAAACGCAATTAATCTTCTCATCCCCTTGAGGACGATCTCAAAATCATTGCAATGTAGGGGACGGTTCACGAGTTGAGCGTATACCTCCTTGGTCGCCGCGTGCATACTAACCCTTAGCCAATCTGCCCGCATCAGTGTCTTGATCGTTTTTTCACTGAGACTCAAAAGCAGTCGTCCGTTTGTGTAGATCATCGTCTTGATCCCCAAACGGATCGCTGCTTCTGTGACATGCCTGAATTTCTCCTCACCCAACAATGTCTCGCCGCCGCCTGAAATGATGATTCGCTCAACCCCCAGGCGTTTAGCATCATTTAAAATCCCAATCCAACCTTCCTTTGATATTAGGTTGGCATTCGCTCCATCCCTTATTTGTTTCGCGGTCAGTACGCCACCACCGCTCCATAGACACATTTTGCATTTGTAAATACAAGCTCCTTTTGTGGGATGTATCTCAAGCATATATACGCAGACTCGATCGCCGCTGATGACAGAGCTAAGAAACTGCGGATTATCGCTGAGATAGCTGGCAAGCTGGTAGCCATAATGTATCAACAGTGATCGAGGATAAAGAAGGTTGCGCCATGCATCAGAAAAAAGAGTCGTTTTTTGAATGGAGCGTTGGATCTCAATCAATTCATGTAAGTCGAGGCCAAGTCGTTCCATGATGACACGAGCTTGGATTGTTGGATTCTGGAAGTATTCTTTCCAGACACGGAACAATTTTGAATGATCGCAGTACCCCTCGTGCTCTTGCGAGCGTAGGAGATTGTCTACAGCCTGCAGCGCCATATGGTCGTCAATAACGCCATTATCAAGCTGTTTCATGACCGCGATAAGCTCACCTACTGCCATATTATTTTGTAACATCAGTTGTTACCTCGGTTGTTAAGGTTCTCATCAAATCACATCATATTAACAGTCAATGTTAGTAATGTCAAAAAAGGGTATAGAATAATCAAAACCTAAAAACTTGATGTTTATAATTTGCGCATTTAAAATCTACGCATTCATTATAATTAGTTCAGAAATTGATACAAAAAAATAATTATTTTTATTAAGGACAACCCCGGTCCACATGCCATAAATTGTCCTCTGGGAATATTGCCAAAATACCCTTATAATGCTCATATAACTTGGGTACTTAACCTGAGTGGCCCGCACTAAAAATCTTTAATTAATATTTGGCGATGTCAATAACAAACGAGGAACTTATCAAAAAAGCTTTAGTTGTCGCTCGGCGACACAAAATATCTAAAAGCGTATCTTCTGGCGACGTAGGGTGCGCTTTAGTAACGGACAAAAACCATATCTATGTAGGATCAAACATCACCGCTGACTGCGGAATCGGTTTTTGTGCCGAACACAGCGCCATTGCCGCCATGGTGACAAACCATGAATTTAAAATTAAAAAAATTGTTGCTGTCAACTACAAGAACCACATACTGCCACCCTGTGGTCGTTGTCGGGAGTTATTATTTCAAATCAATGATCACAATTTGAATACCGTAATTATTTTGGGAGCAAAGAAAACAACAAAACTAAAGGAGTTGCTTCCTGATATTTGGCAGAAAAAATTTTAATTCTGACACTCTATGAAAATTACAATTGTTGTGGGCATCCAATTTAGCAATGAGGTACTGCAACTTCGTGACGAATTGAATCATTTGGGACACACGATATCACTTCCGTACACTGTAGAAAAAATTGAAGCTGGTGAATTGTCATTTGAAAAATTTATGAAAGAAAAAAAAGCTCATGGTGACTTGCGTTTTCGAACAATGGGCCCTGATCGTATTAAACGGTACTACAATAAAATTGTTTCAAGCGACGCAATTTTGGTTGCCAATTATTCAAAAAATAACATCCAAAATTATATTGGCGGAAATGCATTAATGGAAATGGGATTCGCCTACGTAAACGATAAAAAAATCTTTTTACTGAATGATATTCCCGAAATGCCTTACACCGATGAAATCAAAGCAATGAACCCAGTTATACTAAAAGGTAATCTCTCTGGCATACCCATATAACCAATAAGGGTTGTACTATTATTATTTTGGAACTATCATTATAAGTAGTTAGTTTATTTATTTATTAATCACAAGCGCATATGCAAAAAACCAAATTTTTCCTCGTGGCAGCAATTCTGCTCTGCGGGACGTTCATTTTAACGGGTTGCGGTAATAAAAACACTAATACCAATACAAACAAGAATACTAACACCGTTGTGACAGAAGCGCCCTTTACTATGTCCGGATCTACAAAGGTGTTCAATCTAAAACTGGTCAATGGGTTGTTGAATTACAAAACCATGACTTTTTACGCAGGCGATACTGTTGAGGTCCGCCTAACAGATGCAAACAATCAGCCGGTCGAATTTGAATTCAAAGGTATAACACAATCAGCAAACGGCGTGTTTAGTACTAATATAGCCAATGATGACAAAGGTGGCATTTATCAACTCACGTGCGTGAGCATACAATGCGGTTCCGTCGCCGTAACCGTCATCAATTCAAATACAAACGTATCTACCAATACGGTCACTAACACATCCACTAATACATCAAACACGAATTCACAAGGAGTAACAAAAGTGGAGATGCAACGAATCCCAGCTGGCACAACGTTTGATCCCGCAAGTGGTGCCACATATGCAACCACAACAAGCTTCAGCGTTGGGGATCAATTTGGATTAAGCGTCATAGGAGTATTTGATTCAGGAGCAACAACCACCCATTCAATTGTTGATGCAAGCGGCACTGTCGTAGATGCGCAAGGCATGTCAACGGCACTCCAAACAGGCACCAATGGTACCTGCTGTTATAATGTTCCATCAACGGCTGGTTCATACACCGTTAAAGTCTATGTCAACGGCACCGAAGCGCAGTCAGTTCCGATTACGGTAGCAGCGCAATAATTCTACTCAAAAGTTTATCCAACAAAACAGCTGCTTTGCGGCTGTTTTGTTGAACTGGTACACTAAAATTACAAGAGAATAATGTCACTCGCTTATGCCACAATTCACTAAAGATAGTAGTATCAGCGATTTCCAAAAATTCCAAACAGAAGTCTACGGACTCTCAGATGATCGCAATTATTCGCTTTCTGATTTGCTCGTCAACCAGCAACGATTCACCATGCGCGCAATCAAGGGGATACGAAAAGGCGACACAGAAAAATTAAAATTAAACGTATGTATTTCGCTCTCATGGCTGATGGCGGTCGCAAACCGTTTACATATCCATGTTGAAGAAACAGTGTGGCAACGATTTCCAGAACGATGCTCATATTGTGGAGAAAAACCTTGTGTATGCAAAAAAATAAAGCAACGGAAACGCGGACATTTTCCTCAAGTATCAGAAGAGAAAAAACCAGTGACACTCTCTCAATTTCAAGAAATGTTTTCACAGATTTACCCTCCGGCCTCGCGATCGCTTTCTGATGCCGGCGTGCATCTAGCGGAAGAAATGGGTGAAGTAAGCGAAGCAATCCACAATTTTCTTGGCGAACACAAAGACTCGCGGTTTCAAGCCATACCATGCGAAATCGCGGATTATATGTCTTGCGTCTTTGGCGCAATGAACTCCGCCAACCTTTTCCTTGCCGATGCACTTGCGGACACATTCAAAAATAACTGCAATGTGTGCCATCAGGCGCCCTGCACATGCAGTTTTCCATTTATCGCCGATTTCGAATCATAGCAACAATGACCCAAACGTCTTTTCAAAAAATACTTCGTGCAATACAAAAGGATGGGACAACATCTCTACATGTGCTTTCTGATTTTGACCGCACTCTCACAAAACCTTACGTGAATGGCAAAAAAGTTCCATCACTTATTTCGGTCTTGCGCGATCACAATTATCTTACGCCTGACTATACAGCAAAAGCTCGTGCCTTATTTGAAAAATACCATCCAATCGAAATGGATATGCAAATTGAACCTGAGGAAAAAAAGAAATCAATGCATGAATGGTGGATGCGTCATTTTGAACTCCTGATTGCATCGGGACTCACGAGAGACAACATCCGTCAAGCAATGTCCGCACGGCACGCACGACTTCGCGATGGAGCTCATGAATTTTTCGACCTCTTACGCAATAACGGAATACCGTTAATCATTATGTCGTCGTCTGGACTTGGTGTTGAATCAATCCAATTTTTTCTCGAGGCAGAACATGAAATGGATGATAATGTGAGTGTTATTTCTAACCAATACGAATGGAACGACAGCGGAAAAGCTATAGGTATTAAGCAACCGATTATCCATGGGTTGAATAAAGATGAAACATTGATTCAAAATTTTCCGGATATTTTCAAACGAATCGAACAGCGAACCAATATCATTCTGCTTGGAAACAGCCCAAGCGATCTTGGAATGGCGTCCGGATTCGCACATACACATCTTTTCTCGATTGGATTTTTAAATGCGCAAGATGGAAATTCTGGTTTCGACATGGAGCTTGATAGTCAAGCTACTCTCACAAAAGTCACGCGCTTACTTTCATCACTAATCAAATAGCATATGTCATGGATTTTTTATGCAATTCTCTCAGCTATTTTCGCTGCGTTGGTCGCAATCTTTGGTAAGATTGGAATAAAAAATATCGACTCTACTTTAGCGACAACAGTACGGTCGGTTGTTATGGCACTCTTTTTAATTATTGTTTCGCTTCTATCTAAAAAGACGGCGTTGCTTTCAACACTCCATGGCAAAGCATTCACCTTTATTATTTTTTCAGGCATTGCCGGTGCATTGTCCTGGTTATTTTATTTTGTAGCATTGCGCAATGGTCCAGCGAGCGGAGTGGCAGCTCTTGATCGATTAAGTGTTGTGTTTGTTCTTATTCTTGCTATCTTATTTTTAGGAGAATCATTCACCTGGAAATCGGGTTTAGGAATCGGTCTTATGACCGTTGGAGCAATCCTTATGGTAATCAAATAAATCTATTCTAAAAAAAATATATGCAACGCGCGTTCCTTTTTATACTTCTTATGTCCGCGATAATACTTTTAGTAAGCGGGTGTACAAAAAGTTCATCCGTCCAAAAAACGTCAGACACACTTTTAGGCATAGATGCACTAAACACAAAAACAGCGTCTGAAAAAGATTTGGCAATAGCTGCGGCAAAAGACATTTGGAGGATCAAAAATCTTGAAGGAATTAATTTTTCGTCTGGGCCATGTCTCTCCAACAGTATTATCCCTGGTTGGGTTGCTGACATTTCACACAATCCAAGACAAGAGATCGATAATGATCCGAAAAATCAATGTTCTGCATATCGGGATGGCACGGCAAAACATTTTGTTGAGCTCGATTCGGCAGGAAATCTGATTCAAGCCAAATAAAAACAAATAAAAGAAAAATGGTTCGACGAACGGCATCGCAGCCCTTGATCGATTAAGTTTTGTGTTCATCATTATCCTTAAGGCACTCTTTTTAGGTCAATCATTAACGTAAAAATCTGGCATCGGCGTCAGCCTTGTCACAATCAGTGCAATATTCATCATCATGAAATAATCCCGCACCTTGACTGTATTACCTTGTGGATAGTTCCCTTTTATATGCTACAGTAACTATATTATATGAAAAAAGAAATGCTTATAGGAATTGTTGGGATTGTAGCAATTATTGTTGGATCTTTTGTCATTTGGTATTCGTACAACAAAAAACAAGATGCGATAGTCATTCATACGATAAATAGCTCCACAATCACAAATTCAATCCAAAATAAATTGAATGCAAATTCGGCTTCAGGAGCTACAATATTGGATACTACTATGATCACTCAACACAACACCACAAATGATTGCTGGCTTTTGATAAATAACAAAGTGTATGATGTCTCATCTTACTTGACTTCACATCCGGGCGGAAGCGCAACGATTATTCCATATTGCGGGAAAGACGCGACAGTCGCATTTGATTCAAAGGGTGGACAAGGTTCCCACTCTGCTTTCGCACAAAGCGAACTAGCACAATTTGTTATAGGCACAGTTGGATCAACTACAACAGCGCAATGACTTAATGCGACTCAATAAAACTATCGCACAAATTCATCAACAACTTCTTTAGAAAACGAGAATGACTAACGTATACATGATCTCAAGAAAAATCCATCGCATTCTTGTGCTGATTATTTTGGTACTTGGCCTTCTGATGACGATAACCGGGATTCTTCTAAAATATACATCCATTGCGACGGAGTACCTCACGCGCATCGATCTAAATTTTATTCGGTACCTTCATAATCAGCTCAGTACATATTTCGGAATTATTCTCATCCTCATGATAACCACGGGTATGTGGATGTATTTTTACCCGTTATGGACAGCTCACAAAGCAAAAAACCGTCAAATCAATTCTGGCCAAGAAACAAGAGAAAGGCAGCAATAAACGACATATCGGCGCACATAGTGCGGATTTTCATCACGGAACTGAAAGAAACGTCTGAATTATAGTGTAATATATAAGATACTATGGCCGATTTTGATTCACTTACAGATGAAGAGCTGGTCGAGCATGTTCGTTCCAAGGACCAGGAAGTATACTCAGAACTCGTCAAACGATACGAGGCTCGGCTTCTACGATATGCGCATTCTTTCGTGCATGATAATCATGCAGCACAAGATGTTGTGCAAAATGCCTTTATAAAGGCATTCATCAATTTAAACGGTTTCAATACGAAGAAAAAATTTTCAAGCTGGATATATCGGATTGTGCACAACGAAAGTTTAAACGAAATAAAAAAGTATAAAAAAGAATTTTCCTTAGATAGCATGCTTGAGAGTTCGCTTCCGATAAGCGACGACAGCATGGAAGATGCTTTTGATACTCAAATCTCTAAAGAAAAAATTTCAACATGTATAGACAAACTACCTTTCACATATCGATCACCAATTATTCTTCACTTTCTCGAAGACAAAAGCTATGAAGAAATATCAGATATTTTACGCATGCCTATCGGAACCGTTGGGACTCGCATTAATCGAGGTAAAAAACTTTTAAATCAACTATGTAACGACCATGGATAAACCTCTCGCAGAAAAAGTTTCGGAACTCATCAAAAAGCAGCATGTACACATGCGGCCGAAAGCGTATTTTGTTTTTGGGTCGATCCTTTTGGGGGTAGGTCTTGTTTCGTCATTATTAGTTGCTGTCTTTTTTGTGAGCGTCATCATTTTTCGGCTCCGTGTAAATACTCCATTTGCATATTTGGGAAACCAGGCGGGTTTAACTCCATTCCTTGAAAATATTCCTTGGGCTCCAATCATTATCGCTCTTATCGGAGTAACAGGAGGAATCCTGATTATGAAAAAATTTGATTTCAGCTACCGCCATGCATTCTTAGGTATTTCTGGAGGCATTATCCTTTCCATTGGCGTCTTAGGGATTATTGTTGATACAGCCGGACTTCCAGAACAGGCAGAAAATATACATCCTCTCCAGCCATTTATGCATATGAGATACGAAAATGATTCATGGGTATCAGGGACTATTATCCAAACACAACCGGAATTATTATTCGTTGGTACGCCAAGCGGATCTCAATTTACTGTTTTCTTCGATTCTGGAACAAATATCATACCCAACACACAAATGCGCAATGGAGAATGGGTCCAGATTATCGGAGAACGACAAGATAGCCAATTTTATGCTGAAGAAATTATGCATCGCGCAACCCCCAGGCGTGACCCGGGCCCGTTTCCAATGAATATGGAGTTTGAACAAGAATTCGAAGGCAATTAACCTCTTGTGAAAGAAAAAGAACACCCCCTCTGTATTAAAAATGCATAACAATAATTACGAAAGGGGGTGGTGTGAAAATACGTACAATTTCATTCATCGCACGTGAACATAATGCATTGTGGTATTGCTGGAAGCTTTCTGGTCGTTCAAGGCACATAAGCATTCGGATGTAATCAAGCATGGCATCCGATCGCGCCCTGGATCAAAAGACCTTACACTTACGGCAAAACATTCGATGCGTCCCAAACAAACAAGTGGCGCATCAATATGGAAACGTACATGAATAATTGGGCACAACATGTTTGCATCTTGAATGGGGATAGATGGAAACATGGGTAATGCCAAACAGAGACAGTACTCTCCTCAAGCTCTTGGACACTTCACAGCTTGCCCTCCGCACTGTGAAACATAAGAGGCCTATAGGTGGATCATGATTTCGGCCATCATGACACCACCAAGGTTGAGAACAACATAAGGGGAAACTTGACCCAATGTATAGATCACACACCGCCTTCCTTCCTGGGCGGTGCTGTGATAATATGCCAACACACGAATAATGATATACTAATAGCTCAGTTGGAAATGTATATGGCGATCATCTCGGTCGAATCACTTTATAAGGAATTTAAACTACCAAATAAAAAAAAGCTGGTTGCAATTGACCACATTTCTTTTTCGGTAGAAAAAGGTGAAATTTTCGGGCTACTCGGGCCAAATGGCGCAGGAAAAACAACAACGCTAGAAATTATTGAAGGATTGCAAGATCCAACTAGCGGAGTCACCCGCATGAAGGGGCTCAATACGCACACTGAATTAGACAAAGTAAAGCGTGTTATTGGCATTCAACTACAATCTTCTGCATATTATGAATACTTACGACTCGGCGAGATCCTTGAGCTTTTTGCAAGTTTTTACAACAAAACTGTTGATGTTGATACATTACTAGACATCGTCAATTTGCGCGATAAGAAAAAATCTCTCATCAAACAACTTTCCGGGGGCCAGCAGCAACGATTTTCCATTTGTGCAGCCTTGGTCAATGATCCAGAAATAGTATTTTTAGACGAGCCAACGACAGGGCTCGATCCTCAGGCTCGCCGCGCGATGTGGGAATTTATTGAGCAAATTAATAACGAAGGAAAAACAATTATTTTAACAACCCACTACATGGAGGAGGCTGAATTTTTGTGTAACCGAGTCGGCATCATGGACCAAGGAAAAATTATTGCACTAGATGCACCAAAAAATCTGATACGCAAACTGCAATCATCTTCTAAAATTAGCTTTCAAGGCAACACAACGACCGACATTAAATCACTGAAAGAAGTTTCCGGCGTGCTTGATGTCGAAAAAAACGGCGGTCATATCATCCATTTGAAAGTTACCAAAAGCAATGAGACGATCCCACACCTGCACGAATGGGCAAAAAAACACAACACAACTCTTCAGGACCTAGAAATCATCTCTGCGAATCTTGAGGATGTTTTCCTTGAGCTGACCGGAAAAACTTTACGCGACTAGCTATGTGGAAACTATTTATTGCCAATATTAAAATGACTTTTCGCGACAAGCAGGCGATCTTTTGGTCGCTCTTGTTCCCATTAATGTTCATCATTATTTTTGGGCTGTTTGATTTTTCAAAACTCGGCGACACAAAATACGTTATTGTTGATGAATCGAATTCCCAAATCTCCCAGCAGTTTGAACAGGGCTTGAGCAAAATTGAAGTATTCAAAAAACAGACAACTCCTGGCTCGGTCGATGAAGCAAAGCAACTTCTTAAAGACGGAAAAGTGGATGTAGCCATTGTTATCCCGAGCGATTTCAACCAAAACAATATTGTCCCTCAAGCCGATGGTACCATGTCGGCAATATCTCCAATCCAAGTTTATTACAGCGCGAGCAACGCGACAATCAACCAAATCGCTCTTAGCGTAGTCGACAAATTTATCGACCAGATGAATATGCAGGCTGCTCACACTCCCATTATTTTTTCGTATACATCAGAAAGTATAGAAACTAAAACTATCAAATATATAGACATGATTATGCCAGGTATTTTAGGCATGGCGATCATGATGTCTGCTGTCATCGGAATTTCGACCGGCATTTCTCGGTACCGGGAACAAAAACTTCTTAAAAGGTTGGCGGCAACGCCAGTAAAAGTGAGAACTTTTCTTATTGCAGAGGTGTTATCGTATCTTCTGGTAAATCTTGTCCAAATTTCCTTAATCATCGCGTTTGCCCGTATCGCTTTTCATGTCCAGGTATATGGCAACTACTTTCTTATTTATGCAATCTCAATCTTTGGAAGCATTATTTTCTTAAACCTCGGGTTTGCCGTTGCCGGATATTCAAAAAATACAAAAACTGCGGAGGCGGTGTCACAAGTCGTAACCATGCCGATGATGTTCTTCTCTGGCGTTTTCTTTTCAACCGAGGCATTGCCGGGAATTATCAGCAAAATTGTTGAATACCTTCCGTTGACCCCAATGATTGAAGCGTTGCGCGCAGTATCAATCAACGGTGATGGACTCTCAGCGATCTGGACGCAACTCGGCTTTATGGCAGGATGGATCGTGATATCATTCTTCATTGCGTGGAAACTGTTCAAGTTTAAAGATGCATAACGGGATATGAAACGCATTCGCATCCTGTATCAACATCAAAAATTAAAGTGCACCCATGTTCAATGGATGATGGCATTAAGCGCTATAGATTTTCAGTTAGGAAAACAATTTAAGCCAAAAAATAAATAAAGGGGCGCGATACTACGTTCATCCGCCCGCTCTTGATTTTAAAAAGTTGCATGAATATCCTTTTTTACATTTCCGGCCATGGATTTGGCCATGCGACAAGAATGCGTGCCATTATTGACGCAATTCTTGAACGCGACCCGAGCATACATATTGATATACGAACTTCTGCTCCGCAAATTTTATTTGCGGATTTACCATCCACGCAATGTACGTACCATCAAATTTCAATCGATGGCGGTGTTATTGAAAAAGACATTATTACTCAAGATCCTCGCGCAACACTCAAACAATACGCCGAAATCAACAAACAACGAGAAAGTATCATCACAAATGAAATAGCCTTCGTCAAAAAAAATAACGCTAACATTATTGTAAGCGACATCCCGCCGCTCGCATCGGATATCGGGCAATCAGCTGATATACCCACTGTTGCTTGTTCTAATTTTTCTTGGGACTTCAACTATACGCCATATACTAAACAATATCCCGAATACAAGTATCTCATTACCGACATCCGTTCGTCATACGGCAAAACCGACCTTCTGCTTCGTATGCCGTTTCATCATCCCATGGATGCCTTTCCACGCCAGCAGGACATCCCGCTAGTAGCTCGCAAACCAACCATTGATCCGCAAATTATCCGCCAACAACTTAACTTATCGGCTGACGACAAACGTCCAATTGTTTTAATCACATTTCGAATAGATAGTCCGATTTTTCAACGAGCCCTTACAGAACTAACCAGTCACAATGATCTTCTAATTTTGACCTACGGATCCCCAGCCACATTGAAAATAAATAATGTGATCTCTTTAAAAAAAGAGTGGGGCCCAAATCAATATCCTAACTTAGTTCGAGCAAGTTCATTGGTTGTTGCTAAAATCGGGTATAGCACTCTTGCTGAATGCATTGCCGCGCGAACTCCGCTGTTGTATCCACCACGCGAAAACTACCCAGAATATAACCTACTCCGCGAAGGAGCAAAAAAATTCTTACCCTCATATTTGATACCAAAAGACGACTTTTTAGAAGGTAGATGGTATACTCATGTGATAAAAATGTTACAAAATACGCACACGTTCTCTGATATGTCGTCTGACGGAGCCATTGTCGCAGCAAAAATTATTTGCCAACAAGGCAATTAGTATCTAAAATTATCAACGCTTAACTTTACTGAAATTCACATGGGCCTCACGGAATTTCTCATCAAATATTTTACCTTGCTGATTGAAAAAACCGGCTACTTAGGTGTTGGTCTTTTAATGACCGGTGAAAGCATGGTGCTCCCTATTCCAAGCGAAGCCGTTTTGCCATTCGCTGGCTTTGCCTGGTTTGAAGGCAAAATGACTTTTGTTATGATCGTCATCGTAAGCACCATCGGAAGCATTATCGGATCACTCATTTCTTACTATATCGGCGCCTACCTCGGTAAACCATTTATTTCACGGTTCGGAAAATACTTTCTTTTAAATGAACATCACTTAGAGGCAACCGAAAACTTTTTCAAGAAATACGGAGAAAAAACAATTTTCATTTCGCGCTTCATCCCTGTCATTAGACACCTGATTTCTCTACCAGCCGGAGTCGGGAGAATGCGTATGAGTAAATTTTTTACGTACACGGTTATTGGCGCCACTTTATGGAATGCATTTCTAACATATATTGGATTCTTGTTAGGAAGTAAATGGGAAATAATTCGAACGTACAGCGAAATACTGGACATAATTATTGTGATTGCACTTATTGCCGCGGTTGTATATTTTATTTGGAAACGCAAGCACAATAAAACAAACCGTACCGAAGCAATGTAAGTTTTCCCCCGTGCCTAATGTACGGTATACTGTACCTATGGCTTCGAAAAACGATTTACAAAATCTTGCGCGCGTGATTCGTCACGATATTCTGGACATGACCACACGCGCCCAATCTGGACATCCCTCATCATCACTTTCCGCAGTCGAACTCATGACTGTGTTATTTTTTAATGGCTTTTTGCACTATGATGTGAAGCATCCGCATAATCCAAGCAATGACCACATTATTTTTTCAAAAGGGCATGCGTCTCCACTTTTCTATAGTGTCTTTGCGGCGGCTGGAGCAATGCCACGAAAAGAACTTACAAGTTTTCGAAAAATGAAAAGCCGCCTCGAAGGACACCCGACTATTCTTTTTCCATATACCGAAGTTCCGACTGGTTCTTTAGGGCAAGGCGTATCGTTTGGCGTCGGATGTGCGCTTCATTCAACGTATATACAAAAAAATTCACAAAAAACCTACGTGTTACTTGGCGATGGTGAAATGGCAGAAGGTCAAATTTGGGAAGCACTCGCAATCGCGTCTCATTATAAACTAAAAAATCTCATAGGCATTCTTGATGCAAACCGACTCGGACAATCGGGTCCGACAATGCACGGACACAATCTTTCGCAATACGACCAGAAGTTAAAAGCGTTTGGATGGCAAACAATTCTGTGTGATGGGCACAACCTCGATGAAATAACAAAAGCGTTCAAACAAGCCAATCGATCACATAAACCTTGCATGATCATCGCAAAAACGATCAAAGGAAAAGGAGTATCATTCATAGAAAACAAATTGGGGTGGCACGGTAAACCGCTCTCAAAAGAACAATGCGCACGGGCGTTCCAAGAGATTGGAAACGTTGGTGTAACGCTGCACGGCAAAGTCAAAAAACCCAGAACGACTAAAGAAAAACGCTTATCCGCACGTTCGCCAAAACACTGTACATACACAAAAAATGAATTGGTTTCACCTCGTGAAGCATATGGTAATGCGCTTACTCGCTTGGCTCAAGCGTATCCTCGCGTCGTTGTTCTTGATGCCGAAGTTTCGGGCTCAACAAAAACAAATTATTTTAGAAAAAAATTTCCTCACCGGTTTTTTGAAATGTATATCGCCGAACAAAACATGGTTGGAGTGGCAATGGGTATGGCAAAACAAGGCGACATCCCTATTGTGAATTCTTTTGCAGCATTTTTAACACGTGCCTACGACCAAATCCGCATGAGTCAATATACAAACCAACATATCGTATACGTCGGAACCCATGCTGGTACATCAATTGGACATGATGGATATTCGCAGATGGCTCTTCAAGATCTTGCGTTGTTCCGCGGACTCCAAAACAGCGTCGTGCTCTATCCATCGGATGCGGTCTCGACAGACAAATGCACAGAAACGGCATTACGATATAAAGGAATTTCATACATCAGAAATACCAGAATGAAACTTCCTGTTCTCTACGCAAATAACACGGCGTTTCCTATTGGCGGAAGTAAAGTATTGAAAAAAAGTTCGCGTGATAGGGCAACCATTATTGCGGCTGGCGTGACGCTCCATGAAGCGCTTAAGGCGTGCGACATATTGCGTCAAGAAAATATTCTGGTTCGTGTTATCGATGTATATAGCATTAAACCAATCGATAAAGAAACCATTCTTAAATCCGCGCGCGAAACAAAAAATATTATCGTCGTCGAAGATCATGTTTCTGAAGGAGGAATCGTCGAAGCGGTCCGATCAGCTTGCCAAAATACAACAACACACATTCACTCGCTTTCCGTAACAAAAACTCCACACAGCGGAACTCCAAATGAGTTGCTTGTGTATGAGAACATTGATAGTTCTGCTATCATACGTACCATACGGCGAATCATTAAAACAACATAATATGTATATCCTCTTTGATATCGGCGGTACCAAAACACGCATCGCGGGATCACGAAACGGAAAAGTTTTTACCGACCCGGTTATTTTTAAAACACCAAAAAAATTCCAGGATGGAATCCGTTTGTTTTCTGACACTGCAAAAAAAATTGCTGGCAAAGAAAAAATTGTCGCGGCTGGAGGCGGATTTGCTGGGCCTCTAAACGCAGCAAAAACATCAACAATCAATTCTCCTCATCTGGCAGGATGGGTTGGAAAACCACTTACCAACACACTCTCGCGCGTCATGCATGCACCAGTATATATTGATAATGATACAGCCATTGTGGGCTTGGGTGAAGCGGTCGCAGGAGCAGGGCAAGGGTACGATATAGTTGCATACCTGACAATAAGCACCGGGGTCAATGGCGCACGCATTGTTAACAAACATATCGATGCCAACGCTTTTGGTTTCGAAATCGGCCATCAGTTTATTGCTCCACCCGACTACCATGCAACACACTCCTGCGTCTCATGCCCTATATCTGGACACCTCGAAGGATTTATTTCTGGCAGCGCATTAGAAAAAAAATATCATAAAAAACCCCACGATATCACTGACAAAAAAATATGGAGCAAAACAGCCCAGTGGCTTTCATTTGGATTGGTAAACACTGCCGTGTATTGGTCTCCTCACATTATCGTGCTCGGAGGTTCCATGATGAAAAAACCTGGGATTGATCTTGCACAAGTAAAAAAATATTTTAATTCCTACCTCACCATATTCCCACATAAACCAAGGGTTGTGAAAGCAGCGCTTGGTGACATCGGAGGTCTTTATGGAGGTCTTGCACTATTAAAAACAATTAAACGATAACGTTCGCTGTACAAACACACTCAATTATGGTATAATAGCACGAACGATTGGTATTTAATTCGCTCACAAAAAACAAATGCAAAAAATCAGAAAAGCGGTCATCCCCGCGGCAGGACTCGGAACACGTTTTCTTCCTGCAACAAAAGCAATGCCTAAAGAAATGCTCCCCATCGTGGATAAGCCGATTATTCAGTATGTCGTCGAAGAGGCAGTTGCAAGCGGAATAACCGATATTATCGTCATCACCAGCGCGAATAAACGATCACTCGAAGATCATTTTGATTATCCGTATGAACTCGAGAAAAAACTCGAGGAGGCGGGAAAAATAGATCTTCTCCAAGAAATCCGAAGAATCGCAGGTATGGCAAACTTTATTTATGTGCGCCAGCGCGGGCCATACGGGAATGCGTCCCCAGTTATCAGCGCAAAACACATTATCAACGACGAACCATTTGCAGTGTTATGGGGAGATGAATTCATTCATTCCAATCCTCCACGACTCAAACAAATGATTGAGGTGTATGAAGAATATGGCAAAAGCGTCATCAGCGCGGTCCGAATCAAGAACAAACAGGACGTAAGCAAATACGGAATCGCAGACGTCGAGCCAGTCGCCGATGAAATCTTCAAAATTAAAGCGATTATAGAAAAACCAAAACCAGAAGAGGCGCCGTCCAATTTAGCCACCCATGGTGCATATATTTTTAATCCTGATATTTTTAAACACCTTGCCAACATAAAACCAGGAAAAGGCGGAGAATTGTGGCTAGTCGATGCCATTAACGCATTAATGAAAGAAAACGACGTGTATGCCAAAGAAATAAAAAATGGAGAATACTACGACACTGGAGATAAATTCGACTACCTGCGCGCAAATATTGAGTTTGCTCTAAAACGTGAAGATCTCCATGACAAATTAATAACATATCTCAAAACAATCCTAAAATAAAATGAGAAAATCCACCATAGTTCTCTTTGCTATAGCGCTCCCAGTCTTAATTATCGTTGGACTAGTGATTTTTTCTGGTGGCGGATCGGTACCCCCTCCGGCAACAACAACATTAACGGTTTGGGGGTTCACGTCTCAGGCAAATATGCAAAATATTCTCACTACCTTTCATGCACAAAGCCCATATGTAAATGTAACGTATGTACAAGTTGAAAAAGAGGGTTTAAGAGAAAAACTGCTTGAGCAATGGGCTCTTGGCAAAGGACCAGACGTAGTCATGATCCCTTCGGAACAACTCGTCAAATACCAACCATTCTTAAGTCCTGCGCCAAGCACAATTCCGCAATACACATATACAACAACTAAAACACTTGGAATCAAAGAAGAGACAACGATTACAAAAACGAATGCCGCTGGTCCAACAACCGATATGTTACGACAAACTTTTATCGATACAGTTGCTAACGATGCCAGTATAGGACAAAAGGTATACGGCATGCCATTGAGCATCGACTCTCTTGTGCTTTTTTCTAACCGTGACCTTTTGAATCAAGCACAGATCGCGCTCCCAGCAACGACGTGGGAGCAATTTATCCAACACGTCGCTCGGCTTACTATTGTGGACGCTCAAGGGAATCTTATTCAATCTGGGACTGCACTTGGTACAAGCACAAACATCAAACACGCGACCGACATACTCGCGCTTATCCTTATGCAAAATGGATCTAAAATCGTCGATCCTTCAACAGGAAAAGTTTTGCTGGCGAACGACTCGTCTGCCGTTCAGGCAATTAACTTTTATACCGACTTCGCTCGCGCTTCAAAAGTTGTTTATTCGTGGAATGATGCACAAGAGAACGCCTTAAACGCATTTGCTGCGGGCAAGGTTGCATATTATATCGGGTTTAGCGAAGATGATACAACCATCAAACAACGCGCCGTAGGATTAAATTATGACATCACCGCGGTTCCACAAATTTCAACCCAACAAACAGTAAATATTGCTTCCTATGACGTACTCTCCGTCGCCAAATCATCAACAAACCAGGATACCGCTTGGAATTTTATTACATTTGCAACATCAAAAAACAGCGCGGCATTATATGCCAATGAATCTTTCCAGACACCAACGCGCAAAGACTTACTTAATGAACTGATTAACACACAAGGCACAACGCTGTATGGAGTCCTTGCTGGGCAAGCCCTCACGGCACATAATTGGTACAGAGGGCCAGACAGCGAAAAAGCTCAACTGATCATGTCTGATCTAATAACAACAACTCTCGGAGGCACACAAACTACTAATGCAATTAATGCGGCTATTCAGCAACTTCGCTTGATCCAAACATAATGACTGTGCGATCGAAACAACTCCTTGGAATACTCATGCTTATTACAAGCATTAGTTTGTTGCTGACGTTTCCATACGGGGCAGATGCACGATTGTTCCCAGAAATCACGCCTAACTGCGATCAAAATCTTATAATTGTGAATGGTATTCCAACGATCCCTTCAGAACAGCGCTGCGACCTTGATAACTTTGTCACGCTCTTCATTAATCTCTTTGATTGGGGTTTAGCGGTTCTCTCAATCGTCTCCATCGTATTTTTTATTATTGGCGGAGCGTATCTTTTGATCTCAGCAGGAAACGAACAACGGGTCCAAACCGGAAAGTCAATTCTCGTAAACACATCGCTTGGTATTGGCGTAGCGCTCGGTAGTTGGCTTATTATTAATACGGTTGTCGGATTGCTTGTCGGGAATGGAACATTTACGGATGTCAAAGTCTTTGGAAAAAACTGGTGGGGAGTGAATTCATGCACCAGCGAGTTTAACCAAGTCTGCCAGCAATACAATCTCAGCTATGGATGTGGGGACGCATCGAGTTCGTACGTATCAGAGTTACAACGAAAACTGCGTGACGCAGGATGTTTTGAGGGTACTCTAAATGGCTGCTTTGGGAATGATACCGCGGATGCAGTCACCAAATTTAATCAAGCAAATGGAATCGCACTCGAAGATGCAGCAAATCGAGAAACATGGGACGCGTTAAATAGTGGTAAAACGTGTAGTACGGGAGCGCAGGCAGCTCAAATCGCGAGCGGAACCGGATGCTGCGTGACTCAGTGTGGTACCGGAATTGCAAACACATTGGAACAAAATGGTGCGAATGGATGTAAAGATTTGTATACGAATGCGGTGTGGTATAATGGCGCATGCTCTGCGGACGCACTATCAGCGTCGATTGGGTGTTGTGAACAATTAGACAATACATGCGACGAGCAAGTAAATGTTGATTGGTGCAAACGATCTATCGTTAATGGACAGGGTGGTATATTTGTTCTTGGGACCTGTCCGGCCGCGCGGTGTCCGGCCGGAATCAGCACGCCATGTCTATAAAGTGCTAAAATATGCATATATGAAAAATCATCGGTTTACATGCATTATCGCCATCGCGGTTTTGATGCTTATCCCTATACTGACGCATGCAACAGCCCTGCCAAACCCAATTCCAACAAACGACCCGGAAAGTCTTGCCCTACAAATTTTAAAAATATTCTTAGGTTTCTTGGCGCTCATTGCACTTATTATGTTTATTTTGGGTGGATTCATGATGCTCACTTCAGCCGGAAATGCTGACCGTGTAAAAAAAGCAAAGAATACTCTCATATGGGCCGCGGCTGGCGTTGTAGTTATTTTGGGGAGCTATACATTTTTACAATTTGTTTTCTCATTTTTTACCTAAGAATAAATTAGTTTGACAAAATTGATGCTTTTGTGTATAGTGTATTTAACAAAACTATACAGTTTTGTTAAAATAAAAGGTCGATATTTTCAATAATCACTGTTGTCCTCAAACATGTAACAAGGGGAAGGAAGGGGGTGTACTATATGAAAAAATATATCGTTGCTGGTTTACTCACTTTAGTTATCCTCGCTGTTCCAGCTGCAACATTCGCTCAATTCACGATCGACTCAAACCTCCCTGCGACACTCGGAGTTAGCAACACCACAAAAGACGTTCAGGATATGATTATCTCTGTCGTTAACTGGGTGTTAGCTCTGTTAGGCTTAATCGCTGTCATCATGATTCTTTATGGTGGCTTTGTTTGGCTTACAGCTGGTGGAAACGAAGAAAAAGTTGCTTCAGCAAAGAAGATCATCTCAGCCGCAATTATCGGTTTGATCATTGTTCTTCTCGCATACGCAATCGTTACCTTCGTCGTCAACACCACGAACACGGTTACGAACTAGTAGTTACCTAACTCTTATTTTGAGTATACATAGCCCCCCGAAAGGGGGGTTATGTTTTTCTAGTCATTGGAAATCAAATCTTCTATACTACACGCATGAACCGCTATACGAAAATTATTCTTAGTGCTTCGCTTGGTGTGGCATTAGCGCTCATTTTTTTTAGCATATGGAAATATTCACACCAATTGTACAACGCACTTGATTTGGGAATTTATACACAAACAGCATGGAATATTGTCCATACACATTCATGGTTTAACGCAATCCAAAATTCGGTATACCTCGGAGATCATGTTGAATTTTTATTGTATCCGATTGCATACATCAGCAGCATCTACCTGCACCCGTTAACACTGACGGTCATTCAGATACTTGCGATTGTCAGTACGAGTATACCGTTGTATTTTATTGCAAAAAAATTCTTGTCAGAAAAAACTTCGTGCATACTATCCGTTGCGTTTCTATTGAATCCTCTTATATGGAATATTGCTCTGTTTGAATTTCACATGCTTGCGTTCGCGATCCCCATGCTCATGTGGCTGCTTTTTGCATACGCATCCAAATCATACAAACTCTTTTTTGTATTTCTTCTTCTCTCACTTCTAGTTCGTGAAGACGTGGCTTTGGTTATATTCGGCATCGGCGCGCTTTCACTCATCGACAAAAGATCGGTACGCTGGTGGCTTGTCCCGTTTATTTCTTCAATCGGATGGTTCATCGGCGCACTCACCATCAATTCGCATTTTGCCGAACATGGATATAAATTTTCATTATTCTATTCGTGGCTTGGCTCTTCGGCATCAGATATCCTCCTTCGACTGATTACTGATCCATGGTTTGTCGTTTCACATGTTCTCAATATTAGCAACATTCTTTTGCCTATTGCATTGTTACTGCTTTTTCTTGGCTTTCCGCTTAAAGGATTGCGTGGTCTGATACCCGCTCTCCCCATCTTTATTCAAATCTGTTTCGGACTTTTTAATGCCAAAACGATTCTTTCCACTCATTACACGGCACTTTTAATTCCGTTTTTTTTGTACGCAACGGTGATAGGAATTCAAAAACTACAAGAAAGTCCCCGGGTCCAACGAATTTTACGTGTTGTTGAATTTCGAAGACTCCTGCTGCTCATCGGAATCGTTATTATTTGCGTCAACTTCGCCTTTCTGGGTCCGGTCGCCGGGCTTTTCAAAACAACGCGCGATCACAACAACGCATTAGCCGCATCAATCCCACCATCAGGTTCCGTTATTGCATCATACGGCCCCTTAACCACCGTTTCTGCCAGAGAATGGGCATATTCGCTTCATTATGTTGCGCTTGGGCACAAGCAATATTCAACAAGTCCGTATACGCTCAAGGTAAAGCCGGACTACATTTTACTCGATCTTGAAGATCTAACGACGCTCGAGTTTCAGTACGCAACCAATAAAAACTTCGAGGAGGATTATGCGACGCTTCCGGATCGACTTCGAGCTCTATTAAGTACCTATTCGCTTGTGAGCAGCGACGGAACTCAACTTCTCTTGAGACATACAACCGATGCGCAAAATTCCGCAAACGATTTGCTGTCCAAAGTTACATCGCATGATGCCAACACGACAAACACAACGACATGCGCAATAGAAGATATTTTAGAAAACACAGAGGCGATTGCCGGCCCAACAATCCAAATTAAAGCAAAAGTTCAACTTCAAGACGCTGACTTATGGCGCACTCTTGCATTTCGGATTTCATATACAGCACCTACAGGGCCTGAATCTATTACCGTTCCTGTCGCATGGCATTTATATGCGCTGGATGACCCAAGCAAAATGTATGACGTTACCATGCTGATCCCTCTTAAAAATTTTGCACAAGCCGGTACCGCGTACCAAATCGAACTCGTGACGCGCAAAGGCCGTATTCAAATCGCATCGCATAGAGGATCAGAAGATATCACTGATAGCATATCAGTGTTGTCGACAGCATCAGCAACCGCGCACTAATCAACAACCCGATACACGAACGCGGCATTGGTTGAAAAAACTTTTTCTAGATACGCACCCTCGGGCTCGACAAACCCTCGATATTGTTTGTCACGGTTTGCATACACAACATACGAAATATTCCATTCATCAAGGAATGCTTTCTTTGCGTCTTCTGAAATTTCTGATCCAAAAAATCTTTCAGCTAAACTAACTTTAAGCCCAAAATAGATTGACTGCGGATTATGCCCCACAAATACCCGACGGCCGCTGTATGCGGGCAAAAAATTTCCGACTTCGGAACTTGATAATACGATGGCGGATTCATCGGTATTATTTTTAAGCCACTCGAAAGCCTCAATCTCGCCCGTGGGCGGATAATAATAATAGTAATATCTATTATTCGGATCACTATAAAAGAAAAGATCTTGAGAAATTAATTGAATGTTCCCCAAAGGCAGGAAGACCGCCAAAACCATAACATATGCTACCGCCACATGCCATGATCGGTTGCGAATAGTGGTAAATAGTTGATACATGCCAACAGTCGCAAGAATGGCTAGCGGAACGAAAAGTCCTTCTACAAGACGCCGCTGGAAAGTAAATGGGGCGTATAAAAGTACGATATTAACGACAGTCCAATATACAACAAAACGAAGTTTTGTATCCGGCCACGACCGATAAACGCCATAGATTGCAAATGGGATAACTAACCCAAATCCAAATATGTACATCCATGGCGAAGGTGAGGCCAGATCATTCGCTACTGACCATTGATGAAAAACAATACTGATATTATTTAGCCACAAAAAATACAACATAACCGGGGCGCTAATTGCAAAATATATCAAATATAGTATGGCCACTCGATAATTTTGCCGAATATTCTTCATAAGCACACACAGCGCCCACACCCCCGCAACAGCATATAACGTTGGGACATAAAACGGATGGGTGGCAATTAACAGAGCTGCGCAAATTCCAGCATACACCGCAAAACGGTACCGACGCTCCAGGAATGCTCGCATGATCCAATAGAGTGAGAAGAGCAGCAGTGCCGTGCTCGCAATATAATGCGGCGAATGCATCATGGATAAAAACGGAATGGCCTCAGGGACCCATGTGTCAACTGGATGTTGAATTGATTCAGGAGGATTATGTAAAAATCCATCGACAAAAATTCCTATGCCGCTTGCGAAACAAATAAGAAGCAGTGCGAGTACTATTTTTCTATTATCGCCTCCAAAAAGATAATGCAACATGCGCACAACGACATAGACGAACACGGGTATTAAAAGAATGCGCGCCACATGAAATGCCACGAGAGGGCTTAAGGAAAAAATTTTTGCCATCAACCCAATCAAGAGCCACAACAGATGCACATATACCCGAGGATGCTCTTCGGATGTGTACAAATTAACAAAACTCCAGTGACCTTGTTTGACCTGTTCGATCATCGACAGGTAGGTATTGGTGTCACCCGGAGTCAAAAAATCGATCCCGCTATACGTATGGCCATCAGGTCGAGAAAAATATCCGTAGGCATATGGAATGCAGGTTACCAATATAAGGACAAAACTCACAACACACACCATCTGCCAGCTGATTTTCTTTTGTGTCAGAAAAAACATAGAAGACAAGATTAAATCGATTGAACTAATAATGTTCGCTGGCGCCTAGATTCATACACGTGGACAGCAACTCCGAGCAAGGCGACATCGATGATATACATAATATAATTGTCGTGAAAAAATCTTGCAAAGAAAAATGTGCCCAGCATGCAAAGTGCGTAAAAATTAAACGATGAAGATAATGTTTTATAATGAATTATTTTTTTTATTCCAAAAGATAAAAGTACGGCCGCTACAGGCAGCATGATAATCCAGAACGGAAATGTATCCAACGGATATACCCCAGCATACCTAATCAGCTGTGCAAATCCGTATCCGCTCATCGGATAATTCAAGCCGCTGCTCGTTCCCGATGCATACGAAAACGTATCATCAAAAAACGCACTTGGGTTCCACGCAACATACGGAACGAGCGCGAAAGTAGCGACACAAATCGCAGCAAGCCCCATCCGTATACTGATGCGCCTAAAGTCAATACGCGAATACGCTACAAAAATATATGCACAAAGAAACGGCAAAAAGATCCATGGAAATTGCTTCGTAGCCAATGCCAGCCCCAACAAGATCCCTGCGAAAACATATTTTGAATGTAGAAAAAACCACGCAAAAAAAACAAGGCACGTGAAAGGCAAGATATCGTTTCTCCCTTGCATTAAAAAATAAAGGCTCCACGGATTAAATACATATGCAATAAGCACAAGCCGCTGGAGCGGATGTGTTCGCATCATAACCCACAAACAGCAGGCACTCAAGATAAATAGAAGTGCAAACAACACACGAACATCACCAAACCCAAATACCATCTCACATAGATAGGTGCTTGCGCCACTGATCAGAAACGTCCCTGGGAAATATATATAATGCTCAAGTGCTGGATTAAAAATTGTGGTCCCCATAAAAAAACGATATACGACCGACTCCCCGAGCGGCGTTTTAAAATACGTTTCGGCATATGGGTTCTTCCCTTGAAGAAAATAATCAAATGCAATATCTGACTGAAGCGCACCATCGTGGTACAGCACGGTTTCATGTTCATCTGCATGAGCATGATGATATATTTCTAACGTTAGCGGAATCAATAAAGTTGCGCATACTAAAAGCACAATAAGAATATATGATAACCGGTGCCACTGTGGTCGTGCACCAAACCGAAGCCATGCAACCGCGTACGCAACCAACAAAACAATTACAATGCCTTGTGCAATTTGATATTTAAAAAAACCTAAAGCAAAAGAGAGAAAAATAAAAAGCGCAAGAACAGCAACCTCAAGAGCTCCGAGAAAAGAATTATTTTGAGAAAAAGTAATTCGCTGTCGAATTAATGAAAACATGTTATCAATAGATTATTGGTGTGCCTATCCTTACACCCTGCACCTCCTGCAGTTGATGACGAACAAACAAAGGCTTTGAGATCAACATACCCAACACTAAAATAAAAACGGCATGGACTATTACAATGCTATCAAAAAATGCATATCGGAACCAGCCAGCATTATATATGACGGGTATAAGTGGGAAAATCGTATAATTTAACAAATCAATAGCTATGAGTATAAAAAGTTCACTTCGTTTGCAAATAACTAAGGCTGCTAAAGGCAGCCACCAAATCTCCCATTGTGGAGAATAAATTTTCCCAGCATGCACAAAGATCATAACCGCAAGAAGCGAAAAACGTAAAAAATCATCAAAGGACACAACGTAGTGCTGCATTCGAGGGTACAAAAATGTACCATAAAAAAGAGGGAGTAACTGTATGCCAAATAAAATGAGACCTAATACAATAATGAATGCATCTGATTGTATGGGCACGTGAAATACTGATACAATTTTCAAAAAAACACTGGGGAGTGACCCCATTTCAACTCCTCGTAGTATATGGAATCCATAAGGAAATCCTGCTCTCACCCCTGACATAATGAGAGTTATACCTGTTGCTCCAAAAAAAATACTTGCTGACCAGATAACTCCTTTTCTTATTTCTTTGCGTGAAATACCTTGCTGCGATGCCCAAGCAATAGCAAAAGGAATCAAAAGAATCGGATACCACTTAATAAGCATTGCTACACCAAGGAGGACCATGCTCCCGACAAATTTTTTCTTTACAAGCAACCAAACCGCCGCCATAACAATGGTTGCGGCAAAAATATCAAAACGTGACGCAATAAAATATAAAAACGACGGTAAAAACAAAGCGATCATATACCATCGCGGACGGTGCAGTGCCGCAAGCAGCTTCCACATAATAAAGAGAAATGCAACATAGGTAAACGCCGAAAACCCAACAAACGCCTGTATATAACCGTGCTCAGTTGATGTAAAGATCCGCGGGATTGAAAAATACAAAACGCCAAGTGGTGGATATTCTTGGTTTGTGAATGAATACGGAAAATCCCACGTCTTCACCCATTCCGAACGATGGTAATATACTGCGATATCACCGTAGTCAAACCATAAGCTTTTTATCGACTGCTGGTACAACCCTTTTTTTAAGTCGACTGTATGTTGTTTCAAGCCCGGAATATCCAATTCATCCGGAACAACAAAAAATAATAACCCGATGAGCGCTAGTGCAACAACCGCAATAATTACAAGCCACTTCTTCATAGAGAGGTATCTTAATAATGCAGAGCAGGCACTTTTCCATTTGTCGGTTGTGCACCAGGGGGACGCTTAAACAAAGATCTTGAAATGGAAAAGCAAAGCAAGAAAACTGTGGCGGCATGAAAAATGACAATGGCGTCAAAGTAAAATGTTCGAAATCCGACTGATTCGAATAAGATGGGGATCAGCGGAAACATAATATAATTTAGCACATCAATAATAATCAATAACGTCCACTCAAAACGACCCCGCATCACAAGTAATGCGAGAGGAAGCCACCAAATTTCCCATTGGGGAGAATATATTTTCCCAACGTGGGCGAATATTATTACGGCCAAAAACGAAAAACGAATAAAATCATCGAAAGAAAACACTCGACGCTTCATATCCGCATACGACAACGTACCATATAAAAGTGGGAGGAGTTGAATCCCAAATAACGCAAGGCCGATGCCTACGAGCACCACTTCTGACCCAACTGGTATGTGTATCGCGTACAGCAGTTTTAAAATGACACTCACCAACGACCCAACCTCAATAAATCGACTTGTATGAAATGCATATGGGAAAAGCGCGCCTAACCCCGACATGGCAATCGTAGCGCCCGTCACCACAACAAACACGGCTGATGCCCAACAAATGCCCTTTTTTATGATCCGTCGCGACACGCCTTGCTGCGATGCCCAAGCAATAGCAAAAGGAATCAAAAGAATCGGATACCACTTAATAAGCATTGCTACACCAAGGAGGACCATGCTCCCGACAAAT
>Ga0265297_10003541_pt1 | contig 27908 bp, 56 predicted proteins | sample Munlanlwell13791_FD_192502 | JGI IMG/M metagenome (GOLD analysis project Ga0265297, IMG submission 192502) | Leachate microbial communities from a municipal landfill in Southern Ontario, Canada - Leachate well 137-91 | ecosystem: Engineered > Solid waste > Landfill > Unclassified | place...
CATCGCGAATCCTTCCGTCTCGATGATGAAGGTGTCGAGCCACCATTGCCACTGGTCTAGCAGACCGCTCGCAGATCCGAATGGTTACGGGCAGGTTTGCGAGCGGTTGTTAACCTAATCGTCACGGATCGAGTTTTCAATGACCTGGGTATGGCAGATTAGCCAAATCTTCTTCTACTTCCGAGACTTTCGAGGGGTTACCGTAGCATTCCCATCACCCAACCTCTCGCGTAGCCCAGCATTCTCGGTCTCCAAAGCCACAACTCTCGCCTTAAGCCTCTTGTTCTCAGCCCTTAGCATCTTGTTTTCGGTTTTCAACTCGTCGAAGGCGTTTTCCTTCTTCGAATTGACCGGGGGCTTTGATACATAATGCTTTCGTATCACGGAGTCTGCGGTGCGAGAGCTTGCTCCGGTTCCATTGCGGTTACGAAACTCGATAAGCTCGGCTATGACGGCTGGGATAGCTTTGCCCCTGACATGCTTCGACTTGGCATCTGGCGGAATCGTGGCAACTTTTTCAGCGGCATCTACACCTATCTTGCGAATAGTGTCTATACCCATGATCTTCAGTGCCGACTTGAACCTCTCGAACCTTTTGACGACGAGAAGTGTATTGATTACGTGCAACACCTCGGTGAACGTAGCCCAGCCATAGGCTCCACCCACGCCGCTTCGCCACGAAGCCTCATCGGCCTCGAATTCTACGAGGCTCAACAGGAAGTCTATCCCAGCCTCGGAGAACTGTACCTTCAGCTTTTTGCATTGAGCCAGACGCGCTTCGAACTTCTTCTTGGTAGCCATTTTATTCCGCCGCCTTGATCCCGTTAAGGATCGCTTCCTGTTGCTGAATAATCTCGGACACGTCTCTACCGTCGCTCCTTAGCATGTTGAGGAGTCTTACATGGGAAATGTCTCGAGTCAAGCCGCAATGCGAGCAGGAAAACATGTGAGACACGATGTCCTTGTTGGCCTTGTGTGACGTGTTACATCTCGGGCAATGGAACGTCGTCCCATCCGAGGCTACCTCCTCATACGATGAACCAGACTTCTTCGTAGCCTCATTGATATAGCTTCGGAGAATGCCAGGGGCAACGATTTGCAGATTGGACCTCGCACGCCGCTTATGCGTCTTGTGAAGCCGCTGCTCATCTTCCTTAGCCTTATCGGCCTCCTTTTCTCGTATGCTCTTGAAATTGGTACTGTCGATGATGATGCGAGAGTATGTCTTCGCGAGTCGAGATGCCAGATTACGGTATGCGTTATTCCTGCGACGCTGTGCCTTAACCCGGATTCCCGCCTCGAATTGATAGAGGTGATGGTTCTGCTTGCGCCACGCAAGCATATGCTCGAAGATCTCTTCGTCACCATCGAACCTGTTCTCGCTCCACTTGGCTATAAGCCTTACGAGATGCCTCGGCGACTTCCATTTGTCGATGTAGGCTGTGGCTTGCTTCCGGCTCGGGAGCTTCTTCCCAGATGGGCCAGCGGTTCCCTCTTCCCTGGACGTGATGGCTCGCATCCAGATCGGCATAGTGTCGATAGACTTGAGCCACGCCACCAATTCGTCGATTGCAGCGTTAAAATTGTCAGCCCTCGTCCCAACGATCTCCTCCGACCTTCGGAAGGTCGCAAAGATACCGCTTCTTCCGCCATCCGTCTCGATGCCCTTGTATGGACTGTCTCCCCGGTAGTCACGACCCGGCATAGCCTTGTCCACGATTCTGTGTCGAGACAGGTCAAATACGCCAGTATCCCCTGTATCGGCGAGCCAATGCGCAACCCTGACCCTGTTACCCTCTACGACACGCCAGCCCAGTACCACAGCCAGAGTCCCGCCACTGGGCACGTCTTCGTCTTCGCCTCGAGGCTCAGTATTCACAGTGACTTCGCAGGACCAGACGGTTCCTGGTCCCTTTTTCGTCTTGGTCACATAGACCCATGTGATGTTTTGGGAACTACTAACTAGTGGTCTATGCATCACCATTGGCCACTTAGCCATGATATACTCACTGTTGCCGCGACTCGTGCCGGACACCGCCATGGTAAGCATCGTCTTTGCGGCCCGCCTCCTATCAGACCTCTTAGGAGACGTGAGTAGCTTCATATCTACAGGATCGATCCTAACCCTATGGTCATCGCCAAAAATATCCTGGATCTTGCTCTTCCCCTCTCCGCTCTGAATCTGTATGGCTAAGGTTCCCTCTCCTGTCCAGCGTGGGAAGTCAGGGTTCTTGTCTTCTCTACCATCGTACAGAGGAACCTTTTTGAAGCTCTGAGCCACTGCCTTGTCGACCATAGCTCCGGTTCCCCAGAACAGATCGTTTTCCGCCCTGGCAGCCTTCCACATCTTGTTCTTGATGCTGTTATTGGGAGTCTTGTCTGCCCTAGCCTCTTTCAGGCTTCTCTTCTTCTTCTTACTCTTCTCTACGCGTTTATCGTTGTCGATGAGGTAGAGGCGTGCCTTCATTTCCGGGTTGCTCCTCAACCTATCTATTTCGGCGTATAGACTAGAGATCTTCTCCGTGATATCGTTTACACGCTTCTTGACGTCTTTACCCTTGCCACCCTCACCCTTGTTCAACTTGGCCTTTTCGATGCCAAGGTCTTTGATCTGCCCGTAAAGCTCACGAATGCCGTACTCATCCTCAACCGCTCGGATCATGTCTCGTGCCTTGCAGTGAATCTGCGTCAGAGCGATACGATACCTATGAGCCTTCCACAACTCCTGCTCCACGATATCTGCGTTCAAGACCGGGCTCTTGAGGTGATACTTCATTACCAGCGGCATGTTATTCCCCTTTCACCGCGTCATTTACCAATGACTTTCGCTCCTTGAACAGTTCTCCGACCGTCACTCCGGTAGTGTAGCTCTCATACCTCTCGCCAACCTCAGTGAGACTAGCAAGTCTGATTCCTTTTGGCCACTTGATTGTTTCGAGCCGAAACGATTCTTCTACCTTCGTCCACTTGTACAGCGAGCCATCGGGCCAGCTATACTGATGCCTGTATTCGATACCGTTTTGCTCCAGCGTAGACTCGACGAGACGCTCAGCCAGTGACAAAACGAAGTCAGCCCTCGCCTCTATACCCATGCTTTCACGCCCGGCGATGTCGAACAAGCCGATGTAGCTAAAGCTCATCGAGTAGTACTTATGCATCACGCCAACCTCACGACTCTGAAAGGCAGCTTCGCCGCATCGTCAATCGCCATCTTCCGGGTCCAGCGCTTCTTATCTTTCTCCCACCTGAAGCCTGCGTCCTTGGCAATGTCTCTGTCCTCATAGGGAATCTTCGCTTCGAAGGTAGCCTTGGGACGAAGACCTCGGGCGAGTAGTTCCGAGACGTCGTGGCCGAGTTCCGCGACCCTGGTCATGAGTCGCGCCAGCATGAAGCAGTCGCCCAGCGCACGATGCGGGTCAACGACTCCGATCCCGTGGTCGAGGCAGAGCGAGACGAGGCTCGAGCCGGGCCGCTGCTCGAGCGGCCATGTCACGTCGCCACACGTATCGATCCATGGCACCTTGGCTGGAAACGTGTCGGGCACCCACTGCCGGTCGAAGTCGGCGTTATGAGCCAGCACGGCTTCGCAACCGCCCGCTCTGACGCCGGTCTCGCCCCAGACATACTCCGCATCCATTCCGCTGCTCTGCCTGAGCAGACCTACAGGGACATGGTTGACGTGCTCCGCGTCATTGCCATCGCTGTGGATGAGGCTCGAGAACGCCTCGACCATCGCGCGGTGCCTAATCGAGTAGACGATGCAGCCCACCTCGATGCATTTCGCGCCCTGCGCCGGGTCGAGCCCCGTCGTCTCCGTGTCGAGTATGCATACTAGGTCCATGTCATTCCCCTTTCGCAGTGGACGCAGCCGGATTCGAACCGGCAAAATTTGCCCGGTTATGAGCCGGGGGCTCTAACCAATTGAGCTATACGTCCTTATTTCTGATCCGCATCACGATGTCGTCGGGCATACACAGAGCCTTGGCGATTTCCCTTGACTTGCTCAGTCTGCCCGCGAAAAACGCATCCTGCAACGAGTTGACGATCGTTGCAGTATCGATTTTCTTCGCGCAGTCCCGGTCGATGACGAGGTTGACGCCTGGGCCATGGATCCAGACATAGCTCGCCTTCAACTCGTTTTCCTCCTCGAACTCGTCGACCCTGTACATCATCTCCATGCCAGACTCCGATATCGCAGCAGGTTCTTCGGCCACTCGACCAGGTCGTTTCCCTTCCCGCCAACCTTCAGGCGATAGACGTCACCATCCTTCTCCCATGCCCGCTTCTTGCCGCCGATAATCGCGAGGTCTGGAAACGCTTCGGGGTTGGACGTCACGGGCCTGCTGCCGATCTGCTTGATGAAGCAGGGCACGCCGCTTCTCTCACATAGCTCGGCCATGGCGAGCATATGGTCCAGGTTGCAGTCCCTTGCCTCTTTGCCCATTTCGCCGCCGATAACGACCTGGCCGATACCGTCAAGGCTGATGTCGAGACTCGACAGCAGCGGCTCGAGCGAGAGCCACGACTTAGCGAAACCGGAGGACGAGTGCGCAGACATCCTCTTTCCCGCCACGGCTTGACTCTCGACGCTCGTGCCTTCCCAGACATTGTCTAGCGGCAGCGATGGAGGAAAAAGCGTGAGATTGGCTCGAATCCGGTACTTGAGTGCATGCTCGATGAGAGGCTTGGAGTCGGTCAACTTGGAAATCAGCTTCTTCCTGCGCGCCGGATACTTGGTCAGGGTGAGAAAGACGTGCTTGGGGTGGAGCGCCATGACGCCATAAACGGCATAGATGAACTCGTCGGGCACCTTGGGCTGGAAAAGGTCTCCGAGATTGGAGACGATGCAGACCTTTCGCTTGGCCCAGGCCGCTGGGTCGCTCAGCTTCATGTCGAGCAGCTTGACCTCGTTGAATGGCGAGGTGAAGCGTCGCTTATGCAGAGCCTCGGCCCAGCAATGGTCGCAGCCCTCGCTCTTCTTGACGCAGCCGTGAACCACGTTGAGTTGCCTGTCCCAGTAGTTTTCGCTCTTTGCCATCACCATGGTCGTCTCCCGTGGTCCCAGGTCAATGGAAGCGCGTTACCCTTTTTGAGCCAATCGTCTAGCGCCACAACAAGCTCGGCGAGCCGTACCGTCTCCGTATCGTACCTATCGTAGGGATCAAAGACGATTTTATTAGCAATCTCGATCATCTCCCTCAGATTCGCGTTAGGATCCATCACGCTTCCCCTTGCATCGTCTATGCTCGTTCCACCACTTCCATGGCGTGAAAACTCGCTTCTTTCTAACGCCGTCCCTTTCAACGCTGCCTCCGACCCTTATACCACTTCCGCAGGTCCTGCACATCAAAAATCCGTCACCAGCTATGATATTTTCACACGGGTCAACCCATGCGAGTTGCTCCTCTGTGTAGACCGGAGACGGCTTATCCGCTTTCCTCGCCTGCCTAGCCATGGCTACCCATCTCGCTCATGGTTTCACACCAAGCGCTTCCGAGCACAACCTGACCATTTCATCCGCCTCTTCATTCACGATCGAGTAGGTACCAAGCCCATATCCGTTTCTCGTCAAGATCATCCCGTTTTCTATCCCGCAGCAACTCGGCTTGGGCTCTGGCGTGGCACCCATAGCCTCAAGCCTGTTCCAGGTCTCGCAATCCGCCCGCCACGCTTCCGCTCCGCTTCCGTATCAGACACTCACGCTTCCACCACTTCGCGGCGCTCACCGCTGCTTGGAACCTGAGCAGGTTCCGGTATCCCGCCAACATAGTGTGTCCGGTAATGACACGGAATCCACCATCGGGAGCCGTCAGATGCGCCCGGCTTCCGTCGGGAAGCTCTTTGACAAGTCTCGAGAAGCAGATCCCCATCGCTTTAGATTCGATGGTCAGGTTCAACCTGGACATGGTGTAGGGAATCGCAGCGTCGAGCAGAAACGATTTCTCGGCGTTGAGCCAGGACAGTACCGTGGGCCTGCACCACGAGTCCTGCGGGTCAGGGGCGTTTGGGTGTGAGCAATACTCGCTCCGCTTGCCACCGCCGCACTCAATCATATACCACGGGCAGCCCTCGCTACACAGCGGAGCGCCACCATCGTCATAGATCGGCTTTACCGGCTTCACTTTGAATACCCGTCCTTTGCCCAGCCCTTACCTTTCAAAACAAAGCTGGTACGAGAGATGAGCCGAGTCACATGTTCGCTCGACCCGCAAACGGCGCACTTCACCTCCGGGTTCTCCTTGATGCCGTGCTCGGTCTCAAAGCTCACATCGCACTTGAAGCAGTGGTACTTATACGTCGGCATTGTTCCTCTCCCCTATCGCTTCTTCCTCGAGCCCCTTGGAATATCGTTCCACTTGTCGAGCGATTCAAAGTAGTCGCTACCCTCGCCATCCTCTTGATCCGTTTCGAGATCGTCGAAGCGGGTACAGAAGGCTCGAAACGCGGCCAGGGCTGAGCCGGTGGGGCCATTGCGCTGTTTAGACACGATGATCTCGCACATGCCCTTTACGTCATCCTCGTCGGGCCAGTAGTACTCCTTGCGCAGCAGAAACAAGACCTCGTCGGCGTCCTGCTCGATGGAGCCTGACTCGCGCAGATTGTGAAGCTGCGGGCGCTTGTCCTTGGCCTGCTCACAGTCACGATTGAGTTGAGCTAGAAGGACGATGCAGACATTCTCTGCCTGCGCCATGAGCTTGAGTCCCCTCGAGATCTCCTGGACCACGTTCTCCCTGGTCTGCGACTTACCCTGCTTCGCCGCTATGAGTTGCAGATAGTCGATCACGACGACGGCAAGCTCCATCCCATCTCTGTCGTATCTCAGCTTGGCGCGCCGGATAGTCGACCTAATGTCCTGCATCGACGCGACTCGGTCGATGATCTGAATCGGCAGCTTCGACAGATCGTTTAGCGCGACGAAGAACCGGCCCACTTCCTGCTGATCGAAGTTTGTCTTGCGGTACTTGGAAATGCTCACTCTGGCGCTTTCGCAGGCCAGGCGCATCACCAACTCTTTTCGCGGCATCTCGAGCGAGACGAAGGCTGATGCCATGAGTTTGCCTTCGTAGTTCAGCTTCCCCGCCACCGACTGCGCCAGCTTCATTCCAAATGCGCTCTTGCCCATACCGGGACGTCCCGCAACGACTGTAACATTGCCTCGGTGAAGTCCGCCGAGAATATCGTCTAGCCTCTTGATACCCGTTGGCATTTCCGTCGTTGACTTGCCCTCGGTCTCAAGTCTCTTGTTTAACTCAAGCTGCTTCTGGTACTCCTTGGCATAGTCGAGAATCGCGTCCCTGAGATCAACGGCTTCGCCGCCTCCCACGTCCTTGGTCCAGTCCGACATGTCCTTTTCGAACTGTGTGACTAGGCCAGGAATGTCCTCCATGGGCGTGATGTAGCTCTGGGACAGGAACTTCTTGGCCGCATACTGCATCTGCCTGAGTCGGTATAGCTCGACGACGCGCTCCACTTCCCGGTACGGGTCCAAGACCGCAGGGGTGGAGATGAAAAGCTCATAGTCTAGGTACTTGTCGCCGCCCGCCTTCTCGAGCCGACCCGTGTCGAAAAGGATGTCCCGGATCGCAGGCAGGGTAATTCGCTCAGCCTTGGCCGCAATCTCCGACATCGCGGCGTAGATGACAGCGTTTTGCGGCGAGTAGAAGTGCTCCTCACGCAGATCAGTGCTGACCTCGACGAAGATCGCGTCATCCTCGAGGATCGAGGCGAGGATGCAGCACTCGGCCTTAACGTCGCATGGCGGGACCCTGTCATTCGGCGCATTGGTATCGTCGAGAGCCACGACCTACCCCCGGATCGATGCGGCCATTACGACAAGGGACAAGACAAGGAACAGACCGATAACCTCAATCGTTGGACTCACTTCTCAAATCCCCTTTCTGTCCGAGCCCGGACTATAGCTCATCACTTCGTTTCCAAACCATTTCTGCACCGTAGTTTTCAGCTATGAGGCACTGCTTCTTCCACCATCTCGCCGCAATCACGGCAGCCTCAAGCTTGCGTCTGAGTACTAATCCATTCCTGAAATTTTCACCCGTCACAGCTCTGAAAGCCCCCTCAAGATGAACCCTCCTCCCGTCGGAAAGCTCTTTTGTCAATCGAAACATGCCGTAGCCCATGGCCCTGAACTCGTAGCCGTAGGGCGACAATTCGCTGGACCATGTGAATGGTAGCGCCTCTTCGAGAAGCTCGTCCTTGGCACTCTTCCAGATCGTTTTCACGGCTGCACCTCCAATAGGTCCCTCTCATCAATCCACATGTACTGGCCCGACACGTCGAACCTGACTAGGTAGCATCCCTTTTCCGTCGCCTCGACGATACCATATCTGTCCCCCATCATCCAGCGGTCCGTTGCCGGATGGAGTTGAATCCTATTGCCGATTAGAAATGCCACAGCCACCTCAGTGAAACTCGTAGTGCTTCGTCTTGACTCCGAGTCGCTGCGCCGCCTCTTGAAGCAGTTCGGCGAATTCGTTGGCAAGTGACTCGTACTCATCACCGTAGATGACGACAACGTCATCCGGGTCGTCGGTCTGGATCGGTGGACTATCTACCTTGAAGCCGTCACCGTAAAACTCCCTCTCCTCCTCTCGGGTAGAAGTATGTAGCCGTTGTCTAGCGCAACCCTGAGCCCTTTAGTGAGAGCTGCTACGCCATCCATTACCGGGCCAACGTTGCCAAGGATGAGAGTTCTCGGCCCGCCCCTAACAACGTCTCGCAATACGATTGTAAACTGCTTCATTCTCCCCCCTCTCGTAGCGGAGACGGCTTATTCCACTCCTTGCATTGTCGGCATAGGAAGTGCCCATCACCGTCGCACTGACCCTTCGGCTCCCCAGGCTCGAAACTGTCACAGTCTTCGCGTCCCAGCTTCGTCTCGATCAGCTCTGCCACTGCCACAACGCCTTGCACCGTCTCTTCTGGCTCAGGCATCGGCACGTCGGCTTCTACCCAGGACCAGCGAATGGTCTCGGAGTCCATCGAGTCTGCTATAGCCATTTTCACATCGTCTGTGTCGGCCCCGGACCAACTCGAGGCAGACCAGGTTCCGTCGGGTCCTACGGCAACGGCGATCCTGACCCGGACCCTACCAGGCTGCATCTTAGGTTCGCTCATCTTTCCTCTACTTTCGTAGCGTCAACCAGTTTCGGTACGAGAGCCTTGAGTCTAAGAGCCTGTTTCTCGAGCTTGTCTACCTTGCCCGCCTTCCGATTCGCCACATCGATCTGAGCCGCCTTGAGCGTTTCGAAGCACATGCTGGGATAGACCATGACCTTACTCTTAGACCATGGGACCTTGACGAGGTAGTAGCGCTGACGCATACCGTTCATGTCGCTTTTATCTACCTCCTCTACCTCAACCTTGACTATCCCCTCGGTCTCCCACCACTTCGTGATGTAACGCTCCATAGCTACTCCTTCCGATCCACCATGTAGCCGCACCGGCATCGGTAGTTGAACCATGTCCCGGCAAGCTCAGGCACGCCTACCTGCCTCGGGTCTTCGCGTCGACCAATACCTGCGCCGCACCGGGGGCAAATCCGCCGGCCCAAAGACTGATCCTCTTCGCGCATATGCGCTGCGGCTTCCGTCGCCTCGACCTGAGACGCGCCAATGGAGAGTAGATGTTTCGCGTACTCCTCGTACTTATCCACAGCTACCCTCCGCTCTCCGGGCCCAAGGTCTCGTACACTTCCAACGCTCTATCTTGAAGACCGTACTCGGCGATGATAGCGTTTATCTCGATGAATGTGGCCTCCAATCTCTTCTCTTCTCTCTCAGTGAGACGTCTGACCCTAGCTTCCACAGATTTCCATTCGATTTGTGAATGCACCTCTGGGGATATCTCGTTCCTGTACCTATCATAGCTGAAGATGCGAGTCAGTTCTACACGGACGGGGCCGGAGTCTAATTTCTCAAACGTAGTATTAAAACGCTTGTGCAATCCAGCCTTCCTGCACGCTTTGATACACGCGGCTAGTCTCTTATCTAAGTCTTTCCGCTCCGCTGCGTCAATGGCATCAATCTCTAGCTTTAACTCATCGATCTTGGCAAGAAGCTCGTCTCGTTTCGTCATATCCAGGTCTCCTCGATGCAATCGTCATCACCCTCGTCTCTCGCCGCCCTGCCCAGGCCGGGTGGAAGAGAGCCGCGAGCCGCGTCAAGCGAGTCGTAAAGCGTACAGTTCGCCTCGGGTCTGATGCCACAGGACAAGGAGACGTGCCAGCGGCGAACGACCCACTTGCCCGGATGGTCTTTGGTCACTGGTCTGTAGATCACGTACAGGTAGATCATCTTCAATCCCTCTCAGCTATGTCGCATAGCGCGCAGCGAAGCTCCGCTATTGGTCTCGAAATCTTCTGCCCCAGACTCACTGGGATCCATTCTTTGCCACATAGACTCTAGGTCTAGGACCTCGCGTCAGCGGCAACGGCTCGGCCTTCCACCACTTCTTATTCGGCATCGGGAACTTCCCTGTAGTCGAAATCGAGGCACTCCTCGATCTGTTCGGCGAGACTGCCGTAGATCCAGCCGTGTGGGCAGTACCGCTCACGGATCGCGACGCAGGTCGCGCAGGTATCGTGTCGGTCCCAGTTTCCGTCCCATAGCCCGCTGACATGCTCGTAGCGCTGCCCCTTCGCGATAGTGTCGCCACACTCGCAGCACTTGTGCGGCTTTCGAGCCTTGCGCCATTCGATGCGGCAGATCGAGGGACGCTCGCCGTCGTCTGTCGAGCAGTCGCAGCTAATCATGCCTCACCTCCATGGCTTCTGACGATCTTCTGAAACGAGGCCAAAGCCTTGGCTACCGCCACCGCATTGGCCTTTGCCTCCTCAAGACCCTCGGCGATTCCTCGGTACATGTGGGCGGGGTACATTGGACGAGACGCTGATGCGTTGGTGTCAGCGGTCCAGTAGACGCACCAACCCGTATCCCAGGCCGCGACGCCGAACCCGGATTGGACGCTGTGGTACTCACCCTTTGCTCTTTTCTCCCAAGCCATTTCTCACCTCACCTTCTCAAACCGGGTACGGTCGCCCTTCTCTTCCACATCCGCGCCGCCCTAACCGCGTTAGCGAGTCGAGCCTTGCACTGCTCGAGGTCCGACATCAGCGTGAGCCTCATCTCGACTAGGATGGATACGGCGTAGCGAGACGAGCGCTGCTGATCGTAGCTCCACTTGATTCGCTTGTCACTATCCGGTACCCCGAACCACTCCGCAACCGCGTCTGTGACGTGCTTCGCCGCAACGGTGAGGTTGTCGTGACTATCGATTTCGCCGGGTCCGTAGCGGGTGATCGTGACGGCAACAGGCAGCTTCGGGCGCTTCTGGGTCTGAAGCATAAGCAGGACATCGTCACGCTGCTTTCTCGCCTGCTTGGCCGTTCGCATCCGGCTGAACATGGAGGCGTTTCGGAACGTGACGTTCGGCGAGACGAGCCTGATGCCGGGAATGTAGATCTCCATCGCTCTACCTGTTTAGCCCTTCGATAGCGCGTTCGTACCTGCGTCGAGCCTTTCTGGGCCAGTGCTGACGAACATGCCTTACCTCTCTGAGAGAGTGAGAGACGAGGCAAATCGGACCCATTCGCAGGACTCGCAGTGGTACAAAAATTAGCCCAGGCTTGTGGTCCCAGAAGTAAAGTCCCATCACTTGTCTCCAGCCTTCTCCCTGGGTGGGATCGACCGCTTATCGAACAGGTCTCCTAGACATACGAGGTCTGATGGCAGAACCTCGATACAGTTATAGTCGACACCATGGTCCCTCCAGGTAAATATGTTCCCAGCCAACACATGCCCAGCCGAATGTTTCTTTTTGATACCAACGCATATTCGTAGGTACTCTATCTGACCAGATTTGGTCCAGCGAACGAAGCCGGATTTCTTCGCGATTTGCTCAAGTTCTGCCCTAGTCATGTCTACCTAAAACAGGCTCAATTGCCCGTCCCCTTTCTTCTCTATAACACATCGTCCATCGGTCAGGACCAGTTCGAACGGTGATAGGTACAGCATGCCGGGGACGTAGTCGGCGTACGACACGCGCTTTCGCTGTCTGTAGACCTTGACACCATCGATTTGCCCCTCGTAGTAGTAGTGCGGCGTATCGACGCTTTCGACCTCTGCCACCAAGTCGTCGGGCCGAAACTCGACATAGGGACCTCTGTCACCAATGACGACGCGACGGTAGCTGTGGGCCACGAGGACATTGTTCTTCCCCGTGTACAAGTCAACTCTGACGCCAAAGACCGGAATCCTGAGTCGAGACTCGTACGATGCCATAGCTGCCTCTATCGACTTGCGCCTTTGCACGCGTCGAGGCATTTGTCATAGCCACGGTGACATTCAGTCTTGTGCGCCTCACTCTTCTCGCTCGTCCCAAGCGGTTCGTAGAGACAAGAGCTTCGATGGTTGCCGCACTCGTTCACGCACGCCGACACCGGGTCCATCGAGCATCCGATCAGAGTGGTGAGCCAGATCAGGTTGCGCATCTTATCACGCTCCGATTTGACAGGTCTCATCGATGATAAACCAGTCATCGGCCAGCATGTCGGCCTGACTCGCGAGCCAGCCGGGGACGAGCATACCCTGGGCGTCTCGCATGAAGATGCAGAGGCGGATCTCGCCTGCCCCTGGCTCTCCAACGCTTCGCCTCGTATTGACGGATAGCTCGGTAAAGTACTCGTATGCAATGGAGCCTACGTGACCGAGGAATAGGTACATCGACTTGCCGTTCCACCCATCCCTAGCCACGCGCCCGCCCCTCTTGAGGTGATCAAGAGCTTGACCAAAGCTTAAACCTCCTCGATCCGACGAGACTCCTCTCGCGATGTCCGCGAGACCCGCTACGCAAACCTTCGCCGACTCGAGCGCCGACTCGTACTGTGTAATCAATCGCTCAACATGTTCCTTGTCACTCATCTCTACCTCCAGTGCCAGTAGTAAAATCCGATGTCCCATTCAGGGGCTGGGTACTCGCACAAGACGAGTCCCTTGGTAAATCCGCTATCGTGCCCGACAAACTTGAGTCGAGGCACGAGGATATGAATCTTGGCGTGCGTGTAGACGTGGTCCCTGAACCATCTCGTCTCGATCGCTGCGGGCACGAGGATGAGGATAGTTGGCCTCATAAACCCAGTACTATGAGTAGTGTACGCAGCCTTCTTCACCCATGGGCCTATTTTGCCGAAGGGTGGGTTACAGAACTCGATTGCTGCTGGAATGTTCCAGTCCTGCTTGAGCCCGTCGATCTGCGGCGTGAAATACTCGTCGCAGACATGCATCTTGTCGCTCGCCGCCAGGTCCAGAGTGATCTTGCCCCAACGCTTTTCGATCGCGGCGATGAATTCGGGAGGCGTCCCCACCTCCTGCTCCGACTTGTGTCGTTTATGCTTTGGCTCGCTCACGACAGCACCTCACAAGGGTGGGTGTCGACAGAATCCGACAACTGCGGCTGACAGAACCGCCAAGGCCACGCCTTCCTGCGGCACCCGGTCATGGTGGCGCAGGGGGTGACACGCCCAAACCCTGTACCCCACAGCGTGATGTACTGACCATGCACTCCGCGCCCGCTACAGAACCGCTCGGGCGACCGCCAGCCGTTTCGCCACTCCTGAAGCTCGCGCCACATATCAGCGTTGCTTTGCGTAAGACTCGAATTGAGTAGCTCAAGAGCCTTGGCTCGTCGCTTCCACTTTCCCATCACGCCTCCCTCAGATGAAAAAGCGCATCGGCCCTGCGAAGCAGTGACCAGGCCCACAAGAGCCGCTGGCTAGGAACCATGCCAATGTTCGGGATATCGCAGTCACAGAGCGTGGTGTAGAGCAGTTCCGTGACAGAGTCTTGGGTCCATTCCTCGTCTTCGCTCTCAAGCTTGGCGACGATCTTCTTCCACTTCTCTGCGCTGCTGCACTCGTCCCTTTGCGCATCACGGAGGTACTCTCTCGCCTCCCAAATCGCGACGGGAAGTTCGAACTGTTCACACCCGATATTGTTCATGCCGATACTGGCCTTCTGCCTAACGTAGTAGGACACATCGGATCTTGCCATCCACCGGATCGCCTCACGAACCCCGCCCTCTGCAATGTTCCACCTTCCCCACACCATCGTGTCGAGGTCCCCGGTGAGAATGATGTGGCCGGAAGGGACGAGCACGATCTCGCAGCGGTAGCAGCTACTGCCACTTGGTTTGCCGACGATGACGAGACCGCCACCGGGCCAATTATCGTGTCGAAGAATGGCAAGGTCCTTGAGGCTCTTGTCGGCAAGCTCGACATGCTGCTTGATGTAGTCGGATTCGGAATAGCATTCGATGTCGAAATCACTCACCACGCACCTCCGCTCGAACCGATAAGCACAACACCGTCCGCCTCGTTTTCGAGAAGCGGTTGCTCCCTCTCATCGTCGTGACTAGGCCCCACCATAAGGAGCATCGAATCTTCTTGCAGGTAGTATCTGGCCTCGGGCTCATACTCCTGTATCCGGCGCATTACCGCGTTTAGCTCGTTGCACGCCTTACGGAAGCGCTTCAAATGCTCGGGACGTATCCGATGTTTGGCATTCACCATCCTCGTTTCCACATCGTCATGGCACGATCCATTAGACATCTTCGCCCCTTTTCTCTGCCAACTCGTTTTCGGCTCGGAGATATGCGCTGGCCTTGTCGATGATCGCCTTGCGCTCACAACCCGGCTCATGCTCAGTCGGCCCCTCCTTCTCTGGGATACGGCATTCGGGGCAGCATCGAGCATATTCGGGGTGGCAGTGACAAGCCCTGTTGTATCGACCCGACCATTCATCGTCGACAACGCGCCGAAGCAGGGCTTCGATGAGGTCGTTGGCGCTGGTGTCAACCATCACTCGTCCTCCTTGGGTCGAATCTGCATCGGCCATGGTCCGGGATACTGGCGGCACAGCGTTCGGGTCTGTGTACGGTTTTTCGGCAACGGCCATGGCGTTGATGGTCGGCCCCAACGCTCGAGCCAGGCGCACATGGCAGCACCGGAAGGTCGCGTGGTCCCGTTGACGATCGTGGTGAACTTTCCGTCCCACCACGGAACCACGGTCACCCGCACGGCCCAATCCCGGCTCCCCATGACCGCAAATACGGTACGAAGCTTGTCCGCCTCCTGCTGCGCGAAACGCCTCTCGCTTGTGATGTACAGTTGCAGTACGCCAGCGCCTGACTCCCACTCAGGAATGGGACCGGGTCCGGGTCCGTATGCGGAGGATGTTGACACGACAAGGGCAGCTCCCACCGACTGATGAGGGATAGGTTCGGCAGAAATGACGGCAGAGTCTGCCTGCCCCTGATTTGTTCGCAGACCGAACAATGCCCACACGACCTCCAGCACGACCGCCAGCGAAAATGTAATGCTCATCACGATGGATGACTTGCTCACTTGTCCTCCTCCTCGTCGTCACTGCCCGCGTCGGGCGGGGACCATTGCTGACCCGTCTCTTTGCCTGTGCCCTTGCAGGCGGGGCACTTTGACTCGTTCATTGTGTAGCTATCGCCACCGCAATTGTGGCAGTCCGAATCCTTCGGCTTGGTGAACATCCAGCCCATGGACATGGCTTCGGGCATTTTTTCGAAACGCTTGCGAAGGATCTCGTTCTCTTTCTCATTCAATCCCGCAACAGCCGCGTTGGCTGCGACCAGCGTAGCTGCAACCGGGTTGACCTCTGCAACCGACGCGGAGGGGACCCTGGGCTCAAACACGCTCGCATCTGCTACCTTCCTGATCGATTGCGCCAGGTGATTGACGGCGTCATACCTGGTCGGCGCATCGATATGGAAGCTTATGCGATAAGGAACCTTATCCTCAACCCCCTCTTCGTACGCCACGACTGCCATAACCACTGTGAACCTAGGCATTATCCACCTCCCGGAGACGTATCTCATCCACAGCATCATCTGCCCAGCTAAGTGACCATTCCCTGATTTGTCCAACGGTCGGGGAGGTTTCCCCATCTTCAACATTCTGCTGCGACATGAGTCTTGACAACATAGTCGAGTAGACCATGCCCCATACCAGCTTCTCTTCACTATTTAGAAACTGCATTACTCATCTCCCTCTCCCTGTAATTGCTCAAGCCTGAGCCAAAGCTTCGAAAGCTCGAGCATGATGTCTTGAAGCTCCCCAGACCCGGTGGAATTGCGCATCTGCGACATGGCGCAGTAGACGATCGCGTTTCGTACCTTGCCCTGGGCCATACCTACCAGATTCCGGGTCTCCTTGCCAGGATCGTAGGGTCCGTAGCGGCGAAGGCCCGTTGCGACGCCTCGGTACACGGCATCGGTCACCAGGCTCTTGAGCTGCGAAGAGATGCCTCGAACAGAGAGCGTGCGACGAATAACGTCTACGATACCGAGTTCGCCATGCGACATCTCGAGGCTGCTCACGTCGGGAAGCGAGTCGAATCCCTTCGCCTGCTCAGGCTCGATGGGTTCGAATTCGACCGTGGCCTTACGCTTTCTCTCATGGTACCAGGCCCCGTGGACGAATCGGGCCACGACTATTTTCTTCTCATCGTAGATGGTTTCACCTACTCGCATCAGGGTCATCGTTCCCTCCGTCCTTTATGTCGGGGACCGTTTACTTGACCCCGCTCCAATTCCTGCTATCACTTGCCCAATGGTGGCTCGACACCTTCATCATCGAGACTATAGCCCAAACGGCATCGTAAAGCCATCAGGCATGACCCAGAGATGGTAGATATTTGCAGAGTCGACAAGGTCTGACTCGGCGGGATAGATCTGAATGGCAACACGCTCCCGTCCCATGAGTTCGTTTTTGATCCGCTGCATGTCGGCCCAAGGGATGGTAGTTCCGCCATCGTTGCGCCTGACCATGAGACGAGACACGATGCCCCATTCCGTAACCTCGTCCCGGCACCGGAAGACCATGTACAGGTTGTTGACCCAGGTCTCGTAGGCATCGCCTACCTTTCCGACCGGGCTCGGTCCAGGTTCGAAACTGGACCAGCCCTGACGCATCAGCTTGCGCCCATTGGCCTGGCTAGCGCGCATCATCTTACGGTTCATTTCCATTTCTCGACCAGAGCCTCAATCGCCGTTAGCTCGACGCATATCTCGTCGACAATGTCACCGCAGTCCGATTCCATGCGCTCATCGTCGATGGAGATCCTAATGTCTCGGCACCGTTCAAGTATCTCTTCTCGCATCTGCTGTATCCGCTGACGCTCCTGAGCCTTAGCGGCTAGCCGTTGCCTCCGCAGCTCCTCCCGCAATGGTGACCTCTTCCCGGTTATCTCAATCTCCCTCGCCATTACTTCGCTCCCGCCGCCTCGACGCTTGCCGCGAAGGCATTGATTCGACTGCGAAGTTCGCCCAATGTGGTGATTTGGGAACTGTGCAGTACCATATCTAGCATTCGCCCTAGAGCAATTGGAACGTTATTGTACCAACCAAGGCTCTTCACCGTCTCCTTACCAGCCTCTTTACCGCTTTTCGCCACGTCCAGTCTCTCGATGACAAATAGCGTCGTGTCGGCTCTTCGGAGTCTAAAAGACTCGAATAGGAACGACTCAAAACTGACCGCCTTGAAATCGTTCTTGACACTGGTAATTTTGTCGCAAATAGCGACCAAAACGTCCCTATTCGCGGGCTTCTTGCAATGAGTCGACAACTCGAGAATGGCTTGTTCTGGGCGGAGAAAGAATCCGGCCCCGTCCCACCGCTCCACCCCCTCTTTCGAAACTACTTTGGTCTGCACGACGAATCCTGGCCCTTCAGCGGCAATGGCCCTAACGCTACGAAGCTCGATCATTTTCTATCCCCTTTCGTTCCAGCCAATTTTGGCACTCTAGGAGCGCCTCAACCCCACTCTAGCAGGGGTAGCCTACCATGCAACCCAAAACTGCCACCATCGGGCGCGTCGTGGCAGCAATCAGCATTTCTGTGGTGACCCGGAACCCTGCTTCAGCGCCTCGACCCAGCACTCGGCGAAGCTTTCGGCCACCGCAGCGATCTGGCTCCAGTCGGCGAGGTCGAGGGCTCCTCGGCTTGCCCAATCCACCATCCGCCTGCCTAGGTCCACGGCAGTGCCGTTGACTAGCCTACGGTCAGGCTCGATGCCTGCGGCATGGAGCCTAGCCTCGAGCAGCGGCACGAGCGATGCGCCACGGACCCTGGTTCCACCCCCAACGATCCACTCGACCTTCGGTGTCTGGAAATCTGGATCCGGTTCTCGGTTCACGAGCAATTGATTTTTTGTGAAAAAAATCTCCAGCGTCACAGATCCTGAGCGAGAGGAGAGGAGGCTACAGAGAAAAGAAGATTCTCTTCTTTTCTTTTGTGGTCGCCGTGTGACGGTTCCATCACGTGGCGTGACGGTTCCGTCACACGGCGTGTTGCCTGCATCACGTGGCGTGACGGTTTTCGAAAAACTTTGCGTAACGTTACTTGTGCTCTGAGCAACGTTTTGTGCATGCAAACCCTCTGTCGAGCCACTCGTCGACTCCGTCACATCGCGTGACGGTTCCATCACGCCGTGTGACGTATCCGACACGCTGCGTGTTGCTTCCGTCACGCCATGTGTTGCTTCCGTCACGCCATGTGACGTATCCGACACGCTGCGTGTTGCTTCCGTCACGCCGTGTGACGGTCCGTATATGGAGAGTGCTGGGTCCAGGTTGGGGATTTGGCTTAGAATCTCACCGATTACCTCTCTCATCGAGAGGTTGTTTGAGTTCGCGTAACTAAGTATCGATTCGTTAGGTTTTGGTCCTTCGGCAACGTTTGGTGCGCCGCGCCTCGCGTCACGCGGACCGTCACGCGAATCGTCGCTTCGCGACAAAAACACGCTCTCATCAACACCTGTTTCGACCACTTTTCCGTCACGCTGTGTGACGCATCCGTCACGTGGCGTGTCGGTTCCGTCACGTGGCGTGTCGCCTCCGTCACGCCCCGTGACGGAGGAGTCAAATAGTAACGTAACGTTTTTTGATGGTGAAACTGTAGAATTACACCCCCTTTTGCGTTTCGTCACACCGCGTGACGCATCCGTCACGCCACGTGACGGGTCCGTCACGCCACGTCGTGCCTGCATCACGCCTTGTGACGGGTCCGTCACGCCACGTGACGGCTTTGGGCATTGATTGCCTGGAGTATTAGAGTCACGCGCCGTGACGCTTCGAGCCGTCTTGGGTGCCCTGGGAGGTCTCTGGGGAGGCGGCTCATCGGGGTCTTCGGGGTTGGGCTGTCCCCTCTTCGCCTCGATCCTTTTCCGCTCTCTATATGCCCTGCTTCTGATGCTGTCGGCGAACTTGGCACTCTGGGCCAATTCGAAGTTGGGCACTTCAACAGCGTCACCTCGAATCAGAATACTTTCCCGCCCGAGAAGAAGCTCTACGTAGGGACGAATCTCATCGGGAGGAGCATGAATTGCCTGAGCTATGCCAGCAATGGCATCTTCCCCAAGCTCAAGCCTACCATCCGCGTCGACCTCTTCCAGGATGAGGGACATTATCCCCCTGGCTCGCCAATCGAGCGTGCGCCACTTCGGGCGACGGTCTTTGTAGAGTCGGACCCATAGCGTCTTGGAATAGTCAAGCGGCATGACGGCTACCTCGCCTGGGGAGTATGGTGCGTTTCAAGGCTTGCTTCGGAAGCGTCGCCTTCCAGTCGTAAAGCTCGTGCAGGTGCGTTTCTGCCCATGCGCCCTGCCTGGCAAGCTCGAGCCCGTCCAGTTTGGGAAAGAAGATTTGAAGCCAGTCTGTGACTTGTCCCTGTAGCGGCGGCTCGTCGCAGCACGAGGTCCAGATCGCGATAAGCAGAGAACATGCCGCGCCGGGCGAACCCGCCATTGCTTTGACGTCTTCGCTCGCGTAGAGCCGTTTAAACATGCTCCTTGCCGCAACGGCTGCCTCGGCTAACTCCCGCGTCACCTCAAGTCCGGGAAAGCCATTGTGAGTCAGCCTGAGAAGTTCGATAGCGCTGGGAGGCCCAGTCTTTATCCTCGCCCAACACATGCAGACGCAGAGAAGTGCTAATCGTTGTTTCATGGTTTGCACCTCACCCTCTTGGTCTGCTCCAGGTCAGCATCGATCTCGCCCTGGACCTGGTCGAGAGCCTCTCGGAGATGGTCAAGAATCTCAGCTATGATGAAGGCTTCTCTCGGGTCAGGCGGCACGTAGAGTCGACACTCTTCATGGCAGACCCTGGGGTTGTTGCGGGTCGAGGCGTGGTCGAGGCACTCCTCGTACTGGTCGCAGTCGTGATGGTCTCGTATCCGTTCGAAAATGTCGAACGCGATCCGTGTTCTTCGCCTACGTTTTCCCCTCGCCATGGCTGGTCACTCGGCGTAGTAGAGCCATTGCGCGAAATCGAGCATAGAGAGTTGATCTTGGGAGTGAAAAACCGGCTTCCCAAGCGCATATATCTCCTTTACCTCGTTTTGCGCGCCGCTACTATCTTTCCAGCCGAGTACGGTGACCAAGGCGTCGCAGCGACGGCAAAGCTCGAGTGTACCGTCGAGCCAGAACTGATCATCGGCAATGCCGTCCATGTGAGCCGTGTTGGAGTGGGGTATAAGCGGCATAGCTCCGAGCCTTGCCACCATGACACCTACCTCCCTTGCCTTGAATATGTTCTGCTCTCTCTGCCACTGCGTCGGTGCTCGATAGGGACCCGCGATATATACGACCTTCATTGCCCTTGCTCCCTTTTATAGATTGGAGACTCAATTGTGTCGTCCCACTCCGTAATCTCGCCGCAGCTTCTCGCACCTAGCTTGACGAAGATGCCTGCGAGAATCGACCTATGGCACCTTAATGGGTCGGCACAGTAGCAACAGAGTACCACCCTCGGCGATGCCAGGACAAGGTCCCAGATCGGTCTGTTGCTTTTGTAGGATAGGCGCATATGCTGCAAATAAGCCTTGACATACCCGTCCCAATCGAGTAGGCCAGCCTTCGCTTCCCTCGCCATGTCACGGCTCGGTGCAAATACCCTATCCCCGGTCTTGAGGCTTACGTCGAGCCGGTCGCCTCCCGGATAGCCCACGATGGCTGTGTAGACCTGGAGCATGCCGGGTTACCCATTCGGATCTCTGGTGATGTAGCAGATCGAGTCCAGCCGAGACTCGGCGGATTTAGCTCTGATGCGAAGCGCCTTTGCGGCACGATGCATCCTGGCGAGAGACTTAGCACGTTGACGCGATGCCAAGGTCATCCGTTCCAGCCTACGCTTAAGACGTATGTTTTCTGCCGTGATGTCCATGGTCTGCTTGGCCATGATTTGGAACACCTCACGTCGAGTCGCGACGATGGGGCAGTCACCATCGATGTGCCAGTACAGCGTCGCTTTTCTCTCAATGGAGATGGTCTTCGTCACGGGATCGCTCATCATTTCAGGTTCACCGTGTCTCCAGCGCGGAAGCCCCGTCCTTCAGGGCGGGGAGGAAGCGCTGCTCCGTTTTGTAGTTGACGTCTTCCATATGCCTGCTACCCCTATACTGATGAAACTCATCGCAACTGTCAAGTTGCTCGTGGATACCGACCAGAAGGCTCGGTTGCTTGCTACGATGTCTCGCGTGAACGAGGCATGCTCCTGGCTTGCTAAGCGGGCCTTTGATCTGAAAAGTGCCAACAAGATCCGATTGCAGAAACTCTACTACCGAGACCTCCGCGACATGTTCGGTCTTTCGGCGCAGCATACGGTTCGAGCCATTTCGAAAGTGTGCGAAGTCTACAGTCGAGACAAGTCGAAGCTTGTCAACTTCAGGGAGCATGGGGCCATCGCCTACGATCAGCGTCTGTACAGCTTCAAGAACGGGATCGATCGCTTGAGCCTGCTCGCGCTGGATGGTCGTATAGTGGTCAACTGCGCGGTCGGCGCGTACCATCGGGCTCGGCTCGAAGGCGTACGGGGTCAAGCCGACCTGGTCTACCGAAAGGGCAAGTTCTTTCTTTTCGTAACCGTCGAGGTGCCGGATGGGTCTCCCATCAGACCCGAAAAATGGCTCGGTGTCGATCTTGGTATTCGAAACCTCGCCGTCGATTCTGACGGGAAGGCGCATTCTGGTGAAGCTACGCTGGCGTCTCGCAGTCGAATTGCCAAGCTCCGGGCCAGACTCCAAAGCGTTGGCTCCAAGAGTGCCAGGCGGCACTTGCGGGAGCTCCGAAGGAGGGAGCAGTACTTCCACTCTTACACCAATCACGTCATCAGTAAACAGATCGTCCGCAAGGCCAAAGACACCGGACGCGGAATTGCCATCGAGGATCTCTCGGGCATTCGCGACCGGGTAACTGTAAGAAGGGCTCAGCGGAGCGCGCTGCATAACTGGTCGTTCTACCAGTTGCGAAGTTTTCTGACCTACAAGTCGCTCCTTGCAGGAGTGCCTCTTGTAGCTGTGGATCCTCGCAATACGAGTCGAACATGTCCAGAATGTGGCTGCGTCGACAAGGCGAATCGGAAGACTCAGTCCGACTTCGTCTGCACCGGGTGTGGCTTTGCGGGAAACGCCGACCACGTTGGCGCTCGCAACATCGCATCCAGGGCTGAAGTAAGCCAGCCTATCGTTTCGGCAGTCAGGACGGGAACCCATGGTTAGCATCTGCTCGATTGGAAACCTCGTCTATGCTAGGAACAAAGCCTCGCCCTTCAGGGCTAGGTTGTTTACTCATCCTCCTTCTCCTTCCTCGGCCATAGCGTCCAGCACTTGTCTCCTCGCCTAAGCTCGATTTCCGGCACGAGACCGTCTTCGACTCGCTTTACAAACGAGGATCTCGCCGTCGCTGCGGTATGGTAGTGATGACTGATATTGTCGAATAGCTCACGAAGCGTACAGCCTGGGTGCCTTTTGACGTATCCAGCCGCATCTCTGCATGTCTGCCGAAACGGGGTCCATTGCCCGCCCGGTTTGGACCCGGCGGCGAGAGCCGTTTTGTGCATCTCACACAGCGACTTGGTCCAAGTTGTGACTGCTTTTCTGTGTAGCTTGGGGCGAACCTTTTCTCGCACTCTAGGGGTGTCGTAGACAGACTTTAGAGGCTCGCCGACCTCGAACATGCCGATACCATCCATGGCGAGCACCTTGCGGTGAAAGTTACTGCGTCCCGACTTGGCTTCGGGAACCGCGATTGATGCGAGGTGCGCGTAGCCGACTCTCGCGCATGCCTGCTCTATCACCTCGAGGCTGAGCGAGGTCTTGGTCTCGACGATCCATACGACAGGGGCCTGCATCGCCACGATATCGGCCCTGCCGCCGTCGGGAAGCGTGACCTCCTGCCACGTCTCCCAGCCCTCATCGGCGAAGAATTGCAGCAGGGTTGCGGCGAGTTCTGTCTCTTTCACGCCTCGCCACCCCTGCTCATGGACAGGTACGTGTCCCTGGCCGCGCAGACCGTGAGGCTGAAGTTGTCATCCTCCCTCGCGTCAACCACGTAGATGCACGCCAAGCCGATCGGGCATTGCGTGAGGTAGGCTATCCACAAATCAAGCCTGAACTCGCTGTCCGCTAGTGGTGAGACATATTCCTTCAACTCGTTTTCGGTAACCCACCCGATCCTGGCTGGCTCCTCGTGAGCGATGAGGACCACGATCCCGGCGAGCCCTGGGCCATGCGGCAGGGACATGAGGTGAGGAATCACCGCTCTCGCCGCATGGATTTTCACCTCGCTCCATGGTTGAATCTCGTCCATGTCTATGCTAGTATTCATTCTTCCTCTTCGCTGTCAGGTGAAGGGGTCACTTCCACACCGTGTTGGCCGGTCCAGAAATGGGTCGGCCAACGTTTTTTTTCGTGCCTGGTCTACGGACAGATCGGGCACTTGCGCTGCTTGCCCACCTCGGGCTTAATGTACTTGGTTTCGTTGCGATATGAGACGCAGACCTCGTGGCCGCAGTCGAGGGTGAGCCGATACGTGGTTGCCGGGACAACCCGGTCTCGAACCATCATTGAGGTACTCGTCGAGGTAACCTTTACGATCTTGCACAGCATCATTTTTCCTTTCCGCAGAGACCCACCCAGCCCCAGGTTGCAGGTAACGGTCTGCACACCGACCAGCGTTAGCTCTCGTATTATAGCCTCCTCACACTCGCTGAAAGCTCGTAGTTGACTCGGTATTGAAACGTTTCGCCGTCGTCAATCCTAACCATCACCTCTGCTCCATTGGCAATGATGTCGTCCCTCACCTCATCGTTCTGCTCATCGTCGAGCCAATGCAATACTGCTGACTCGATACTGGATGCTTCTACCTCGACAGGCTCCGCTTCATCGTCCCAGATCTTGAAAATCATTGTTATACTCCTATCTCCTAACTGTTCTTTCCTTCCCGAACTTGGCTAGGAACCTTTCCTCTACCCACTGCCGTGGCTTGCCGTGCTTCATGGCGTAGTCGACGAGCCGATCCCATGCCGCGTTTTCGATCTGAAGTTGCTTTTCGGTCGGGAGCGGTCGAAGCGATCTGCCGTGGACCTTTGGGCCCTTTGCCTTCGCGCCGCACCGGGGGCAGACCGTGGTCCTGGTTCGGAACTTGCCGTGCTCGATGGGCGCGAGAAGCACCTTGCAGACATGGCACCTGCGCTCCTTGTCTCGTCGCTTTTTGCCCGCCTTGCTCTCGCTGAGCCGGATCGGCTTACCTTTGAGCGAGAAGGTCCGGTCCGCATCGGGGCTGCCGTACAGAATCGCGTTTCCCGCCAGGTCGAGGCAGAGACTGCGATGCTTGCCGGGGAACGGTCTCGAGCCCCTACCCACCATTTGCAGATAGAGGCTGACGCTACCGATGTTGCGGGCCAGGATCGTCGTCTCGATGGGCGGAAGATCGAAGCCCTCGGTCAGGATCTGGCAGTTGGTGAGAATATCGACTTTGCCTTCGATGAACTTGTCGATGATGCGTGACCGCTGCTTGCTCGTCATCTCGCCCTCGACATGCGCGGCGCGATATCCCTTCTGCCGAAACTCCTCTGCGACCTGGATCGCGTGATCAACCGAGGCGCAGAACACGATGGTCTTGGTATGTCTAGCATGCTTTTGCCACAACTTCACCGGCACGTCAGCCACGCCGTCCCGAATCGCAATCTCGGGAACGAAAACGTCGGTCGGGACGAGGAATCCCTTGGAGATGAGTTCTCTCTGCCTCGCAGCCACAACGAGGTTGGAGAATGTCGGGTGGAGCCCTCTTCCGTCGGCACGCTCAGGTGTAGCGGTCAGTCCGAGAAGGAAGGATCCGAGCCTCTTGCACTCCTTGGCTAGCGTGTTCCAGTCATCGCCCATCGCGTGATGGCACTCGTCCCATACCACGACGGACACCCCCTCGGGAATCACCTTCAGGTTTCGGACAATGGTCTGTACCGAGCCGACCTGGACCGGCTTATCGGGTTCCGACTTGGCCCAGGGCGCGATGATGCCGGGCCGGAACTGGAGCGCGAAGGACAGCGTCTTAGCGGCCTGCTTGATCAGTTCCTTGCGATGCGCGACCCAAAGCACCTTACCCTTGCGTATCCTCGCGATGTCGAGGGCGGCTTCCGATCCCATGACCGTCTTTCCGCCGCCCGGCGGCATGACGAGGCATGCGCTGTTCTTGGTTCGCGACAGCGTCACAACGACGTCTTTCGCTCTCTGCTGGTAGGGTCGAAGCTCGATCATGCACCTGCTCCCGCCTCGACAATGCGCCTGGCATAGTCGTTCCCGGCCCTGTACTCGTGGTTGATAGCGACTGCCCACCCATCTCTTTCGCCCCTAAGCCCGTCCTCGTAGCCCTTGCGCCAGTCCTCTGATCTGCTCTCGATCAGGTCTCTGAAAAGCTCGGTGTACATGGCTCACCCGTTATGCTTGTCGGGTACGCAGTTTAGCTTGCCATATGCGTCGGAGTAGAAAGCCTCGACAGCGTCGAGACTATGCTCGTCGATCAGCAGCTCGAGGTTGAAGCAGTTGGGCTCGGTATGTAGCTGCACTTCACAGGACCAGTTAGGCAAACGCCGATCCGGGAATTGCCACTTGTATAGGTTGATAAAGTACAGGATCGGTCTCCCAGCGTCCGCTCGGATTGCCCTTTGCCACAAGCCCTGGCAGTAACCACTGTCTCCCTTGCCGTGATGTGAGTACAACTTGTAACCCTTACTTAATAGTTCGTCTTCAGTGATCATTGCAGAAGCCTCGCTTCCTCGTAGATCTTCGCTAGCGTCACCTGAGCCTCGTAGCTCTTAGATCTGCCACCGGCAAGCCTGGTGTAGACACTCATAGCCTGCTGCGGCGGAAGCATCGGTACATCGATGTCCTCGAGCAGCCTGCCGGGTCGCATCATGGCGCTGTCCAGCTTGAGCCTGGCCGCATTTGTGGTGCAAAGGATGCGGACGTCCGCGATGGTCCCAAACATGCCGTCGGCCAGGTTGAGCATGGTGGAGATACTGAGCATATTGTCGCCCATCCGCTCGACCAGCAGCATGTCGGCATCCTCGATGACGAGGCACGTCGGCTTTCGCTGCCGCAGTAGAAGCTCGGCGAGACCCGGAGCGGTCATGGAAGGTACCATTTGGGACGGGACCAGGACGAACCGGATGTTGCGGCACGCCTCGATCAAGCCTCGGACCATGTAGGTCTTGCCGGTACCAGCCGGGCCATGGATGACGACCAAACGCCCCGACGGCTCCTTTTTCGAGAACTGGTCCACCACGTTGTCGAACTGCGCCACAGCCCTAGGCGTGTAGTTGTCTCGAATCAGCACATCGTCGAACGCGGCAATAGTCTTGAGTCGCATGCCGTAGCGGGTATGGTTGAGGATGTGGAGCTTGCGCTGCTCAGTCTTATCTCTGCTCAGCCTCTGAATCCGATAGGTGTCGGTGATACTCTTTGCCTCCGAGTCGATCCGGTCTACCCACGAGGCTAGGCCGAACAGGACGACGGTGATAGAGCCGCTCCTTTTGCTCGTCACTCTCTGCCGCATCACCTTTCGGCCCTTCACGCGACGAATCACGCTCGACTCGTTGTGCCAGGTGACGTGGGCGATGCCGCTGGGGCAATACACCATCACGCTGTGGTCACCCCTATCGTCGATTAGCGCGTGGCTTGAGCGCTGAGACGTGAGCTTTTTGACGCGTTGAGACGAGACCTTTTCGGTATCGATATCACCGTATCGCGTCGAGTGACTCCTGAGTCCAAAGCCGTCTAGGCTCTTGACCAGTCTGGCAAACGCGGTGCGCCAGACAAGGTCTTCGTAGTTGCCCTGGTAGAGCTTGTCTGCCAGGTCGGTAGTGGTCATGCGAGCGAATAGCTTCATCGTGTTGAGTGCTCCTTGAGTGCTATCCACAGGTCCTTGAGTGCCGCTTCACACACACACGCCAGGCACGACCCAGGCTCGTCTGTGCCGCAGTCGCAGCCATGGTCGGAGATTGCCTGCAGAGCCATGGCGAGCGGAGTAAACTCGCCGTTAGCGTCGCGTTCCGAATCAAGCTCGGACCAGAGCCTTGACGCGGTGTCACGAGCATCCTGTCTCACCATCTCGGTCTGCCTCCTCGTCGCGCTATGGAACGCGGTGACGAGCACGGACACCTCGATGGGAGCCAGCGATTTTCGAAGCCCCCTCGGCACGAGATACCAGGCGCGGAGGAACGCCGAGTCGGATCGAATCGAGGCGCGGCACTGGTTACGAACGATGTTTCTCTTGCTCATCGTGTTTCCGGGGCGGAAACCCCGTCCTTCAGGGCGGGGAGGAAGCCCCTCCGCGCTGTCGTTCGATGTAATACTTGACCGTCTCAAGTGGGGCTTCACCGAGACGGCTTGCTTGACAGAGGTATATGCCAATGTCAGACTGAAAACGTGATCATCCGCAAGGGATTTCGCTTCCGAATCTACCCGACCGAGCAGCAAGTCGCTCGGATCGCTGGATGGGAAAGCGCTCTTCGCTGGCTCTGGAACCACTGCGCCG
>Ga0265297_10003542_pt1 | contig 27875 bp, 17 predicted proteins | sample Munlanlwell13791_FD_192502 | JGI IMG/M metagenome (GOLD analysis project Ga0265297, IMG submission 192502) | Leachate microbial communities from a municipal landfill in Southern Ontario, Canada - Leachate well 137-91 | ecosystem: Engineered > Solid waste > Landfill > Unclassified | place...
TTCTTTAGCGATCATGTTGGCTACATCTTCGGTCGAGCCTCCGCGATAGCCGTAAAACAATCCTATTTTTTTCATTCGCTTCTTTTTAATTTCAGATTAAAAGCTCAAACAAATTTAACCTTTTTATTTATTCCCAATAACGATGTTTATAATTTTATGGGGAACGAAAACCACTTTTCTGACTTCTGCACTTTCAATCCATTTTTTAACATTTTCATCTTCCAATATCTCCTTTTCAACCATTTCTCTTCCGGCATCAAGAGGAAATACGTGCTTTGCCCTGGTTTTTCCGTTTATGCTTACCGGATATTCAAAACTATCTTCTTTTATATATTCCGGTCGGAATTCTGGAAATTTGGCATCAACCACACTGGTAACTTTTCCGCTCAAATGCCATAATTCTTCTGCAATATGCGGTGCAAAAGGAGAAATCACAATGATCATTGGCTCCAAAACGCCTCTTTTGTTGCAATTCAATCGGATCAGATCGTTCACCGCAATCATAAAAGCACTCACAGAAGTGTTGAAAGATAGTTTCGTTATATCCTCCTCCACCTTTTTGATCAGTTTGTGCAATACTTTCAACTCATTTTCATCAGGCAGAGAATCATTCAGACAAAACTGTCCCTCCCTGAAAAACAAATTCCAGAAACGTTTGATAAATTTAGAAACACCCTCAATCCCTTCCGTATTCCATGGTTTATGCAATTCTATGGGACCAAGGAACATTTCGTACATCCGAAAGGTGTCGGCTCCATATTTTTCGATAATATCATCCGGATTCACCACATTGTGCATGGACTTCGACATTTTTTCAATTGCCCAACCACACTTGTATTTCCCGTCTTCAAGAATAAAATCCGCCTTTTCAAATTCAGGACGCCATCTTTTAAAAGCTTCAATATCCAGTACATCCTCCTTCACCAGACTGATATCCACATACATGGAAGATGAAAATAATTCCCTGTCTTTTATTCCTGCCGATACAAAAGAGGTTTTAATCTGTTTGGGCTCATCGTCAAGAAAAGTGATTTCCTTGCCACTTTGCAGCATTTCTTTAAGTCGTGTAATAACATCTTCCAATTCATAAAGCACTTTATAAACAGGGATAAGCAGAATCTTGCATCCAACACTCAGGGCATAGTCCTCATAAGCGGATTCGAGCTTTTCAAGTTTTCGTATCTGTTTGATCTCTATGATCAATTTCGCCTCTTTGCTGTAAATATCAAAAGAACGGTGACCTTCCTTGTAATTGTGCAAAAACTCAACACCGAGCTTTCTATCCTTAATTTCATTCCATAAAATATATTCGGCATATTTCTCAGGATTGACCCTATACACAAAATTGGAGCGCCCCTGTATCATTCCCTGATTGACCAGCTTTTTAAAAGGTTCCTCCCTGCAACTGAGTCCGAGGTCGTAAAGAAATTTATTCCAGAATCGGGCATAGATCAAATGTCCGGTGGCGTGTTCCGTTCCACCGATGTACAGATCCACATCCTTCCAGTAATCGTTGGCTTCCCTGCTGAAATAAGCATCCCTGTTATGCGGGTCCATATACCTCAGGTAATAGGCGCTGGAGCCGGCAAAACCAGGCATGGTATCCGTTTCGATGGGATAACCGTCCGCAGTTGTCCAGTTTTTCACCCTTGCCAGTGGCGCTTCCCCGCTTTTGGCAGGTTCGAAATGATCAATTTCGGGCAAAACAAGAGGCAAATCTTCTTCTTTAAAAGAATAAGCTACTCCTTCCTTGTAAAAAACGGGAAAAGGCTCCCCCCAATACCGTTGGCGACTAAAAATCGCATCCCGCATCCTGTAATTGACTTTCCCGCAACCGATTCCTTTTTCCCCAATTTTTTTGATGGCCTTTTCAATGGCTTTCTTTACCTCCAATCCGTTCAGAAAACCGGAGTTGATCATTTTCCCTTCTTTGGCATCATAAGATTCCATTTCAATATTTCCCCCGCTCACCCCTTCCAAAACAGGCAGGTTGAAATGCCGGGCAAAGGCATAATCCCGGCTATCGTGAGCAGGAACAGCCATTATGGCTCCGGTGCCATATCCCCAGAGCACATAATCAGCGATCCATACTGGCATCTTCTCACCGGTAAAAGGGTGCAGTACATAAGCTCCTGTAAATTGCCCGCTGATCTTTTTGGTTTCTGCCAGCCGGTCTCTTTCAGTTTTTCTGCTGCTGATCACCACATATTGTTCGACTGCTTTCCGGAATTCCTCTGTCGTAATCTCCGGTACCAAAGGATGTTCAGGTGCCAGCACCATAAAAGTGGAACCAAAAATCGTATCGGGACGGGTGGTAAATACCTCAATGATTTCGTTTTCGGCTTTGTTCACTTCATACTTCGCAGAATCCAATCCCGCGCCTTTAGTGGAATTCCCTATTTGAAATTCAATTAAAGCGCCTTCGCTTCGGCCAATCCAGTTGCGCTGCATTTCTTTCAGGGAATCAGACCAATTCAGTTCTTCGAGTCCGTTAAGCAGTCTTTCGGCATAAGCAGAAACGCGCAATAACCATTGTTTCATTGGTTTTTGAATGACCGGATGGCCACCGCGAACAGAAAATCCATCCCTGACTTCATCATTGGCCAGCACCGTACCCAGCTCAGTGCACCAGTTGACGGTAGTTTCGGCCTGGTATGCCAGACGATAATTCATCAGCACTTCGTTTTTTTTCTTCTCGTCCCATGCATTCCATTCTGCGGCACTGAAATCAAGTTCTTCCGTGCCTGCGGCATGCACATCCTTGGACCCTTTTTGCTCAAAGTGTAAAATAAGCTCCGAAATCAATTCTGCTTTCCGGCTTGTTAAATCAAAATAATGATTAAACATCTGGACAAAGGTCCACTGTGTCCATTTATAATAGTCAGGGTTGCAGGTGCGCACTTCCCTGTTCCAGTCGTAACCGAAACCGATTTTGGAAAGCTGCTCTTTATATCTTTTAATATTGCGGTCGGTGGTAACAGCCGGGTGTTGTCCGGTTTGAAGGGCATATTGTTCAGCAGGCAAGCCAAAGGCATCAAAACCCATTGGGTGCAATACATTAAATCCTTTCAAACGTTTGAAGCGGGCGTAAATATCCGATGCAATATAGCCGAGGGGATGACCCACATGCAAACCAGCTCCGGAAGGATAGGGAAACATATCCAGCACATAGTATTTCGGGCGGCTGTGGTCAATTTCTACTTTGTAAATTTGCTGTTCATCCCATTTTTTCTGCCAGCCGCTTTCGATCCGTTGAAAGTCATATTCAGCCATCTTTGCAAGAATTCTGTTTTAATAAAGGGGCAAAGGTAATAAGATTTGACTTTTGAAGCCTGTGAAAAGATTCTTGTGTTTCCCTTAAAACTGCTTCGAGCGTCCACGCCCGAAGAAATGCTTGGACTCTTACCGAGTGTTAGCCTTTGCCGTTATTCAACTTTCTTTGCAAAATGATTGGTTGCAAAACCTTTATAGGAAAATCCAAAATTCCACTCAAAATAACCGTTATCCAAATCGGGATGCACTTTTTCAAAGTTAACAAATCCATATCCTACAGTTACAAATAATGACAAATACTCATAATCCTTCAGCATAAAGTGTTTATATGGCGAAAAGTATTTATTGAAGGTTGCTCCCATAACAAATCCCCCCGTTTTATTGAAAACGAACTCCTGATTTAATTCATCTTGATTAATTACCGGAAAAGATGAACGGTTGTATCCCACATATGGTTCAACAGAAATCAACCTTTTAAAATCCAATGAATATCCTAAATAATAGTCAAGTTTTATAACATTAACTATTGCAGTCGTTGGAAGCACATTTCCATTAAAATTCATTTCTTTTTGGGGGTCAATCGTCCATGGCTTAAACCGAAATCCTAAATTGAACTTCTTAACAGCAAAAGAGAAATTAAAATTCGGACCTCCATGTTGTCCGATCCAGCTTGAGGTTTTTTCTCCGTAATAATAATTCGACAACGCAAATTCTACTCGAAATCCAATCATTGAGCGAGTTCTGCAAAATACTGCTTTACATGGTATCTGATAATTAGTATCCAACCTTTGCGGATATGGTTTTATCAAGAGATTCGGTTCAACAGACATTGTATCAGTGGAACATATTGTGTCCGGATTACATATCTGCCCAAATAACATTGTATTTATAATGATTGTTGCTGAAATGATTAAAAGTATTCGCTTCATTTTATATTATCAGTTTCCTATCATACAGGTTAATGTTTTCGGGCATTGTGTTCAAGTGGGTTTCCAGCGCACAAATCTTTCAACACAGCAGAAAAACGCAATTGGAAAACTGAACCTGAGTTTAGAAACGTCACCCTGTATGTCACCAAACGTATGTTGTACGTAATGTTTCTATTTTGCGAGTGTTTCATAGTCAAAAAGTTCGTGTAATTTTTGTTGTAACAATTTCTTGTCAGGTAGTTGGGTTTTATACTCTGAAATCATTGTCGGAGAATGACTTCTGCTTAAAGCATATTCTACAACTTCACTGTCTTTGTCCTTGCATAGTAAAACTCCAATGCTCGGATTTTCATTCGGTTTTTTAACATCCCTGTCTAATGCTTCCAAGTAAAAATTCAGTTGTCCTAAATGGTCAGGTTTAAACTTATCCACTTTGAGTTCAAAAGCCACCAGGCATTGAAGTCCACGATGGTAAAAAAGCAAGTCTATGAAAAAGTCGCTGTTACCAACTTGCAACTTGTATTCTTCCCCTATGAATATGAAGTCCTTTCCAAGTTCGAGAATGAAATTTTTCATTTGACTTACAAGCCCGCGTTGTAGTTTTCCTTCACTTTGAGGTTCAGGAAGGTTTAAAAACTCAAATACATAGCTGTCCTTAAACGTATTTGTCAGGTTTTGTATATTTTCTCCCGACAATGTTGAGAGTTTATAGTTTCCAATCATCGTCCGTTCGAAAAGGCTTGTTGAAATTTGTCGTTCCAGTTCTCTGAAGCTGTAACTTTCTTGCTTGGTAAGTTTTAAATAAAACTCCCTTTCTTCTGCAGTCTTACACCTTGAAAATATTGCCAAATTATGCGACCAACTAATTTCTCTCAACAGTGTTGAGAGTTTTGGGAAGTCTTTGTAGGTAGCATAAAACTGCTTCATTCTCCAAATATTCTTATCGGAGAAACCCTTTATTTCGGGTTCGTGTGTATGTATGAAATTGGCTAATTCTGACACAACGGAGTCGCCCCATTCTGATAGTTCAATTTTCTTGCTGATATATTCTCCAATATTCCAATAAAGATTAATTAGTTCGGCATTTACGGCTCGTATGGCATTAGTCCGGGATTGTTTTATGAGCTTAATTATGTCCGTAAATCGCTTATCCATTATTAGTTTTTTATGCAACAAATTTAAGTCTTTAATCGCTTCGTTTTATGTTGTGTCCGGATTCCCGGTTTTACTGCTAACTTTTTCGAAAAATCTTAACACCCGTAAAACTTGAATTGTTGTTTCTGTCATTCCGGGCATGGCTTATGGTAGCTTGTTAGCAGATGGTGTTATTTTATAATACTTTTTCAGACATTTAAAATCTTTCTGCAATAACATAAATAGAACATTATTTTTCAATAATTACCATAAAAAATCTGAACCCGATATCACAAGTTGGCTTTGAATAGTATTTCTTCGATTTTACCTGCACATCTCCACCAGGGCTTTTCCAACTGCCACCGCAAGCAATACCTTTTTCAAGTATCATTTCTGCAACATTTCCGCACACATTATAAAAACCGAAATCATTGGGAAAATAATAATTTACCGGTTTGGTATAATTCATATCATAATGCAGACTATCATCAGTTTTCTTCTTACTGTTAACATTATTCACGATGAATTCATTTTTCAAGGTATCATAGTGAATATTTTTATCTCCTAATTCCCAATAATTACATAGAGAACGACATTTTGAGTTTTTAACACCAGGACCACCCCAGGCATAAGGACCACGTTTCCCCCCGCATGAAGCTGCATATTCCCATTCTTCCTGCGTTGGCAGCCTGAATTCAATCTTTTTAAATTCTCGTTTAGGATTATTATTATAGGTTTGTGTCAGCCATTGGCAAAATAAAGTTGCACCATCATAAGATACACCTACTACAGGGAAATCATTAAAATTAGGATGCCTGAAGTAATACCTCACATAGGGTGCATAGTAATCTGACTCTGCAATCCAGTCATTTGTGTCTACAATAGCCCGTTCATATTTTTCATTTTGTCCTGTTCTGTAAAGATCTAATAAAAATGTCCTGTAAAGTATATTGGTAACTTCATAATTACCAGCATACAAACTGTCTTTAACCATAGATAATATTTTATCAATTTCTTTAATATTCAAACTAAAGCGTTTATCCTGAGCATTTACTTCCATTACCTGAATAGCAAGTAAAAGGAATAAACAAAAGAAACTGATTTTTACTTTCATAATTTTGAATTTAATACTAATGATTTTTTTCATATTTATTAAATTTCGACTATTTTCGGCTGATTATTGTCTCAATTTTTTCATTATCTGATAACATCCATCTAAACTCATTGCGCGTCAATTTCGTTTCATCACTCGAAAGTATGGATTTTTGTTACAACAGATTCAAGCAGGCTTATTATTTCATTATACCCGATGCTTATTTTTTACTATATCTATTTATGATCCTTTTATAACCGGGCCACTTAGCCGGAGTATAGCCTTTCCTTTGCAAATGAAACTATGAAGCGGCCAACAAACCTTTGCATACCAATGAAACACTTATAGGTTATATTATGTGCTACCAGCTGAGCGTTATTCTGTTATCAATTCTTTGACTTTCTGTTCCAACACTTTTCTATCAGGTAAATAAAGCTGATACTTTGAAACAAAAATTTTATTGGAAATTCCTCCAATTGCATACTCCACCAGGATGTCATTTTTATCAGCACCTAAAACAATGCCGATTGGAGGATTATCCCCTTCGGTATTTTCCTCAGACTTAAAATAATTCAAATACATGTTCATTTGTCCAATATCCTGATGTTTAACGTGTTTTGTTTTCAAATCAATTAATACAAAGCACTTAAGGATTCTGTGATAAAAAACCAAATCAACATAGTAATTGTCGTTGTCCAAGGTGATCCGATATTGCCTGCCAACAAAGGAAAATCCTTTCCCCAATTCAAGCAGAAATGTTTGAAGGTTGTCTATAATTTTCTGTTCCAACTTACTTTCGGTCATTCGGTATTCTTCTGGAATTTGAAGAAATTCAAGCACATAAGGGTCCTTTACAATATCTTTAGGTTCTGCTACTGTTAGTCCTTTTTCTGAAAGTTTCAGGATTCCACATTTATCCTGGCTTAATGCCAATCTTTCAAACAATGACGAACTTATTTGCCGTTTTAATTCTCGCACACTCCAGTTTTCATTTACCGCTTGTTTTTCATAAAATCTTCTTGCATGGTCATCTGAAACTGCAAGTAATTCAGCGTAATGCGTCCATGTCAATTTTCCAGTCACTGACTGGAAAATCTGATACTTTAAATAGAATTGCCTCATTAAATATATGTTGCTCTTACTGAATCCTTTGCCAAATCTTGATTTTAAGTCCCTGGAAAGGTTTGTTAATAACGAACTCCCATATTCGGCTTTCTCATTACCATGTTGCTCATATTCAACAATGAATTTACCAATCTCCCAGTTTGCGTTCAGTAATTCATTATTTACAGCTTGAATTGCCCGATGCCGAGCATTTTCAATTGTAGTTCCTATTGAATTAACAAGTTTGTGATAAATCTCGATATTTTGTATTTTGTTATCCATACTTCATATTCCTCTTAAAAAAAATCAAATTAAGATAGCTAATTTATTGGTTACAGATTTTTCCAGCCTTGCTACCAACATCAGCCTAAAGGCATTGCTCGTCTTTTTCATATAGCTGACCTATCGCGTCAATTTTGTTTCATCACTCGAAAGTATGGATTTTTTATTACACCATAATCAAGCAGGCTTATTATTTCATTATACCCTTCCCCGAAGTGTTCGCACCCTTTCCTGAAGATTTCAGAGGCTTCCCTGAAGATTTCGGACCTTACCCTGAAGATTTCGGACCTTTCCCCGCTTACTTCATCGGACATCCTGTCATGTTCGTACCTCTTCCTGAAAATTTCTTTGGTATTCCTGTCATGCTCGTACCTCTTCCTGAAAAGTTCAACCTTCTTCCTGAACTTTCGGAGGCTTTCCTTAAAATTTCGGAGCTTTCCCTGAACCTCAGGAATAAGTTCAATTATTTCACTGTTTCATTTGAAGTTTTCAGGAAAAATAAGTAATTCTTTGCAGTACAGTCCTCAATAAGCGAGTAAGCCTTTGATTTTTTAAGGAGAAAGTATGCACTGTAGGATATGGACGACAACATATCGAAGAACTGATCGAAAATGAAGAGGAAAGTATTTGATGAAACAGGCCAAAGGGCGATTAAGGTAATTTATTAAAACCAAACTCCTTTTTCAGTTGTATTACCCAATCCTTAATACGCTTTTCAGAGAGTTTTGCCTGATTTTCCTGATCCAGTAAAAGTCCGCAGAACTGATCCCCCCGCAATGCTGCAGAGCCCTCAAAGTGATAATCGGCTGAAGAAGTGAATCCCAACAGTTGTGCCCCGCACTTTTCAAGTATCGCTCCCATGATGCCCAAGGCATCCCCGAAATTTTCCCCGTAGTTTTTCTGATCCCCAAGACCAAAAAGGGCAATTTGCTTCCCTTTTAAATCCAAATCTTCCAGTTCGGGCACAAATTCATCCCAGTAGTTGGGCAATTCTCCGTCAAACCAGGTGGGCAAACCAAGAAGTAAATGATCATAGCTGAGAAACTGCTCCCCGTTTATGTCTTCGGCATTTAACATTTCTATTGTTTCGTTACCAAATTCATTGGCAATTTTTTCAGCGGCTTTACGTGTTTTTACCGTATTGAAGCTATATATTAATGCTATTTTTTTCATGATTAATACTTTAATAATTCAGTGGCTGCTTTAAGGATCTTTGCAGTATCAGGCAGTACAGCAGCTTCCAGAATCCGGTTGAAACCCACTGGAGTGAAAGTGGAACCGACTCTTTTCACGGGCCCGTCCAAATATTCAAATGCTTCTTCCGCAATCAGTGAGGCCAGTTCTCCGCCAAATCCTCCGAAAACTTTATCCTCGTGAACGACCAGCACCTTCCCCGTCTTTTTTACGGATGTCAGAATGCTGTCTTTATCCAAAGGCAGTAACGAGCGGATATCGAGCACTTCTGCACTTGCATTTTCAGTTTTTTTCAACATTTCAGCAACCTCAATACAAAAATGAGTGGTATTCCCGTAAGTGATAATGCTCATGTCCGTTCCTTCCTTTCGGATACGCGCTTTGCCAAAAGGCACTTCAAAATCAGCAGGGCATGAGGTGGCCGCTTTTGGTGCATTATACAGGGCTTTGGGTTCCAGAAACAAAGTTATCCCTTCGGAACGTATTGCTGTTCTAAGCAAACCCGCTGCATCATCGGCAAAGGAAGGATAAACAATACGGATACCCGGCAAGGTGGCCAATGCGCCTTCAATGGTCTGGGAGTGATAAAGTCCACCTCCGATATACCCTCCTGAAGCAAGACGAATGGTCATGTTGGGGGTAAATTTGCCGTTGCTTCGCCAATAATCGTGTGAAGCGTCCAGCAACTGTTCCATGGCAGGCCAGAAATAATCGGCAAATTCGGCTCCCTCCACCACCACTCGTATCTTTTTATTAAAACGGGTCATACCGTTGGCGGTTCCTACAATATAATCTTCAGCAATAGGGGCATTGAATACTCTCTCTTTGCCAAATTCCTGTTGCATTCCTTTGCTGACATTGAAAATGCCTCCCTTCTCCTTATTCGCCATATCCTGTCCCCATAAAAAGGTATCCGGGTTGTAGCGAAATTCCTCTTTCAGCGTTTCGTTGATCGCTTCAATCAGCTTTTTAGGTTTGCCTTCCGAGTGATGAATGCCATCCGGATATTTTGCAGCGGGATAAGGTTCAGAGGTCACAAAATCAAAAATACTGCCCGGGTCAGGATCGGGAGCGGCCAAGCCTGCTTTATGTGCTGATTTCACTTCTTCACGGGCTTTATTCTCAATTTCCATGATCTCCTCGTCACTCATTCTTCCATAACGGATCAATAACCTGCGGAATTTTCCCAAAGGATCGTAAGATGCTACATAATTCCTTTCATAATCATCCCGGTAAAGTTCATGCCTGTCGGAATTGGAATGGGAATGTATCCTGACGCAGTTGGCATGCACCAGCACGGGGTCCTGCATTTCTTCGGCATGACTCCTTGCTGCTATCATGGCATTCATGGAATCGAAAACATCTTTTCCGTTGCAATAAATTATTCTGAGGTTTTTAAATCCCTCAAAGTTTTTCACCACTTTGCGGTTGGCGGTCTGATCGGCTTTCGGCACTGAAATGCCGTATCCGTTATCCTGAATGACAAAAACTACGGGAAGCTTTTCGTTTGAACACCCATTGATGGCCTCATACACATAGCCTTCAGATACCGAGGACTCACCCATGGAGGCAAAAACGACTCCTTTTGCGTGATATTTTTTAATAGCTCTTCCTGTTCCGGCAGCAATTTGTGCATGATTACCTGTGCAGGAAGAAACATTATGGATATTCCATTCCGGTTTTGCAAAATGATTGGACATGTGCCTTCCTCCACTGGCTGGATCTGTGGCTTTGGAAATCCCGTTCAGGATGATTTCCGTAGCCGTCAGCCCCGCAGAGATATTGGTAAGCATATCCCGGTAATAGGGATAGAGATGATCTGTTTCCCTGTTAAAAACTTGTCCCAATGCCAGTTGAATGCCATCGTGTCCGGCATAGGGCGCATGATACGACCATCCAATTGCCTGTTTCAGATAATTGGGAGCTCTGTCGTCCAGCATTCGCCCCAATACCATCAGAAAAAACCAGTTCTTTAAGATCTCCTTGTCTGTTGTTTTTATCGAGTGAATTCTCGCAACTGTATATTCGGCTTTTTGTTTTATTCCCATTTTCAATAATTTTTCAGATATTTCTGTTTGTATCAAAACCTTCGAGCAAATCCGCCACCCTTCTCAGAAATGCACCTCCCAAAGCGCCATCCACAATACGATGGTCGTAAGTCAGTGCCAAAAACATTTTATGCCTGATGGCGATCATATCACCTTCCGGGCTTTCAATGATAGCAGGTTTCTTTTCGATGCTCCCAGTAGCAAGGATGGCCACCTGTGGCTGATTGATAATAGGTGTTCCAAAGAGGTTTTTAAATGATCCGAAGTTGGTAATGCTGAAAGTGCCGTCACGAATATCATCGGGGCTCAGCTTGTTTTCCCGGGCCTTTTTTGCCAGAGAGTTAATATCTGCCGAAAGTCCTGCCAGGTTTTTCTGGTCCGCATTTCTTACCACCGGTACAATCAGGTTCCAGTCGGGTAACGCTACTGCAATGCCAATATTCACCTGCTTCCTCAGGATGATATTTTCCCCGTCAGTACTGGCATTTACCTGCGGAAATTCGCGCAAAGCGATGGCAACGGCTTCGGTAAACATCGGCATAAATGTCAGCTTTTCACCGTACTTGTTGAAAAAATCATCTTTAACACGATCACGCCAGCCGGCCAGTTTGGTCACATCGGCTTCAAGAACTGAAGTAACATGGGCCGAGGTATGAACCGACATAAGCATGTGCTCGGAGATAAGCTTCCTCATGCGACTCATAGGAATGATTTCATCGCCTTGCAAATAGTGTGATGCCATTTTCTGTTGAGCAATCCCTGTTTGTTCGTTTTTCACTGTCTGAGTTTGCTCTCCCCTTCGGGAAATCCAGTCCATAAGATCCTGCTTTCGCAATCTGCCCTCCATTCCTGTCCCTGGGATTTTTTCGAGTTCGTCCATGCCGACAGATTCCCTTTTGGCGATACTCAGCACCAATGGAGAATAAAAACGATTGCTTTTTCCTTTTTCCTGATTTTTTTCAGGTAGGTTATTAGCTTCCTTTCTTTCTTCTAACTGAGGCATTTCCTGCGGAACTTCCTCCTGCATTGCTCCGCCCAAATCAATGGTGGCTATGATCTTGCCAACCGGAACGAGGTCACTTTCGCTGTAATGGAGTTTTACAATTTTTCCGGACACGGGCGATGGAATATCTGAATCCACTTTATCAGTGCCCAGCGTTACAATCTCCTGATCCTCTTCAATAAAATCCCCTTCTTTTACATGCCATTTCAGAATTGTGGCCTCTTCAATACTTTCACCCAATTTGGGTAAAACAACTTCAAATTTTGACATAACGACTACCTTATAATACCAGCGAAATTAAACTAATTATAAATAACAGACATAAAATCGAAATAATATCGCTTTAAACATCTGATTATTAAACAAGTGAAAAAAGAAAATGTTTTAAAAAAGAACTTTTTAATCTAGATCAAGATAAAAAATATCAATTCGTTAGGATGACTTATAATTCAGGAACTTTAATAAGTTTAGCCGGAGGGGTCCCATTTAATGCTTTCAAAAAAGCAAGGATATCTGCTGTTTTTTGTTCGTCCAATTCTTTATTGAGTTGCAGAACACTCATGACCTTGATAGCTTCACCAAGATCATTCACACTGCCGTCATGAAAATAGGGTGCTGTTTTCTCTATATTGCGCAAACCGGAAACTTTAAAGAAAAAGCGGTCTGTTTCGTTTTTGGTGACATCAAATTTACCCTGATCTATAATCTTTGTATTGGTTTCTTCCCAATAGCCTTTAAACAATCCGAATTTATGAAACATGGTACCACCCAGGTTTGCACCCACATGGCAGGTAATACAACCGCTTTCAATAAAGCTTTGCATTCCCTTTTTCTCCTTATCAGTTAAGGTGGCCAGATCTCCATTCAGATAGGCATCAAACCTGGAAGGGGTAAGTAAAAGACGCTCGAATGCACCAATGGCTTTCTTCAAATTTTCATAAGTAACAGGATCTTTCTCTCCGGGAAAAGCTTCTGTAAAAAGGGCAACATATTTCTCGTTTTTCTTAAGTCTTTCAACCACAGCTTTCTGATCAGGCATCGCCATTTCAACGGGATTGACGATAGGGCCTCCTGCCTGGGCTTCGACATCAGGTTCCCTGCCATCCCAAAATTGCACAAAATCGAGGGCAGCATTGAAAACAGTCGGACTATTCCGCGTACCAAGTGTACCTCCCACTCCGGGAGAGGTCGGCAGGTTATCAACCCCGAATTTGGCTAAATCGTGACATGAATTACAACTGATCGTATTATCCAGCGACAATGCTTTTTCATGATATAAAAGCTGACCGAGTTTTACCTTGGCATCGGTAATCGGATTTGCAGGATTTTCGGCAACCTCAGGCAAAGCTTTGAAATAGGTGAGTGCATTTTGCAGAAGTGCCTCGTCAGCTTGTTTCTTTTTTGCTGCATCCTCCTTTTTGCTTTTGGTACATGCAGAAAGCATCAGACACATAATGAACATAAAGGCCATATATTTCTTCATATAATCTTTTTTACATGTAAAAAACTGTATATAAAATGACTTTCAAGTTTACGAAAAGATTATAAAAATAAGATATAAAAATAAAATTACAAAAGGTAAAAAAACTGATTGTGTCATCAGACAATATCTATTGATATCAAAAGGATTTATAAGATAGTCCAAATTTATGGTTGGTAATTCTTTTTAAGATATCAACCTTTTTTCTGGAAGATTTCCTGATTAGCGTTTCCGGTAACATTGTAAAAGACAGAGCAGAAAAACAGCCCTCAAGCCCGGCAGGCTTTATTATTCTTTTTGCTTGAACAAAAAGAATCAAAAATTCAAGGCTTTGAATAATTACTGGCTTTTCTAATCTTCGGATTGTCCACGAAACGCAAGCCACTCGGAGACTGAAGGTATTACAAATATTCTATGTTTTGTAGTTCCTCGTTCGTGCATTTCTTACTGCAAAGCCCCCCGCTCAAATCCTCAGAAAGAAAAGCAGGCGTAATTCTTCAAGGCCACGCTTCTGCCTGAGAGTGCTACAAAAGCATCAGGGAAGTGGCTCTTACAAAGGTTTTAAGGGTGAAAGTATAAATAATTCGGAGACGATGCAGCGTGGGGAAGTCGGAAAGGCGGGCCAAGAGTGGGGTTAGGAAGAAATGCGTGAAAATTCGTCAAAGGCGATTTCGTTTGATGTTTGCCGGGAAATATGCCACTATGATTTTCAGTTGTGTAATAAAGTCGGTATTATAAAATGAAAGGTAAGCTTATAGCAAAGATCACTTACTTTGACTGAATTTTCCGCATTTGTTGCTAACAGGGTGGAAGCATCTTTCCGACAAGGGTTTTTTCTTTGTTTCGTTTCTTTTTTGGCCGCAAAAAAGAAATGAAAAACCCTATTAGGGAAATTACGAAAGCTTTGTCATTAAAGCTGGAGGAAGCGCAAAACAAAAAAATTGCTTACTACAAATAAAGGTTAGATGTTTCTTATAGCATCAATTCCAATTATATTCTTCCTCCTGTATTCCAGTCAGAAACTATTTCATATTGGACTTATTACCATGTAACATTGATATAAAAATTACAGAAAGCCTTTATTTTGAGAGTTTTTTTCATTCGGCACAAAGTTGTGATGATGAACATCACAGTGCTTTTTATAAAAACTATTTTGCAACTTTGCTTTCTGTAAGAAGCATTTTATGGAAAATTTAAACATGATAATTACGCAGAATAATGCCGTCTTTTATTTTATACATTTCTGTAAGCCTTCCTCTTACAAACTCGTTTACCCTTAGTTCCTCTCCTTTTACTTCACAAGGCATATAATGTTGTCCGTATCCCTTTGCAGTGCCATTTTTCAATATGCGTTCTATCAGGATGTCCTGTGCTTTACCTATGAAAGATTGGTAATATTTGCTCTTGTTTTCTTCTGACAGCAATCTGACCTGCTTGCTGCGTTCTGTTTTACACTTTTCAGGGATTTGCTGAGGCATTATCGCTGCCTTTGTTCCTTCCCTGATCGAATATTTGAAGGTATGAACATGACTGAAACCCACCTCGCTGATCACATGTAAAGATTGCTGAAAATCTGCTTCAGTTTCTCCCGGGAAACCTACCATGATATCGGTGGTGAAATTAAAGTCGGGGATGTGTTTTCTTATTTTCTCAATCAAATTCAAATAATCACCAAGAGAATACATTCGTTCCATTTCCTGAAGAATACGATCTGAACCACTCTGAAGACAAAGATGCAAATGAGGGCACAAGCGAGGATGTTGTAATAAATCAAAAAATCTTTCACCGATTCCTTCCGGTTCCATGGACGAAATACGCAATCTAAAATCTCCGTCTATATTGAGTATTTGAGAAAGGAGACTTTCAAAATCCTGATCTTTGTCTTCATATCTGCCGATATTCACTCCGGTTAACACCAATTCTTTATAACCAAAATCAAGAAGCTTTTTTATATGATCTAAAATATCCTGAACAGGACGACTTATTGCTCTTCCTCTTACCGTTGGTACAATACAAAAAGAACAAAAATTATCGCAACCATCCTGAATTTTAATAAAACTGCGGGTATGCATGGTCTTTTCTGCCGGTTCGAAATCAAATTTTGAAGCAGGAAGATTTTCTATTGGCAATAGCTCCCCTTTCAGATGTGCATCAACTAAAGGGAAAAGGGATATTTTGCGGTCGTTGGGAATAATATAATCTATATCTTCAACCCCTTTTGCCTTTTCATCAGGATGACTTACCAGGCAGCCGGTGACGACCATCAATGCCTCCGGATTCATTCTTTTAGCATGCTGAATGGCTCTGCGTGATTTTACATCACTTTGACCGGTCACGGTGCAGGTATTGATCACATAAACATCAGCCCTGACATTAAAATCCACTATCTGGTAACCGGCTTTGTAAAATTGCGCAAAAACCGAATCGGTCTCAAACTGATTAAGGCGGCAGCCCAAAGTTTTAAAGGCGATTTTTGTCATGATTTCAACTTTTTCGAGATAATAACATGGCTTCAACAGAAAGTTCGGAAGCGGCAATAATCTCCACCTCAACAAATTGACCGATCATCGAGGCATCATCAGAAGGAAAACGGGTAACAATCCGTCCTTCCGTATAGGCTGTCAGATACCCTGCTTTACGGTCGTGGCCACTGACAAGCACCGCCAGGTTTTTCCCGACAAGTTCTTTATTATATTGCAGTGAATATTTTCGCAAAACCTCCGACAAAAGGTGTAACCTTTCCTTCTTCTTCGAATGAGGAACATCATCCTGCCATTGGGCACTTTTTGCTCCCGGACGTGGCGAATAAATAGCAATATAGGCCATATTGAAGCCGATGCGCTCCATCAACAACCTGCTGTTTTTAAATTGTTCCTCCGTTTCGCCCGTAAAACCCACAATAATGTCCGTAAAAAGTGTCGCATCCGGAAGAATTTGCCTTATATCCGCGATAATATTCTCATAGGTTTCAACGGTATGCTTTCGGTTCATGCGTTTCAGTATGTCATTATCTCCGGACTGCACCGGCAAATGAATTTGTTTTGCCAAACATTTATAGTGGGCAATCACATCCAACACTTCACGAGTCAAATCCCTCGGATGAGGCGAAGTAAAATACACCCAAAAATCCTTCCCGCTTTTTTCTCCCATTTTTCCAATTTCCCGAAGAAGTGCAGGAAAAGACAACTCATTCCCTTTCTTATCAAGGCCGTATGAATTCACATTTTGACCGAGAAGTGTAATGGATTTATAGTTTTGAGCAATCAGGCTTTGTATTTCATCCAGAATTTCCTGTGAGGAACGGGAAACTTCCCTGCCGCGAGTGTATGGGACGGCACAAAAAGTACAATACTTATTACAACCATTTTGAATTGGGACGAAAGCCTCGAATTTCGAATCGTAGGAAGGAGGTAAATCCCAGAATAGGTCTATTTCACTTAAAACTAAACCTGAATCACGGACAGCACTATGTGAAAGCGATAAAGAAAGAGGAAATGCGTTCTCTTTGCTTTCATGTGCAGTATTTCCTTGGTTTACACTTAAAGGACTCGCCACGCCATATTGACGTATCATATCCGGAAACTGATGCAAATCGGTAATGGGAAAAACAAAGTCAAACATTTTTATGAATTTTTCCTTATCAGCAGGAAGAATACAGGCCGAAACAAAAGTTAGAAGGCTCTTTTTAATTTTCCATTTATTCCATTTGGCGATGCGGGAATACACTTTGTCAATAGATTTTTGCCTGACGCTACAGCTTAATATCCCCAACAGGTCAGCTTCTTCCTCGTGATCCGTCCATTTGTACCCCAGTGAAGTGATTAGCGTTTTTACCCGCTCACTGTCCGACATATTCATTTGGCATCCCAGAGTAACAATATGAAATTTCATCTCAAAAATAAATCTCGTTGAACATTTGTGCCGGGTTAAATCCCTGTTGAGTTAAAATAGTTTTTACGTCATTAATCATTTGACTATTGCCACAAAGGTATACCAGCCTGTTTTCCAAAAGAGGATACTGCTTTAAATATTCGGTGACCCTGCCTTGATAATGTCCGTTGCTATCATTAGTAACACAGGAAATATAACGACCTTTGGCATAGACCTCCTGATCATAAGCTTCGTTCATATACCTGATTCCATGTATTATTTGATAATCCAGGGCAGGGTATGATCTTATAAAAGAATGAAAAGGAGCGATTCCTGTTCCGTTGGCAATAAAAAGAAACTTTTTATCCAATGCATCTTTGGGAATGCCAAAAAAGCCCATTGGTTTCTCAATTTCGAGCAAATCACCGCTTTTTAATTGGCTTAGTGCAAGACTTACACTCGGTTTTTCCACTATTTTAACCAGAATCTCAAAAAAGTCATCCTCTTCCCCGCTGTAAATGGAATATTCCCTTTGATCGTTTTTGCCATGAATTCCGGCTAAAATATGCTGCCCTGACCTGAAAGCCAATTCATTCCGGTCGAAACGAAGAACGAATACCGATTCAGTGATAAACCGGATATGATGTACCTTACACTCCATTCACTTCCTTTTCCAAAAAAATTATATAAAAATACGGTGCAAAGATAGGCGTAATGAGAAAACGGAAAAAAGAGTGCATTTCTGTATTTCATAATTTCTTTCCTTTCAATTTCAATTATTTTTGCAGGGTAAAACAAACAGCTATGACACTGGTACTTCTTGATTGGATTATTATCGGTATATTCCTATGCATTACTATTTTCATTGGGATCAGGTTTTCAGGGAGAGCAGGCAAAAATCTCAGTGAATTTTTTCTCAGCGGACGGTCGCTACCCTGGTATCTAGCCGGAGTAAGCATGGTTGCTACCACTTTTGCTGCCGACACTCCGCTAACGGTCACGGAATTGGTCAACAAAAACGGAATTTCCGGCAATTGGCTATGGTGGAATATGTTGATCGGAGGCATGCTCACCACTTTTTTCTTTGCTACACTGTGGCGAAGGGCGAATATTTTAACAGAGGTTGAATTTATTGAATTACGCTATTCCGGCAAAGCTGCTTCTTTTCTTCGGGGTTTTAAATCCGTTTATCTGGGACTCTTTATGAATATTATAATCATGGGCTGGGTAAATCTTGCCTTTATGACCATTTTAAAGATCTTTTTCAATATTCCTGATCAGCTAATCTACCTGTATCTTTCTGCCATCATGCTGTTTGTTGTAATTTATAGCTCCATGTCCGGTTTGTGGGGAGTGGTCGTTAACGATATGGTACAGTTCATTATTGCTATGACGGGCTGTATTGTGCTAGCTATTTTTGTTTTACATTCTGATAAAATTGGAGGCATCGAAGGCCTGAAATCAAAACTTGACCCGGAGGCTTTGCGCTTTTTTCCTGTCATCCAAAGAGGAAATGAAGCAAAACAATTGGGGAATGTATTTACTTTAGGTATCGGGACATTTCTTGCCTATATAGGCATTCAATGGTGGGCAAGCTGGTATCCTGGAGCAGAACCTGGCGGAGGAGGCTATATCGCACAACGAATGATGAGCGCTAAAAATGAAAAACATTCACTTTTCGCCACGCTCTTCTTTCAAGTCGCCCATTACTGCATTCGTCCCTGGCCATGGATCATCGTTGCCCTTGCCACTATTGTCCTTTATCCCGAACTGGGTGTGGATGATAAAAGAATGGGCTATGTGCTGGCAATGAGAGACTTTCTCCCTCCTGGATGGAAAGGCCTTATGCTGATTGCATTTACTTCGGCCTATATGAGTACCATTTCCACACAATTAAACTGGGGAAGTTCCTATCTTGTCAATGACCTCTATCTTCGCTTTTTATCAAAAAACAAATCACAAAAAAGCATGGTGCTTGTATCAAGATTTGTTACTGTTATACTGGGGATTCTGGCTGTGGCAGCCACCACTCAAATGACAACCATTGAAGGTGTCTGGCATTTTGTTATTGAATGCGGAGCCGGACTCGGATTGGTTCTCATACTTCGTTGGTATTGGTGGCGCATTAATGTCTGGAGCGAAATTTCCGCCACCATCGCTCCTTTTATTTTTTATGCTATATTCAAGCTTGGTTTTCACCTTCAATTTCCCGTCAGCTTCTTTTACACCGTACTTTTTACGACCATCGTCTGGTTGCTGATCACCTTCCTGACAAAAGCCGAAAACGAGGAAGTACTACTTCATTTCTATTCGCGGGTAAAACCCTTGGGAAAATGGAAAGATTTCCCCCTTAAGACAAATCACCCAAAAGAAAAATTCGGGATACAAATCTCCCTGATCCGCTGGATCAGTGCAGTGATTTTTACGTATTCGATTTTATTCGCCACGGGTAAATTAATTTTTCATGAATGGAGGGAATTGCTTATTTTAGCTAGTATTTCCCTCTTATCAGGAGCACTCTTTGCATTCACTTTCAAATTTGAAAAAAAAATAAATAAGTGAACTAATCACTTTAACGGATATTGGAATGCAATAAATGCTTATCCACAGACGGTTTAAAAATTTACCAATTCCAAAGCATTTTTTGAAGGATAAAAACTATTTTTGCTCCTTTGCAAAACATTAAATTTAATACTATGCGCAAGCTTTTTTTATTTATTTCATTCTTCCTTTTGATTTTATCTGCAAATGCCAGATTTGTAAACATTGAGACTGCTGAAACCATAGCAAAAAACATCTATTACGAAAGCGCCTCAGAATATTATACACTTAATTATGATCAGATTCAAGTGCTTTTGTACAAGGAAATGCAAACGGAGAAGAATACACTGTATTATATATTCAACATGGATTCTGAAGTGGACGGATATGTTATTGTTTCTGCTGATGATGCTGTTTACCCGGTTTTGGGCTACTCCTTTAATGGCATGTATAACAATGAATATGAATCACCTTCCATAAAGAACGTACTTGAAAATTATGCCAAGGAAATCAGTTTTGCAATCACCAACAATCTTCCTCCTGATGAAAACATTCGTGATGAATGGGAACGATTGATGCGCCAATCCGTTGCAAGGGGAACACGCAGTGTAAGTCCGCTGGTAGCAGCCACTTGGGATCAGGGATTATATTACAACCGCAATTGTCCCTATGACGCAGCAAGTTCCTATGACAGCCGTGCTTTGGTAGGCTGTGTTGCCGTTGCCATGGGACAAGTCATGCATTATTACAAGCATCCAACTACCGGAAATGGTTCCAGTTCCTATTATCACTCTTCTTATGGTACTTTGTCGGCCAACTACGGTATGACCACCTATTCATGGTCAGGTATGCCCAATAAACTGACTTCCCACAATTCTGCTGTAGCCACCTTGCTCTATCATTGCGGAGTCAGTGTCGAAATGAATTATGGAATTTCAGGAAGCGGTGCCTATACCGCTGATGCCGAAAATGCCTTAAAAAATTATTTCGGATATGCCAGCACAACAGACTATCTGGAAAAATCCAATTATGCGAATTCCACATGGGAAGGAATGATGAAAACCGAAATTGACAACAGCAGACCAATTATTTATAAAGGTTACGGATCTTCAGGCGGACACGCTTTTGTTTGTGATGGATATCAAGGTACTTCCAACAATTATTTTCATTTCAATTGGGGTTGGAGCGGTTATTTAAATGGCTATTTCTACCTTTCCAGCCTAAATCCCGGGACTTACGATTTTACCACCAGCCAAGGTGCGGTTATGGGTATTAAACCCGCTACTGTTTCCAATGTAATGATCACTTTAATTGATGCCATGGACCCTGATCCGGATACTTATGTACAGTATGAAGAAGCCTCTGTTTGGATACAACTTGGCAATCTCAGCACTACCGACTTCACCGGTGATTACAGGGCTTCCTTGTACAGCACTTCCGGTCAGTTTGTCGAGATGATTGATACCTTTAACAACAGATCACTTCAAAAAGGGTATTATTATACAAATGGGATGACTTTCTACAAATCATCCATTACAGCCACCCCAGGTAATTATCTCTTAGTGGTTGAATTCAAGCCAAGCGGGGGCAGTTGGACGCTCGTAGATGAAGACACCTACCAAAATCCGATGACCATTACCGTGAAATCGGGTACATCAAGTTATGACATCCGTTTATATGCCGCCATTGATGTTGACCCCGATCCCATGATCAAAGGAGACAGCGTTACCGTTTGGCTCGACCTTGCCAATTACTCCTCAACCACTTTTTATGGTGATTTTGACGTTTCCATTTTTGAGGCCTCCAGCGGAAAATTTGTGGAAACCATTGCCACCAAGACGGGTTATTCGATGCCCACCATGACCCATTTCTCCAACGGATTGACCTTTAAAAGTGAAAAAATTGCCGCCAATCCCGGGCAATATCTGCTTGCTGTTCACTATATGCCAACCGGTGAAAACTGGACTCTGGTAAATGAAGGCACATACACCAACCCAATCCAAATTGAAATTAAAGACAAAGCATTGCAGGCCGACCCATATGAAAGCAATGAAAGTGAAGGAACCGCTCACCAATTTTCTTTGTCGTTTTCAGGAGATTCTGCTACTGTAAAAACCACAGGATCCAACTTCCACTCCACTTCCGATGCCGACTTTTTCAAAATTGATCTTGCTGCCGGTTATAATTATACCATCAGCAGCAACCTGTACGATTTATATAATAGTTACAGCACAAATACCTATACTTTAGATGCACTTTATGCTTATAAATACGGATCAAACTGGTCTGCTTATTTTGAGGATGATGAAGCCAACGATTTTCAGGCTACCAATGGCGGAGTAATCTATTTTGAGGTTGCTCCCTACTTTTCAGGAACTATGGGCACTTATCTCCTTGAAATAAAAGTAAAGCGGCAATTGGCAGGAAAAGCAGATCTTACCGTTATTAACGGGGCAGCATCAAAGACTAACCTGTTTTCAGGGGAAAAACTCACCGCCTCCTGCGATGTCCAAAATACCGGAGGAACTTCATCAGGATCATCTGTTCTGAAATACTATCTTTCTGCCAATACCACTTACGAAAGTGGCGATCTGGAAGCCGGTGCCGACAATGTGCTGAGTTTGGCATACAACGGTACACAAACTGTTGCCGAAGAGATTACCATTCCATCATCAACGGCAGCAGGTGATTGGTATATCCTCTTTTATGCCGATGCCAACGGAAGTGTGGATGAAAGCGATGAAAACAATAACGTAGCCTATAAAAAGATCACCGTTGAAAAAGGAGAAGCCGATCTTATCGTTTCTGCCTCAACCATTTCACCCTCATCTGTGGAACGTGGGAAAAATATTGATGTTACCTGCACCGTAAAAAATCAGGGGAATATCAAGGTAAATGCCAGTGTGGTGAAATATTTCATTTCTGCAAACACCAGCCTTGACGGTGCCGACATGGAACTGGGCATGGATAATGTGGTTTCTCTCGAAGCTGCCCAAACCAATGTGTCAAACAACAGCCTGCTTATTCCCTCCAATACTCCGGAAGGTAATTGGTATATTATTTTTAAAGCCGATGCTACCGACATCATCACCGAAAGCGATGAAAACAACAATATTGCCTATAAAATGATCGCGGTCACAAAGACTTCTTCGATTAATAATCCTGAAGAGATCAGTAAACAGCTTGTGGTTTATCCTAATCCTTCCAAAGGAAAATTTTATTGCCATCTGACATTTACAGAAGTCAGGACAGCAAACTATATCCTTTTTGATATGAGTGGTAAGGAGATACAAAGCGGAAGCATACAAAACGGTCTTAATTATGTTGACTTTGAAGATGCAGAAAAAGGTATTTATATGATGCAGATTTCAAACGGGCATGAACTTATTTACTGTAAAGTTGTTATTGAATAATATTTCATCATAAAATCGAAGATAATTCGCACTTTTCCCTGACAAACATGGGCAATAAGGCAATTGTAATAGGAGCAGGTATTGCCGGTATAGCCTCCGCTATCAGGTTAGCCGTAAAGAGTTATGATGTAACGGTTTATGAAGCTTTTGAAAATGCTGGTGGGAAACTAAATCAACATATTCGTGATGGTTTTCGATTCGATCGCGGCCCTTCCCTATTTACCTTACCCCATTTAGTTGATGAGCTGTTTGAACTTTGCGGTGAGAAACCGGAAGCGTATTTTACCTATTCAAGGTTGAAAAATACCTGCAAATACTTTTTCGAAGACGGCTGCATTCTGAATGCATGGTCGGATGTGCAGGATTTTGGTGACGAAATATCATCCAAAACAAACGACAAGGCCAACACTCTTTTCCGTTTTCTTCAAAAGAGCCGATTTCTTTTCGATGTTACCTCAATCCCTTTCCTTTTCAGTTCCTTTTCCAAAGTACAAAATTATTTTACGTCAGCCTATTTCAAAGCCTTTATCAATCTTCCGCGAATTAATGCGCTTCGAAGCATGCACAGCATCAATGCGGGATATTTTCGTGACGCAAGACTGGTACAACTCTTCGACCGTTATGCAACCTATAACGGCTCGAACCCTTACAAAGCACCTGCTACCCTGAATGTAATATCGCATCTCGAACATAATACCGGGGCTTTCTTGCCCGATAAAGGGATGTATTCCATTACCGAAAGCCTTGTGAAGCTTGCCGAAAAGCAGGGCGTTCGTTTTGTTTATAACAGCCGGGTGGAAAAAATTCTGCATTCGAACGGAAAGGTAAAGGGAGTCCGCCTTGCAGATCATCAGGCTGATGCAGAGGTGGTGGTCAGTGATTCAGACATCACCCATCTGTATAAAAATCTGCTGCCTGATGTAAAAATGCCCCAGAAACTGGTTAAAGGGGAACGATCTACTTCTGCCCTGATATTTTACTGGGGAATAAAAAGCAGTTTTCCTGAACTTGAACTTCACAACATTCTTTTCAGCCAGGATTATGAAAATGAGTTTACGCATCTCTTTAAGGAAAAAGAAATTTGCGAAGATCCAACGGTCTATATTTTTATCAGTTGCAAGCAAGTAAAAAGGGATGCACCTGAGGGATGCGAAAATTGGTTTGTTATGGTAAATGCCCCTGAAAACACAGGTCAGGACTGGGACGGGATGATTATTAAAGCAAGGCAAAACATCAAGGCAAAGATCAATCGGATGCTGCACACTAACATTGATGATCATATTCTCTTTGAGGACATTCTTGATCCGCTTATGATTGAGAAACGAACCTCAAGCTACCACGGTTCACTGTATGGCAACAGTTCCAATAACCGGATGTCCGCCTTCAGCAGGCACCCCAACTTTTTTCGCAAAATCAGGGGATTGTATTTTACGGGGGGCAGCGTGCATCCCGGAGGAGGAATCCCTCTGTGCCTGGCATCGGCCAAAATTGCAATGAACGAAGTTAAAACCATAGAAACCAATGAATAAAATTAAAAAATTTCTGGACAAACACGCAGGAATGCTTTTAATGCTTTTCTATCTTGTCGGATTCATTGGCTTTAATATTCCCCAAACCTCGCGCCAATTCTATATGCTGACACCTGTAACTCTCATTCTGAGCCTCATCCTGCTCTTTTATTTCCATACTCCTGTTAATATTAAATTTATACTTATTGCCCTTTTTATAGCCTTTGCAGGTTTTTTTATTGAAGTGGTCGGTGTGCACAGCGGTTTATTGTTCGGAGCTTATGTGTACGGGGATACTCTTGGCATAAAAGTGTTCGATACCCCCCTGATGATTGGCCTCAACTGGCTGATGTTAGCCTATTGCACCTATGTATTCTCCCAGCGCCTCGGGGCAAATATGTGGTTACGTTCCCTGCTTGGTGCTTTCCTGATGACAGTTTACGATATTGTACTCGAACCTGTGGCCATACATTCAGGCATGTGGACGTGGGAAAACGGGGACGTACCTCTTCAGAATTATATGGCATGGTTCGTATTCTCTTTTCTTTTTCATATCATCCTGAATCTATTCAAAGTTCGTATTGAAAATAAAATAGCTTCCCCCCTCTTTAAAATACAGTTTGTATTTTTCCTGATCTTAACCCTGGTGATTACGATCTTTTAGAGCAAAGCGTTTCGATATACCCGGATTGAGTCGTCATTCCTGCGAATGCAGGAATCTCATGATTAAAATTGAGGCATGATTCCTCAGCGCACCTTTCAAGATACTATGATGTGAAATTAAAGGTATTTTTTGAGATTCCCTCCTTCGAAAGAATGACGCAATTGTCTTGAAGGTTTAGCACAATGTCCTTTCATTGCAATCTGCTTTAGCGGATTGCTTCTTTAAGTAAAATATGAGGGTTTTGCTTTACCCTTCAACTGGCTCAGGGATGCAAAATATAATGAAGAGAATAACGGAAAGTATGAGATTCCCTACTTTGAGGGAATGACACAATGGACGTGAGGGTTTAGCACAATGTCCTTTCATTGCAATCTGCTTTAGCGGATTGCTTCTTTAAGTAAAATATGAAGAATAATGATGGTTTTGCTTTGCCCTTCGACAGGCTCAGGGACGCAAAATATAATGAAGAGAATAACGGAAAGTATGAGATTCCCTCATTCGAGGGAATGACACAATGGACGCGAGGGTTTAGCACAATGTCCTTTCATTGCAATCTGCTTTAGCGGATTGCTCCTTTGAGTAAAAGATGAGAATTTTGCTTTACCCTTCGACAGGCTCAGGGATGCAAAATATGTTGAAGGAATGAGGAAAAGGATCACAAAAAAAAGCCGGCCAAAAATTGACCGGCTCTTAGGATATAAAGCTTTGTAAAAGCTACTCTCAGAATGCAAAACCTGCTCTGAACCCTAGGAAATTAACAAAACTGCCCACATTATAAGACAATCCTCCCTGCAGGAATCTGTACCGAGTATCTACTCCAAATGTCATGTGTGTGGATTTGGCAGGTGCATATTCATTTATTTTATGCCCGATATTATATAAGAATACAGGAGATACAACCAAATGATCATCCATAAGTGGTAAATTGAAGCGAGCACCTACGGGAAGATTAAATATTATTCCACCTTTATCGCCTCCAAGTGGAGAACTGTATTGCCAGAAATTAGTAGTGATACCGACAGTAAGAATCAAAGGCAAACCAATGGATCTGAAAATCTGCCAGTTCCATTTGTAACCCGTACCTGCCATCCATTTGATGCTGTCTTCGGGCATGAAATAGTAATCCATATTAAATTCACCCAGATTGTCGCCTACAAAAATCACCCCGGCACCCAGACTTGATCCCTTAAACTGATTGACGGTATCGTTGATGGTGATTGTTTTAAGCCCATAATTTCTTACATAGGGATTGAATGTTTTGAAAACATAATTGTCTTTGGTTACATCGTCAAAGCCAAGGTCAAATTTGCTGCTTTTCTTCTTGGTTGTAGTTGTGGTAGTTGTTGGAGTACTCAGGTAAGTTACTTTATCTTCACAGGGGCTGTTGGGTGGCAACCCACCAATCTTAGCAGCTTTTTGCATGGTCAGCAGAAAGTCGAATTCAAGAGCCTGTGTTTCTTCCTTTTCCTTTTCTTTATCCTTATCTTTCTTGTCTTTATCTTCAACGACTACTTCTTTGCCTTCCCTGCCCTTCTGATAATCCATATCGGTAATCTTCACTTCTACCCTGCGGTTTGAAGCACGGCCTTCTTCCGTTTCATTGGTGGCAATTGGTTGAGACTCTCCATAACCGACAGCTTTAATTCTTTCTGCTTTTACACCTTTGCTGAGGAGGTATTCCATCACAGAGTTTACCCTGTCTTGCGACAATTTTAGGTTATCTTCATCACTACCAACATTATCAGTATGTCCTCCCAATTCAATAGAAATAGTGCTTTTATTCAAAATCTCCGATAATTTATCGAGTTCTGTCTTTGATTCATCCTTTAGTGTTGCTTTGCCGGAATCGAAGAAGATGTTCTTTAATTCAAATGTAGCACCAACTTTTATGGTTTGAAGCTGAAAGTCTTTCCTGATCTCAAGGTTTTCGTTTTCCTCAGTCAACCATTCGAGCTTGGCACGCTTGATGGAAACATCCAGATTGGCGGTGGCCATTCTCAGTTCTTTGATGACTTCTTCATATTGCTTAAATCCTTCGTCAATGTTGGTTCCCCCAAGGTTGATGATTTCAGACAATTTAAGATTAAGTGCAGCAATTTTTTCCTGAGCCTTTTTAATTTCAGGCATTTCCATAAGCAAACGGTCGTTCATGTTTTCGAGCTTCATGTACTGATCAAGATTTGTCAGGTCCAACACATCGGTAAGATACAAATACCCTTTCATATCAATCACTACATTGTATTTCTTGAAAGGAGGCAAGGAAATTTTATATACCCCATCTGAAAAATTGCTGATCGCTGTACCATATTCTTCATTTGTGGCTGCATCAATGAAACGGA
>Ga0265297_10003543_pt1 | contig 27872 bp, 25 predicted proteins | sample Munlanlwell13791_FD_192502 | JGI IMG/M metagenome (GOLD analysis project Ga0265297, IMG submission 192502) | Leachate microbial communities from a municipal landfill in Southern Ontario, Canada - Leachate well 137-91 | ecosystem: Engineered > Solid waste > Landfill > Unclassified | place...
GCATGAAACTCGGCCCCTTCCTGGTCTATGCCCGCAACACGCTGACCGTGGCGGTGCCGACCGCGGTGCTGGCGGTGACGCTCGCCGTGCTGCTCGGCTATGGCCGGCGGCTCGGCCTGTCCCGGGCCGGGCGGGTCGCGATCCGTGTCGCCGCCATGGGCTATGCCATTCCCGGTGCCGTGATCGCGGTCGGCGTGCTGGTCCCGGTCACCAGTTTCGACAATGCGCTGGATGCCTGGATGCGGGCGCAGTTCGGCATCTCGACCGGGCTGCTGCTTTCGGGCTCGCTGGCGGCGATCGTCTTCGCCTATCTGGTGCGCTTCATGGCGGTCGCCTTCAACACGGTCGAATCGGGCCTCGAAAAGGTCACCCCCAGCATGGATGCGGCGGCGCGGAGCCTGGGGCGAAGCCCGCTCGACACGCTGCGCCGGATCCATCTCCCGATGATGCGGGCCAGCCTGACCACGGCGGCCCTGCTGGTCTTCGTCGACGTGATGAAGGAATTGCCGGCGACCTTGATGATGCGGCCGTTCAATTTCGACACGCTGGCGATCAAGGCCCACGAACTGGCCTCCGACGAACGTCTGGCCGAGGCGGCGCTGCCGTCGCTCGCCATCGTGGCGGTCGGCGTGATACCGGTCATCCTGATGAGCCGGGCGATCGCCGTCTCGCGCCCCGGGGCGCAGGCGGCCGAGACGGGTGAGGGTTGAGCGGGAAATGGCGGGTCTTGCGTTCGAGTCGGTCACCCATCGTTTCGGCAATCGCATCGCGGTCGGCGGTCTCGACCTCGCGGTCGAAGCGGGGGAGGTGGTCTGCCTGCTCGGCCCGTCCGGTTGCGGCAAAACGACGACGCTCCGCCTCGCCGCCGGGCTCGAAAAGCTGCAACAGGGCCGGATCCTGATCGGCAACCGGGTGGTGGCCGACGAATCGGGGGCGCTGCCGCCGGAAAAGCGCCACGTCGGCCTGATTTTCCAGGACTACGCGCTGTTCCCCCATCTCTCGATCCTCGACAATGTCGCCTTCGGCGTCGACGGCGGCGATGCAAGGGCGGATGCTCAGAAGGCGCTCGCCGCGGTCGGCCTGGGCGACCGGGGCAAGAGCTATCCCCATATGCTCTCCGGCGGGGAGCAGCAGCGCGTGGCACTCGCCCGCGCCTTGGCGCCCCGGCCCGACGTCATGCTGATGGACGAGCCTTTCTCCGGCCTCGACGTCCGCCTGCGCGACCGCGTGCGGGACGAGACGCTGGCCCTGCTGGCCTCGACCGGGGCTGCCGTCCTGCTGGTCACCCATGATCCGGAGGAGGCGATGCGCATGGCTTCGCGAATCGCCCTGATGCGAGCGGGGCGCGTCGTCCAGCTCGGCACGCCCGATACGCTCTACAACCGCCCGGCCGACGCCGGTGCCGCCCGATTCTTCGCCGAGGCCAATGGTTTTGCCGGTGTGGTCGGGGCGGACGGCCGGGTTCCGACCCCCCTCGGCCCCGTGCCGGCGCCGGGCCTCGCTCCTGGTGCGCGGGCCGAAGTCCTGGTCCGGCCCCATGCCATCCGCCCGGAAGGCGCCGGGGAGGGGGTGGCGGCCCGGGTTCTGCGCGCCCGCCTGCTCGGTGCCGACAGCCTGGTCGAATTCGACCTCGGCGGCGGTGCGGCAGCTGTCGCCGCGCGCATCACGCCGCCGCGATTGCCGCCGATTGGCACCGAGATGCGGCTTTTCCTCGACCTCGGGCAATGTTTCGTCTTTCCTGAAGCGACGGTCGGCCCCAAATAAGCAGCTCGACGGGTGGCATACCGCATTTCTGCGCGTTGCCTCCCCTGTGCCCTTGGGGCAATATCCGGCCACGCTGGGCCTGATTTGAAAGAGGAGTATTGGCGATGGGTGCGATGAGCATGTGGCATTGGCTGATCGTCATCGCCCTGGTCGTCTTGTTGTTCGGCGGCCGTGGCAAGATTTCCGAACTGATGGGTGACGTCGCCAAGGGCGTGAAGAGCTTCAAGAAGGGCCTCGCCGACGAGCCGGCCCCCCCGGCCCCGACCGACGTGGCGCGCAGCACGACCACGATCGACGCCAAGGCCGAGCCGGTGAAGAGCCAGGACGCCCAGAAGGTCTGATTCCAGGGTACGGGCCGGGGCTTCGGTCCCGGCCTTCCGGTAACTGCTTGCAGGGTGACCCCCTGCCGGAGACAGGCGCATGTTCGATCTCGCATGGTCCGAGATCCTTCTCGTCGGCGTGGTTGCGCTTGTTGTGGTCGGCCCTAAGGACTTGCCAGACCTGCTGCGGACCGTGGGCCGTTTCGTGCGCAAGGCGCGCATGATGGCCTCGAACTTCCAGTCGACCTTCGACCAGATGATGCGCGACGAGGAAATGGCGAAGACCCGCCAGGACCTGGAGCGTGCCGTCACGGCAGAACCGACCATTGCCAAGCCCGCGGCGGAGCCCCATCTGGCCGACGAGGCCGAGGCGGCCGAGGCCGAGCACCCGGCGGTGCCGGCGCCCGCGCCGACCGCCGCCGAAGTCGCCGAGGCGCCCAAGCCCGAAACGACCAAAACCGAAACGACCAAAACCGAAGCCGGCACGGGAGCCTGACATGGCCGGACGCAACGAAAAGGACGAAGCCGAGATCGAGTCGAGCCGCGCACCGCTGGTCGATCATCTGATCGAACTGCGCCGCCGCCTGGTCTATTGCATCGTATCCTTGGTGCTCGCCATGGGTGCCTGCTACGCCTTCTCGGAGCAGATCTACGCCTTCCTGACCCATCCGCTCTATCAGGCGATGGGGGCGGACGCCTCGACCCGGCGCATGATCTATACCGACCTGACCGAAGCCTTCTTCACCTATATGAAGCTGTCCTTCTTCGGCGGCGCCTTCATCGCTTTCCCGATCATCGCCTCGCAGATCTATATGTTCGTGGCGCCCGGCCTATACCGGAACGAGCGGAAGGCCTTCCTGCCCTTCCTGGTGGCGACGCCGGTGCTCTTCGTCACCGGCGCGGCGATGCTCTACTACATGATCCTGCCGCTGGCCTGGCACTTCTTCCTGGGCTTCGAGGCGCCGGGCGGCAGCGGTGCCCTGCCGATCCAGCTCGAGCCCAAGGTGAACGAATACCTGAGCCTGGTGATGACCCTGATCTTCGCCTTCGGCATCAGCTTCCAGATGCCGGTGGTGCTGACCCTGCTCGGCCGGGCGGGCATCGTCTCGGCGAAGATGCTGTCGTCCAAGCGGCGCTATGCGATCGTCGGCATCTTCGCCTTCGCCGCGGTCGTGACCCCGCCCGACATCATCAGCCAGGTCAGCCTGGCGATCCCCATGCTCGTCCTCTACGAGGGTTCGGTGATCGCGGTCCGCCTGATCGAGCGCAGCCGTGCCCGCGCGGCCGCCGAGGCGGAGGCGGAGGCGGAAGAGGGCGCTTCCTGACGGCTGCGACGCCCAGAGTGCTGGACGGACTCGTGCCCTGTTTCTATAAGGTCAGGGCACGCAGCCGTTCCCGAGCTTGAGTCCCCATGCACGACCTGAAAGTGATCCGCGACGACCCGGCCGCCTTCGACGCGGGCCTCGCCCGGCGCGGCTTCCCGGCATCGTCCGCCGCCGTTCTCGACCTCGACGCCAAGCGCCGGGCCGGCCAGGGCCGTCTGCAGGAAATGCAGGCACGCCGGAACGACGCCAGCCGCGAGATCGGCCAGGTCAAGGCCAAGGGCGGCAATGCGGACGCCCTGCTGGCCGAAGTGGCGACCCTGAAGACCGACATCCAGGCGGCCGAGGAAGCCGACCGCAGCTTCGCGGCGGAAATCGAGGCCCTGGTCTCGGCGATCCCCAACATCCCGGCCGCCGAGGTCCAGGAAGGCGGCGAGGAAGCCAACCGCGAAATCCGCCGCTGGGGCACGCCGCGCCTTGCCGAAGGTGCCCAGCATTTCGAGATCGGCGAGAAGCTCGGCCTGATGGATTTCGAGGCGGCGGCGCGCATTTCCGGCGCCCGTTTCGTCGTCCTCAAGGGCAAGCTGGCGCGGCTCGAGCGGGCGCTCGGCCAGTTCATGCTGGACCTGCACACGACCGAGAACGGCTATACCGAGATCGCCCCGCCCATCCTGGTGCGCGACCAGGCGGTGTTCGGCACCGGGCAGTTGCCCAAATTCGCCGAAGACCTGTTCCGCACCACCAACGGCTTCTGGCTGGTGCCGACGGCGGAAGTGCCGCTGACCAACCTCGTCCGCGAACAGATCCTGGACGAGGCCAAGCTGCCGATCCGGGTCACCGCGCTCACCCCCTGTTTCCGCTCGGAAGCGGGCTCGGCCGGGCGCGACACTCGCGGCATGATCCGCCAGCATCAGTTCAACAAGGTCGAGCTGGTCTCGGTCTGCTCGCCCGACCAGTCCGCGGCCGAGCACGAGCGCATGACCAATTGCGCCGAGGAAGTACTGCGCCGCCTCGACCTGCCCTACCGCGTGGTACAGCTCGCGGCCGGCGACATGGGCTTCAGTGCGGTGAAGACCTACGACCTCGAAGTCTGGCTGCCGGGGCAAAAGACTTTCCGCGAAATCTCCTCCTGCTCCAACTGCGGCGATTTCCAGGCCCGGAGGATGGAGGCGCGCTGCCGCGCCGCCGGGGTCAAGGCGACGCGGCCGGTGCATACGCTGAACGGCTCCGGCCTCGCGGTCGGGCGCACGCTGATCGCGGTGCTGGAGAATTACGTCAGGCCCGACGGTTCGGTCGAGATCCCGGCCGTGCTGCGCCCCTATATGGGCGGTCTCGAAGCGATCGACCTCGATGCCTGAGCCCGCGGATCGGCCGCTTCGCATTCTCGTCTCCAACGACGACGGCATCCATGCCCCGGGCCTCAAGGTCCTGATCGGCATCGCCAAGGCGCTGAGTTCCGACGTCTGGGTGGTGGCGCCGGAAACCGAACAGTCCGGCGCTTCCCATTCGCTCACCCTGACCTCGCCGCTCCGGGTGCGGAAGGTGGCGCCCAAGCGCTTCGCCGTGACCGGCACGCCGACCGATTGCGTGATGATGGCGATCGACCGCCTGGTGAAAGGGCGGAAGCCCGATCTCGTGCTCTCGGGCGTCAACCGGGGCGCCAATATCGGCGAGGATGTGACCTATTCCGGCACGGTCGCGGCGGCCATGGAGGGAACGCTGCTGGGCGTGCCCTCGATCGCGATGAGCCAGGTCATGGGCTTCGACCGCGACAAGCCGGTGCAATGGGATTGCGCCGCCACCCATGGCCCCGCCGTGGTGCGCCGTCTGGTCGAGGCCGGCTGGCCGCGCGACGTGTTGGTCAACGTGAATTTCCCGCCCGTCGCGGCGGACCGGGTGACCGGGATCAAGGTCTGCCACCAGGGCCGGCGCGGGGCGGGCAATCTCGCCGTCGAGGAGCGCATGGACGCCCGCGGCAATCCCTATTTCTGGCTCGGCTACCGCCGCAGCCCGGAGCCGCCGGAAGTCGATTCGGATATCGAGGCGGTCTATGGCGGGGCGATCGCGGTCACCGCCCTGCATCTCGACCTCACCCATTACGACACCCAGGCGAGCCTGCGCCAGGCCTTTGCCCGGCCCCTGGCGGGCGATTGATGCCATGGGCACGGATACCGAGAAGGCCAGCCTGATCCTCAGCCTGCGCCAGCAGGGCATCGTGGATACGAGGGTCCTCGGCGCCATCGAGGCGATCCCGCGCGAGCGTTTCGTGCCCCCGGCCCTGGCCCACAAGGCCTATGAGGACACGGCCCTGCCGATCGCCGGCGGCCAGACCATCTCGCAGCCCTTCATCGTCGCCTATATGACGCAGTCGCTCGACGTCGGGCCGCGCCACCGGGTGCTGGAGGTCGGCACCGGCTCCGGCTATCAGGCGGCCGTGCTGGCCAAGCTGTGCCGCCGGGTCTATACGGTCGAGCGCCGCCGCAGCCTGCTCCGCCACGCGGAGAAACTGCTGAACGACCTTCATATCCACAATGTCGTCACCCGGCTCGGCGACGGTGGCAAGGGCTGGCCCGAACAGGCGCCCTTCGAGCGCATCATGGTGACGGCGGCGGCCCCCTCGGTGCCCCAGGCCCTGATCGACCAGATGGCGGACGGCGGCGTCATGGTGCTGCCGGTCGGGCCGGTGCACGGCGCCCAGGAGATCTGGCGCGTGCGGCGGGAAGGGGCTGAAGCCCTCTACGAAAAGCTGATGCCGGTGCGTTTCGTGCCCCTGGTCGAAGGCATCCTGCGCGACGATTGACGCCGCAGCCCGCTAAATCGAGACTGCGGCCATGGCCAGAGTGTCTCACCCCGCACTGATTCGGACGCTGCTCGTCCTGGCGGCGCTGGCGCCGCTGGTCTCGGCCTGCGGCGGGCGCGAGGACCTGGCGCCGGTCGAATATGTCGGCGGCACTTCGGGCGGCGGCGGTTCCAGCAGCCATGTCTCCAGCGGCGGCAGCGAGATGCCGGCGGTCGAGGCCGCACCCCTGGCCCCTGTCGAGCACGGCGGCATCACCGCCCGCCCGCTCGACGACCCGGCGGCGGGGACATCCGGCGCCGGAACACCCATCGTCATCACTCCCTCGGCCGTCCCGGCCACCGGGGGCGCCGAGACCACGGTGCAGCCGGGCGAGCCGGCATCCGACGCCTCGCGCGGCACCGGCGTTGCGGCGCGCACGCATACGGTGGCGCCGGGCGACACGGTCTACAACATCGCGAAGCGCTATGGCGTCGACCAGGCCAGCCTGATGGCGGCCAACGGCATCGCACCGCCCTATACCATCAAGCTCGGTCAGGTACTGCGCATTCCGGGGCCGGTAGAAGGCGGTGCCGCACCGGCGGCCCCGTCCGAACCGGCCCCCGCAGCCCAAACCCCGGTACCTGCGGCCCCGGCGCCCGCAGCCGAACCTGCACCTGCCGCGGCGCCGGCCATACCCGAGATCATCGAGCCCGATCCGGACAGCCTGCCGCCACCGCGGACCTCCGGTGAGGCCATGCCGGTGCCCATGCCGGCGCGCAAGCCCGTGCCGGCCAGCGCCACGGCATCGGCTCCGGCGGCGACAGCCCCGGCGGCGACGGCGGCCGCGGCCGCGACGACTGCCCCGGCCGAGGCGCCTGTCCGGCCCTCCTCGACCGGCGGCTCGATGCGTTTCGGCTGGCCGGTCGCGGGCGATGTCATTTCAGGCTTCGGGCCGAAGGACGGCGGCCAGCACAACGACGGCATCAATATCCAGGCTGCCAAGGGCACCACGGTGCGGGCGGCGGGCGATGGTGTCGTCGCCTATGCCGGCAACGAGATCCGCGGTTTCGGCAATCTCGTGCTGATCCGCCACGCCGACAATTGGATGACCGCCTATGCCCACAACGACGTCATGCTGGTGAAGCAGGGCGACAAGGTGAAGCGCGGCCAGCCGATCGCCCGCGTCGGCCATACCGGCAATGTCACCGTGCCCCAGTTGCACTTCGAGGTGCGCAAGGCCGGCACCCCGGTCGACCCCGCCAAATACCTGGACGGCGGCGCCGGCTGAGCCTCGGCGAGAGACCGTCGACGATACATCTTTTTCGTGTATTCTCGTTCGAGGGGTGGGGCGTCGAGCGCTTCATCGCTCTGGGGGAAACATGAACAATCTGAAATTGGGCTTGGCGGCAGTCCTGCTCTGCTGCCCGGCAACGATCGCACGCGCCGCAGACACGCCGCTCGACGGCAAGCCGCTGACGGTGGAAGGGAAGATCGAAGGCAAGGACGCGGCGATCTCGACCGATGTCAGCGGCATCGCCTGCCAGCCCGCGAAGGGAGGTGCGGCCCGCAAATGCTATCTCGTCGACGACGAGGTTCGCTATGCTCATGCCGTCACGCTCACAGCCGACACGTTGGCCGCCAGCGGCGCGAAAGTGACGTTGGTGCCCGAACCGGCGGGGCAGGGTGCATTGGGTGTCGCCCTCGATCGCCAAGGCACCCGATGTTCCGGCGAGCCCGACAAGCCGAAGCAGTTCGATGGCGAGGCGGTCACCTTCGACGGCAAATTCTATTACGTGGTCGGCTCGCACGGATGCAGCCGGAAGAGCAAAGTGTTCCATCTCTCGTCCTACACCATCGCCCGCTTCCCGGCCGATGCGGAAGACGGCGAGATGGCGACCCTCAGTTTCCGCCTGGCCGAGGTGCTGCGCCAGACGCCGGGCACGGAAGTGGCCTATGGCAAGGATCTGAACGGCACCTCGGGCGGCATGAACATCGAGGGCATGGTCGCGCTGGGCCGCGATCTCGTCTTCGGGCTTCGGGCACCGGTGGTCGACGGCCGCGCCGGCGCCACCCTGCTGCGGGTACGGGCTGCCCCCCTGTTTGCCCCGGGCGACGCGCCCTATGCCGGGCCGCCGGCGGAGACTTTCGTGCTCGACCTCGGAGAGGGAGCCGGGATTCGCGACCTCGCACCGCTGGGCAAGGACCGCTTCCTGGTCTTGTCGGGCCCGGCCGCGGACTCGGACGCTTCGGTGCCGTTCGCCCTATGGTCCTACAAGCCCGGCGACCCGCACGGGCCGCGTCACCTCGCCGAGCTGAAAAGCGTGCCTGGCGAAGACAACGAGCCCGGCAAGGCCGAGGCTGTCTGGCTGTTGTCCCGCCATGGCAAGAAACTCGACATCGTCGTCCTGTTCGACAATGTCCAGAACGGCGGGCCGCGCCTCTACACCGTCGACGACTAGGCCTCAGCCGACGCGTTTGCCGAGCCGGCCGGCGAGGTCCTGGATGAACTGCCAAGCCACCCGGCCGGAGCGGCTGCCCCGCGTCACCTGCCATTCCACGGCTTCGGCGCGGAGCTGTTCCGGGCTGATCTCCAACCCGAAGTATTTCGCGTAACCCTCGACCATGGCGAGGAAATTTTCCTGGTCGCAGGTGTGAAAGCCGAGCCAGAGACCGAATCGGTCGGAGAGCGAGACCTTCTCCTCGACCGCTTCGCCAGGGTTGATCGCAGTCGAACGCTCGTTCTCGATCATGTCGCGCGAGAGCAGGTGGCGCCGGTTCGAGGTCGCATAGAACAGGACATTGGCCGGCCGTCCTTCGACGCCACCGTCCAGCACCGCCTTCAGCGATTTGTAGCTGGTGTCGTTGTTGTCGAAGGAAAGGTCGTCGCAGAACAGGAGGTAGCGCCGGGCGCGGCCGCGCAGGCGGCGCAGCAGCTCGGGCAGGGTGTGGATATCCTCGCGCGCCAGTTCGACCAGGGCGAGCTGGCCCGGGTGTTCGGCCGCGACGGCGGCGTGGATCGCCTTGACCAGCGAGCTCTTGCCCATGCCACGCGCGCCCCACAACAGGGCATTGTTGGCGGCGAAGCCGGCGGCGAATTGGCGGGTGTTGGCCAGCAGCAGGTCGCGCACCCGGTCGACGCCGCGCAGCAGGTCGAGGGGCACGCGCGAGATCTCAGGGACTCCCTGGAGATGGGCGGGCGACGCCTGCCAGACATAGGCCTCGAAGGCGTCGGGATCGGCGTCGCGGGCGGGCGGCGGGGCCAGGCGGTCCAGGCTGTCGGCGATGCGGGCGAGCAGGGGGAGCAGGGTGGTATCGGTCATGGCGGCGGGACGCTAGCACAATGGTGCCGGGCTGACAGCGCTGCGGTTTGCATTCCCCCCCTCAGTCGCTATAGTCCGCGCGTTCCGAACTGTGCAGAGACCTTACCCTCATGGACGAAATCTTCTCGATCAAATCGGCCCTGGCCCAGACGGCGGGTGGCGCACCGGCAGGCGGCGGCGCCGACATCCTGATTCAGATCGCCCCCCTCGTCCTGATCTTCGTCGTCTTCTACTTCCTGATGATCAGGCCGCAGCAGAAGCGCATGAAGGAACACCGTGCCCTGCTCGAGGCGACTCGCCGCGGCGACATCGTGGTGGCGGCCGGCGGTATCATCGGCAAGGTGGCCAAGGTGGTCGACGCCAACGAAGTGGTCCTCGAAGTGGCCGAAGGCGTCCGTATCCGCGTGCTGAAGAGCGCCATCACCGAGGTGCGCACCAAGGGCCAGCCGGTCGGCGACGACGAAAAGCCGGCGAAGTAAGCCCATCATTCCAGAACCCAGGTCGAGCGGCACATCATGATTCAGTATTCCCGTTGGAAGATCATGCTCTACATGGCGATCGTCGCCCTGGGCGTGATCTTCGCCGCGCCGAACCTGTTCAGCCGGGCCTCGCTCCAGGGGCTGCCGTCCTGGGTTCCACAGAAACAGCTCAATCTCGGCCTCGACCTCCGCGGCGGTTCGCATCTGCTGCTCGAAGTGGACGTCAAGGCCGTGATCAAGGAACGGCTGGAGAATCTGGTCGATTCCGTGCGCACCACCCTGCTCGGCGCCGGCATCAAATATACCGGCCTCGGCGTCGCGGGGCAGAGCGTGCAGGTCACCATCACCGATGCCGCGCGGACGGACGAGGCGCGCAAGTTGCTGGCCGGTCTGTCCTCGGCGGTCGGTGGCGGCGTGCTGGGTGGCGGGGTGCCCGACCTCGACGTCACCACGGCCGACAACAAGATCACCGTCACCCTGAGCCAAGCCGGCATCCAGGAGCGGACGACGGGCGCGATCAGCCAGAGCCTGGAGATCGTGCGCCGCCGCATCGACGCCGTGGGCACGGCGGAAGCCACCGTGGCCCGCCAGGGCGCCGACCAGATTCTGATCCAGCTCCCCGGCGAGCAGGATCCGGCGCGCATCAAGAATATCCTCGGTCAGACCGCGAAGATGACCTTCCGCCTGGTCGAGGACGTCAACCCGACCGATCTTGCCGCCGGCAAGGTGCCCGCCGGGACCGAGATCCTGGCCGGCGAGCCGCTGCCCGGCTCGAACAAACCGGAGCCGATCGCGGTCCGCAAGAAAGTGCTGCTGACCGGCGAGATGCTGGTCGACGCCCGCGCCGTCAGCGATCCGGAGAGCGGGCAGTGGGTGGTCAGCTTCCGTTTCGACGGCGAAGGTGCCAAGCGCTTCGCCACCGTGACCAAGGACAATGTCGGCCGGCGCTTCGCCATCGTGCTCGACGACAAGGCCATCTCCGCCCCGGTGATCCGCGAGCCGATCTTGGGCGGCCAGGGCCAGATCAGCGGCAATTTCAACGCTCAGAGCGCCAGCGACCTCGCCGTGCTGCTGCGCGCTGGCGCGCTGCCCGCACCCTTGACCGTGATCGAGGAACGCACGGTCGGCGCCGACCTCGGTGCCGATGCGATCGCGGCCGGCCAGATCTCCGGCCTGATCGGCACCGTGCTGGTCGTCCTCTTCATGCTGCTGTTCTATTCGGTGACCGGCGGCATCGCGGTGGTCGCCCTGATCGCCAACATCGTGCTGACCATTGCCATCCTGACCCTGATGGGGGCGACGCTGACCCTGCCCGGCATCGCCGGCCTGGTGCTGTCGGTCGGCATCGCGGTCGACGCCAACGTGCTGATCAACGAACGCATCCGGGAAGAGACCTTGCTGGGGCGCGGCGCCATGGCGGCCCTGCACCAAGGCTTCGACCGCGCCTATGCGACCATCATCGACAGCCATCTGACGGCACTTTTCGCCGTCGCCACCCTGTTCTTCTTCGGTGAAGGCCCGGTGCGCGGCTTCGCCATCGCCATGGGCATCGGCATCATCCTGTCGCTGTTCACCGCGGTCGCCCTGGTGCGCGTCGGCATGGTCTATTGGGTGAAATGGACCAAGCGGAAGGTCCTGGACATCCACGCCATGTTCGGGGCACGCCGGCTCATCCCCGAGAACACCAAGATCCGCTTCATGCGCGGGCGCTTCATCGGCATCGCCACCTCGGCCGTGCTGTCGACAGCTTCGATCGTCCTGCTGTTCTATCCGGGCCTGCACTACGGCATCGACTTCGTCGGCGGCATCGTGGTCGAGGTTCACACCCAGGGGCCGGCCGACCTGGCCAAGCTCCGTTCCGGCATCGATTCGCTCGAACTCGGCGAAGCCTCGCTGCAGGAATTCGGCAGCCCCGAAGACGTGCTGCTGCGCCTGCCGCGCCAGGACGGCGGCGAAGAGGCGCAGAATGCGGCGATCGCCTCGGTCCGCACCAAGCTCGCCGAGATCGCACCCGACTCCAACCTGCGGCGGGTCGAAGTGGTCGGCCCCAAGGTCTCGGCCGATCTGGTGCAGAGCGGTGCCATGGCCGTGGTCCTGTCGTTCCTGGTGATGCTGGTCTACATCTGGTTCCGCTTCGAATGGCAGTTCGCGGTCGGCGCGGTCGCCACGCTGATCCTCGACATCACCAAGACCGTGGGCTTCTTCGCCCTGACCGGCATCGAATTCAACCTTACGGCGATCGCGGCCCTGCTGACGCTGATCGGTTACTCCATGAACGACAAGGTCGTGGTCTACGACCGGATGCGCGAGAACCTGCGCAAATACAAGACCATGCCGCTCCGCGAGTTGATCGACCTTTCGATCAACTCGACCCTGACCCGGACCATCTTCACCTCGGTGACGACCTTCCTGGCCATGGCGCCGATGGCGATCTTCGGCGGTTCGGCGGTGTCGGGCTTCGCCCAGGTGATCCTGTTCGGCATCGTCGTCGGCACCTCGTCGTCGATCTTCATCGCCGCTCCCATCCTGCTCTTCCTCGGCGAAGGCAAGCTGCGCCGCGGCTCGCCCGCGGTGGCCGATACGGAGAGCGGCAAGGCGGCGACCCCGGCCAAGGGCTGACCCCATGGCACTCCGCGAACTGGACCAAGCCGTCCGCCGGATCGAGAAATACGGCGACGGCGGGTTCCGGATCGAGGGCGTGGCCTATGCCGGCGGCCTGCTGCTGACGCCCAAGGCCTTGATCGCCTGGCCGGTCGCCGACCTCGGCCAGGTGACGGTGGAGCCCCTGCTGGCGGTACGGGACGACTTCGAATTCCTGCTGATCGGCAGCGGTAAGACCTTCGCGCTGCCGCCGAAGCCCGTGCGCGAGGCGCTGAAGGCGGCCGGGCTCCGCTTCGACGTGATGGATACGGGCGCGGCCTGCCGCACCTACAACGTGCTGGCGGCCGAAGGCAGGCTGGTGGCCGCCGCCCTGGTGCCGGTCGCCTGACGTGGCGACGCTGGCCGAATTCGTCCGCGACCATGATCCGGACCGCTTCCTGACCGTGCTCTTCGCGCCCCCTGAGCGGCGCGAGGCGCTCTTCGCCCTCTATGCCTTCAATTTCGAAGTGGCACGCATCCGGGAAATCGTTTCGGACGCCATGATCGGCCAGATCCGCCTGCAATGGTGGCGTGACGCCCTGGCCGAGATCGCCGCCGGCAAGGCGCCGCGCGCCCATGAAGTGGTGCAGCCGCTGGCCCAGGCGATCGCCGATTTCGAGCTTCCGCTCGACGCCTTCGAACGGCTGCTCGATGCCCGCGAGTTGGACCTCGACGACCAGCCGCCGCCGACCCTGGCCAGCCTCTCGAGCTATCTCGACGGTGCCTCGGCCGCGCTGATCGAACTGGCGCTAGCGGCGCTGGGAACGGGGGGAGAGGGCAGGGCGGCCGCCCATGGTGCCGGCATCGGCTACGGCTTGGCCGGGCTTCTCCGCGCGCTGCCCTTCCACGCCGGCAGCCGGCGCCTCTATCTCCCGGCCGACCATCTGGCGCGCCACGGCGTGGAGGCGGAGGATGTCTTCGCGGGTCAGCCGTCGCCTGGCCTGAAGGCGCTGGTCGGCGAATTGGCCGGCCACGCCCGCGAACATCTCGACGAGGCGGCAGAAGAAGCCCGCAAGCTGCCGCGACAGGCGCGGGCGGCGCTCCTGCCCGTCAGCATCGCCCGCGGCTGGCTGAAGGACCTGGCCGGGCAGGGGCACGACCCCTTCGCGCCGGTGCCGCCGCGCCCCCTGCGGCGCCTCCTCCGTGTCGGCAGCGCCGCCCTCGGCGGCCGGCTCTAGCGCCCCTGCCGCGCGTCGCGGCGCGCGATCAGGCGCTGTGCGACCAAGAGCGTGAGGCCCCAGAAGGCGAAGGGCGGCACCGTGGCCAGGGTGTAGAGCGTCACTTGGTCGAGGCCATATTCCGGCCCATTCAGATTGCGCAGCATCAAAAGGCCGATCACGGCGCCGAACAGCCCGCCCCAGAAGGCGATGCGGCGCGCCGGGTCGATCGCGTCGGCGCAGTCGCCGTTCACCGAGCAACTCGGGCCGCTCTGCCTCGTTTCGATCGGTTCTTGCGCCATGGCGTTTCTCCTTCGGGGCGCATCCTGCCTTGTCGGGGGCCGGCGGGCAAGGCGCCCGCTTCGGCATTGGCAAGTGCGAATTATTAGGGTATAAACCCTATTATAAAAATGAAAACAGGGAGGACACCGTGGCCCAGGCAGCGCTTTCTCTTGAGACCCCCGCCATTCCGGACCCCTATCACCTGCCGATCGAGACCCTCGATCCGAGCCGGCCGGAACTGTTCCTGAACAATGTGCACGGCGCCTATTTCCGCCGCCTGCGCGACGAGGATCCGGTCCATTTCGTGGCCGAGAGCCCGTTCGGTCCGTTCTGGTCGATCACCCGCTTCGACGACATCGTGGCGGTCGAGACCAATACCAAGGTCTTCTCGTCGAGCCCGTCGATCATCATCGGCGATGCGACCGACGGTTTCGAGCCGCCCATGTTCATCGCCATGGACCCGCCGAAGCACGATCAGCAGCGCCTGGCCGCCTCGCCGGCCGTGGGCCCGACCCGCCTCGCCGAACTGGAGGACCTGATCCGCGCCCGTGCCGGCGCCATCCTGGACGGATTGCCGCTGGGCGAGACCTTCAACTGGGTCGAGCGGGTCTCGAAGGAACTGACTACCCAGATGCTGGCGACGCTCTTCGACCTGCCCTTCGAAGACCGCTATCTGCTGCCCTATTGGTCGGACATCTCGACCTCGTCCGATGCCGTGGGCGTCGCCGCCGACATGGCGGAGCGCCACCGCGTGCTGATGGAATGCCTGGCCTATTTCACCAAGCTGTGGCACGAGCGCGCCGCCCGGCCGCCCAAGTTCGACTTCATCTCCCTCCTGGCCCACAACCCGGAGACCAAGGGGATGGTGAACGACCCGATGGAATTCATCGGCAACATCATGCTGCTCATCGTCGGCGGTAATGACACGACGCGGAATTCGATCTCGGGCGGTGTCGTCGCCCTCAACCAGAACCCGGCCGAATATGCCAAGCTGCGCGCCGACCGCAGCCTGATCCCCAGCATGGTCTCCGAAGTGATCCGCTGGCAGACCCCGCTCTCCCACATGCGCCGCACCGCGACCCAGGATTTCGAGTTCAAGGGCAAGCAGATCAAGAAGGGCCAGAAGGTCGTGCTCTGGTATTGCTCCGGCAACCGGGACGAGACGGCGATCGAGCGGCCGGACGACTTCCTGATCGACCGGGCGCGGGCGCGCCATCACATTTCCTTCGGCTTCGGCATCCACCGCTGCATGGGCAACCGCATGGCCGAGATGCAGCTCCGTGTGCTGTGGGAAGAGATCATGAAGCGCTTCAGCTTCGTCGAACTGGTGGGCGAGCCGCAGCGCGTGTCGTCCAATTTCGTCAACGGCTACGAGGTCGTGCCGGTCCGCCTGCACGCCTGAGTCTGCGCCCGCAATGCTGACAGGGCGGCTTCGATCGGCTAGACCTGGGCCTATGGCCCGGAACACCCGCCAACGCATCATCGAAGCCGCCATCCGCCTGTTCAACGAGCGGCATTTCGGCAATGTGACGACCGCCGAACTGGCGGCCGACCTCGGCATTACCGAGGGCAACCTCTGGTATCATTTCAAGAGCAAGCGGGCGCTGCTCGACGTCGTCTCGGCCCTCTATGTCGAGCGGGCGAAGCAGCGCCTGAAGCTCGGCCCGGGCGAGGAGGACATCCTCGATTCCTACGCGGGCTTCCTGCGGGCGCTGTCGTCGGAAGTGCGCGATTTCCGCTTCATCTTCCGCGACCGGGCCGATTACGGCGAGCATTCGGGCCATATGCTGGCCCATATCACGGGGATCTACGAGGGCACCTTCGAGCAGATGGCGCGCTACTTCATGGCGCTGCGCGAGGAGGGGCACCTCGATGTGGGCGAGGAATGGATCGGTCCCCTGGTCACCAATGCGATCGTCCTGGTCCGCTTCGCCCATGAATTCTTCCGCGAGATGAATGTGCCCGAGGCCGATATGGGCGAAGTCGACTGGGGCATTTTCCAGCATCTCCAGGCCTTCGGGCCGCTGCTGAAGCCGGCGGCGCGGCGCCGCCTGCTCGCCAATCTCGGTATCGCGGACGAGACGCCGCCCTTCCTGCCCCTCGGTGCCTGAGCACTGGTCCCGGCAGCGGCGATCTCTTATGGTCGCGCGATCATCGCGTGAGGAGCGGACATGAGCGTTGCCGGTCAGCAGTGGCAGGGCCAACAGGCGGGAATCGGTAGCGGCGGCGCCATGACGGCGCAGGCCCGGCGGGCCGTGGCGACCTGGCTCTTCGTCGTCTCGGCCCTGCTGCTGGCCATGGTGGTGCTGGGCGGGGTCACGCGGCTGACCGGCTCCGGCCTCTCGATCACCGAATGGAAGCCGGTCACCGGCGCCGTCCCGCCGCTCTCGGAAGCGGCCTGGATGGAGGAATTCGGCAAGTATCAGCAGATCCCCCAATATACCCAGTTGAACCACGGCATGACGCTGGCCGAGTTCAAGGAAATCTTCTGGTTCGAATGGGCGCATCGCCTGCTCGGCCGGCTGATCGGCTTCGCCTTCTTCGTGCCCTTCGCCTGGTTCCTGCTGCGCGGCCGGCTGGACCGGCCGATGGCTTGGCGGCTTGGCGGGATCCTGGTACTCGGCGGGCTGCAGGGCGGGCTCGGCTGGTTCATGGTGGCGTCGGGCCTGAGCGAGCGCGTCTCGGTCTCGCAATACCGGCTGGCGGCCCATCTCTCGGTCGCCTTCCTCATTCATGCCGCGGTGTTCTGGACCGCGCTCGACATGCTGCGGGGCAGGGTGGCGCAGGCTCTCTCGCCCGGTCTCGCCAAACTGGCGACGGCGGCGGTCGTCCTGATCTTCCTGCAGATCGTCCTGGGTGCTTTCGTCGCCGGGCTCGATGCCGGCCTCGCCTACAACACCTGGCCGCTGATGGACGGCGACCTGGTGCCGGCCGGCATGTTCACGACCGTGCCGGCCTGGATCGATCCCTTCGAGAACACGATCACGGCGCAGTTCCTGCACCGCCATATGGCGGAAATCGCCGCCCTGGCGGTGCTGGCCTTGGCCTGGATTGCGTCCCGCCGGGTGCCAGCCGCGCGGCCGGCGGCGGCGCTGGTCGCCGCCATGGTGGTGATCCAGTTCCTGCTCGGCGTCTGGACCCTGCTCGCCGTGGTGCCGGTCTCGCTCGGCGCGCTGCACCAGGCAGGCGCCTTCGTGCTCTTCACGCTGGGCCTCAACCTGGCCCATCGGCTGCGCCGGGCCTGAGCCCGGCGCGCCGGCTTCGTCAGATCTGGGCCAGGGCCTGGTCCAGGTCGGCGATGATGTCGACCACATTCTCGATGCCGACCGACAGGCGGACGACGTCGTCACCGGCGCCGGCAGCGGTGCGCTGGGCGGGCGACAGCTGCTTGTGGGTGGTCGAGGCCGGATGGATGATCAGGCTGCGCACGTCGCCGATATTGGCCAGGTGGGAGAACAGCTTGACCCCCTGGACGAGCTTCACGCCGGCGTCATAGCCGCCCTTCAGGCCGAAGGTGAAGACGGCGCCGGCGCCTTTGGGTGCGTATTTGCGGGCCAGGGCATGATACTTGTCGCCTTCGAGCCCGGCATAGGAGACCCAGGCCACCTTGGGGTGCGACGCCAGATGCTTGGCGACCGCGAGGGCGTTCGACGAATGCCGCTCCATGCGGAGCGCCAGGGTCTCGGTCCCGGTCAGGATCAGGAAGGCGTTCATCGGCGCGAGCGACGGGCCGAGGTCGCGGAGCCCCAGCACGCGGGCGGCGATGGCGAGCGCGATATTGCCGAAAGTCTTGCCGATCTCGAGCCCGGCATAGGACGGATTGGGCTTGGAGAGCTGGGGATATTTGTCGTCCGCCAGCCAGTCGAAATTGCCCCCGTCGACGATCAGGCCGCCGATCGAATTGCCGTGGCCGCCCAGGAACTTGGTCGCCGAATGGACGACGATGTTGGCGCCGTGCTCGAAGGGCCGGATCAGATAGGGCGTGGCCAGGGTGTTGTCGACGATCAGCGGCACGTGGTGGCGCTTGGCGACCGCCGCGACGGCATCGAGATCGGTCACCACGCCGCCCGGATTGGCGATCGATTCGACGAAGATCGCTTTGACGCCGGGCACGAAGGCACGCTCGAAATTCTCCGGATCATCGGAATCGACCCAGATCACTTCCCAGCCGAAGGACTTGAAGCTGTGGCCGAACTGGTTGATCGAACCGCCGTAGAGCTTCCGCGAGGCCAGGAACTTGTCACCGGGGGCCAGCAGGGTGTGGAACACCAGGAACTGCGCCGCATGGCCCGAGGCGACGGCGAGCGCCGCGGTGCCGCCCTCGAGGTCGGCGATGCGGGCTTCGAGCACCGCATTGGTCGGGTTCATGATGCGGGTGTAGATGTTGCCGAAGGCCTGCAGGCCGAACAGCGCCGCCGCATGGTCGACATCGTCGAAGACATAGGACGCGGTCTGGTAGATCGGCGTGATCCGCGCCTTGGTCGTCGGGTCGGGGGCGGCACCGGCATGGATGGTGCGGGTTTCGAAGGCAGGCTTTTGCTCGCTCATTCCTGGTCTCCATGAAACAGGGCGCCATTCTGACGACGGATTCGGGGCGCAGTCCAGACTTTTCCGTCTCTGGTGTGTCTATAGAATTTTTTCACATATACATTTCGCTAAATGCGCAAACGGGGGATTTCGATCTTCGGGCAGCGGTCCATCACGACCGCCAATCCCGCCGCCTCGGCCTTGGTGCGGGCGGCATCGTCGGCCAGGCCGAGCTGCATCCAGACCGCCTTGGCGCCGATCGCGATCGCCTCGTCGACCACGCCGGCAAGTGCGCCCTGTTCGCGGAAGATGTCCACCATGTCGACGGGTTCGGCGATCTCGGCCAGGTGGCCGACCACCGTCTGGCCCAGGATCTGCTTGCCGGCCTGGCCCGGGTTGACCGGAATCACCCGGTAGCCACGATGCAGGAGATACTCCATGACGTCGTTCGAGGCCCGGGCCGGATTGGGACTGGCGCCGACCAGGGCGATCACCCGGGTCTCGGTCAGCAGGCGGCGGATGGCGGCATCGTCGCTTGGGTAGGGCATGGCTCCTCCTTGTGGCGGGAGTTGAGCGCCGGGCGGCGGTGACGTCAATCACTGTGCGCCCGGCCGGTCATCGTCTACACTGCGCCGCATCGGGGTGGGGCGGCATGGCGGACATCTGGCGGGGTAATTTCAGGCGATCATGACGCTCGTCGCGACGACACGGACCGACCGGGTCCAAGCCATCGACATCGAAGGACGGCCCGCTTCGGCAGCCCAGGGGGAAATCGCCGGGCTCCTGGCGCGGCGCCTCGGCCTCGCCTATGCCGCCCTGTTCCCCCGGCCGGTCGTGGTCGGCGCCTTTACCGAATGGCACAGCGATCTCGAAGGTCCGATCAGCCGCTTCGTCGACCTGCCCGCGGCCGAGCGCGAAGGGGTGCAGGTGCGGCTCGGCCGCCTGGTCGGCGCCATCCGGGGCGAGGCCGGCCGACTCGCCGCCAGCAGCGACGCGGACGAGCGGCGCCTCGGCGCCACCCTGGCGGCCGCGATCGAAATTCCCGGCCTGGACCGAATCTATCTGGTCGGCGACCAGGTCGTGCTGACCGATTGGGGCGCCTTGGCGCTGGATCCGACGGGTCGCGGCCTGCCGCCGGCCCGGGGTCTCCTGCATGCCTTCTCGCCGGTGATCGCGCCGCCGCCCCCACCTCCCGGGGCACCGCCGGCCGCCGCCGGCACCGTCGCAGCGGGCACAATTCCGGTGGCCGAAGCGGTGATCGCGACCGCCCCCCGGCCACCGCGGGCTCCCTGGCCCTGGACCTGGCCCTTCATCGTCACGCTGATCGTGCTCGCGCTGCTGGCCGCCGGGGTGATCGGCCTATGGGCCTATCAGCGGGGCTGGCTCTCCGCTTTCTTCGGCGAGCCGGCCCTGGTCTGTGAAGTGCCACCGGAAGAAATCGGTATCGCCAGCGAACTCCAGGGCCTGAAAGGGCAGGAACAGGACCTGCAACGCGAACTGTCCGACCTGCAGCGCAAACTCGCGGAAAAAGCAGCGGCCTGCCGCCCGGCGATCCCGGAAACCCCGGCCGCGCCGCCCCCCGAGCCGCCGCGGCCGCCGCAAACGCCACCCGAGACACCGCCCACGCCGACACCGCGGCCCGAACCGCCGCCTGCGCCCGAACCGCCCCCCGCCCAACCGCCGGCCGCCCAACCGCCTCGGGCCGAGGCGCCGTCCGGCCAGGTCGCCGAGGATCGCCGCCGGGTCGAGGAGCGGGGCGGCCAGCGCGGCCGGCTCGAATTCATCCTGGCCTGGGACAACCGGGCGGATCTCGACATCCATGTGCGCTGCCCGAACGGCGATCTGATCTGGTCGCGCCAGCCGAGCGGCTGCGGCTCGGGCCGGCTCGACATCGATGCCAACGGCTATGCCAATGCGGGCGGCCTGGTGCTGCTGCCCGACCCGGTCGAGCACGTCACCTTCGCCGGCAATCCGCTGGTCGGCGACTATCAGGTGCGGGTGCGGATCTATCCCGATCCGGACAAGCCGCGGCCGCCGTCGGCCGCCTTCCGCGTGACCGTGCTCTATGACGGCAAGGTGATCGCGGAAAAGAACGGTTCGATCACCGACCCGCCCCAGGGCCGCGCCGGAGGGCCGACGCTGACCATTCCCGGCATCGGCTCGATCGGGCCCGGTGCCGATCCGGCCTTCGGCGAGACCATGGTGCTTACCGTCAAGGTCCCGCCGCCGGGCTGACTTCAACTTCAGCAGGTGCCGGCGCAGGCGCTGCGGGCGTCGGAGACCAGTTTCTTCAGGGCTTCCAGGTCGATCGCGCCGGGGATGAGCTGGTCGCCGATGATGAAGCTGGGCGTGCCGTTGATCGCGAGTTTCTCGGCCAGGGAATGGGCATCGGCGATCTGGGCTGCGATCGCCGGGCTCGACATGTCGGCCTTCAGCTTCTCGGTATCGATGCCGACCGTCTTGGCGATCTCCATGATCTTGTCGTCGGGCAGGGCGCCGCGCGAGGCGATCAGGGCTTCGTGGAAGGCGGCATATTTGCCCTGGGCCACCGAGGCGAGGGCGGCCCGGCTGGCGACCAGCGAATCCGGCCCCAGGATCGGGAATTCCTTCAGCACGACGCGGAGCTTGGGATCGGCCTTGATCAGTTCCATCACGATCGGCTGGGCCTGCTTGCAGTAGCCACAACGGTAGTCGAAGAATTCGACCAGGGTGACGTCGCCCTTGGGATTGCCGATCACCTGATCGCGCGAGTCACGCAGTAGCTTGTCGCGCAGATCGGCGATCTTGCCCTTGGCTTCGTTCGCCTGTTCGGCGTCCTGGCGTGCTTGCAGGGCCTGGATCGCCTCCAGGATCACCTCGGGATGCTGCACCAGGTAATCCTTCACGATGCCCCGGATCTCCTGCTTCTGCTGGTCGTCGAAACCGGCGGCGAGCACGGGAGCCGCCCCCTGGGCGAGCATCAGGACGGAAAGGGCGGGGGCGAGAAGACGACGCATGGCACGGGGCTCCGGTAGTTGTGATCGCGGCGAGGGCGCAGGGTCGGTCGTGAATACGCCAGAGGCGCAGGGTCACTCGCGATTGCGCCAGAGGCGCAGGGAGAGTTCACGGATATCGGCGGCGCGAAGGGCGCCGGGCGAGCCGACAGGCAGCAGTTTCTCGGCTTTTTCGGCCTGAGTGAAGGCGTCTTCCAGCTTGCCGACCAGCAGGAAACGCTCGGCCGAGGCGAGCGAGGCCATGCCGATGTCGTTGCGCCGGCCGTAGGCGATCGCGAGCTGGTACCAGGCGAGCGCATTGTCGGGGTCTTCGTTGGTCGCGACCTCGAGGGTGCGGATCGCCTCGTCGGCCAGCTTCGGGTCTTCGGTCGCGATCATCGCGCTGGCCAAGCCGACCCGGATCAGCGGCTCCTTCGGGGCGTATTTGACCGCCAGGCGATAGGGCTCCACCGCATCGGCGACGCGGTTGTTCTCCAGCAGGGCCTGCCCCTTCAATTCCAGGAAATAGGGATCGTTGGGATAGGACTTCAGCAGAGCGTCGATCTCGGTCAGGAATTGTGGGATGTCCGGCTTGCGGTAGAGCGCCACGACCCTCGCATAGCGATCGGCCAAGTTGGTCGAACTGGGCAGGATCCGGCGCAGGGTCGTGTCGGGATTGTCGAGATAGCCGTGCAACTTGCCCTGGATGCGTGCCAGCATGGCGACATAGATGGGCGCCGCCGCCGCGTCGACATAGGGCGACTGGCTCACCCGCGTCTCCAGCGCCGCGATGCGCTCCGGGGTCAGTGGGTGGGTATAGACATAGGGATTCTGGTCGCCGCGGATCCGCAGATTGTCGCGCTGGATGATGTCCAGGAATTCGGGCAGCCCGCGCGAAGTGACATGCAGCTTGTCCAGGAAGGTGACGGCGGCCTGGTCGGCGGTCGATTCCTGGGTCCTCGAATATTGCAGCAGGCTGCGCACGGCGACCTGTGAACCACCGGTCATGATCGCGGCCCCGGCTTCGCCGCCGCCGCTGAGGATGGCGATGGCGCCCAGCACGGTCGCGATGATCTGCTGGATCGAGGCGTTGCGCAGCGCATCCGTGCTGCGCACCAGGTGTCCGCCGGCGATATGGCCGGTTTCATGGGCGATCACGCCCATCAACTGTTCCGGCGTCGCCACCGCGAGCAGGGTGCCGGTGTTCAGGAACAGGTTCTGGCCCCCGGCGACGAAGGCGTTCAGCGTCGAGTCCTCGATGAGGATGATGCGGACGGCTGAATCCTCCAGCCCCGCCGCTTTGAAGATCGGCGCTGCCATGGCGCGGACGTAGGCTTCAACCTCAGCATCACGGATGAGCTGAAGGGAGCGCTGCTTGGCCTGCTGGGCGACGGCGGCGGGCACTATGGCCGTAACGGCCAAGAGCAGGCCGGCGAACCAGGCGATCAGGCGGCGAGCGAGGGAGGAGGCTCCCGGACGGGCGGACCGGCGACGGGCGAACCGGGAGGAGGCAGGCGACGACTGCAAGTCAAACTCTCCGATGATGCCCCCAGCTCCCGGCGCGGAGCTTAGCATAATTCGGCGGGGTGCCACAGGCGACGTGGACCCCGCCGAAATACGGCGTCAGTTGCCGAAGCGGCGCTGCCACCAGCCGCGGCGCGGCGGCGGCTTGGGCGCGTCGGGGTCGAGGGCGGCACCGCCCACGATGGTCTCGACCGGCTTGTTCACGGCTTCCGCCTCGCCGAGGGCGACGGCTTCGGGCGCGGGCTCGTCCTCGGCACCGGCGACCTCGGGCGTCGCCGCCTCGGGGAAGGGGGCGCTCTCGTCGGCCGGTGCGGCCGGAGCGGGTGCCATGGGTTCGGGTGTCACGGGTTCGGGGGCCACGGGTTCGAACACCGCCGGCACGGCTTCGGCAGCAGGCGCTTCGCTCACGGTCGGCACGGCTTCGACGGTCTCGGTCGCGACGGTTTCGGCCGGCATCGCGGCTTCTACTGCCGGTGCGGCGCCGTCTTCGATGGCGATCACGGTGACGGCGGCTTCGCCCTCGGCCGGGGCCTCGGCGTTGCCTTCGCCCTCGGCGCCCTCCTCGCCCTCGCCACGACGGCGGCGGCCACCGCGGCGGCCACGGCGGCGGCGGCGGCGCTGGCCGTCGTCACCCGCGTCGCCGGTCTCGCCCGCATCGCCTTCGGACTCTCCATCGGTTTCGCCGGCTTCCTCGCCTTCCGCCTCGGGGGCGGGGCGGACGGCTTCCTCTCCACCGGCCTCGGCGGGTTCGGCACCCTCTTCGGGCTCGGCGCTGCCGTCCTCGGCACCTTCACGGTCGCGGCCGTTGCGGCGACGACGACGGCGGCGCTTGCGGCGGCGGTCGCTCTCGCTCTCGCCCGCGGCTTCGCCATTGCCTTCTGCTTCCGCCTCCGCCTCTTCGGCCTCCGCCTCGGCCTCTGCGGCCTCCTCGGCTTCCTCTTCCTCGAGATCGGGCATCGGGAAGATGCCGGAGCGGATGGCCTGGACCTGTTCCGGCACCGGCGTCGAGCGATTGGCCAGCCGCTCGATGCGGAATTCAGGGGCGATCAGCGTGTCGTCGAGTTCGAGCAGGATCTTGAAATCGTAACGCTCTTCGAGCGAACGGAGCGCGTCCCGCTTGTGGTTGAAGAGATAGAGGGCGATCGCCTCCGGCATCTTCACCGCGATTTTCGAGGCGCGCTCGCGCATGCCTTCGTCCTCGATGCCGCGCAGCACGTGCAGCGCCGTCGACTCGGTGGAGCGGACGAGACCGATGCCGCGGCAATGCGGGCAGGTCACGGTCGAGGCTTCGAGCAGGCTCGGGCGGAGGCGCTGGCGCGACATCTCCAGGAGACCGAAGGGCGAGATCCGGCCGATCTGGATGCGGGCGCGGTCCGTCTTCAGGCAGTCCTTCATCTTGCGTTCGACCGCGCGGGCGTTCCGCTGGTCTTCCATGTCGATGAAGTCGATGACCACGAGGCCGGCGAGGTCGCGCAGGCGGAGTTGGCGGGCGATTTCTTCCGCCGCCTCGAGGTTCGTCTTGGTCGCCGTCTCTTCGATATTATGCTCGCGCGTGGCGCGGCCGGAGTTGACGTCGATCGAGACCAGCGCCTCGGTCGGGTTGATGACGATATAGCCGCCCGAACGCAGGTGGACGGTCGGGTTGAACATCTGGTCGAGCTGGTTCTCGACCTGAGCCTTATGGAACAGCGGCACGCGATCGCGGTAGAGCTGCACGTTCTTGGCGTGGCTCGGGATCAGCATGCGCATGAAATCCTTGGCCTGGCGGTAGCCTTCCTCGCCGTCGACCAGGATTTCCTCGATGTCCTTCGAATAGAGGTCGCGGATCGCCCGCTTGATCAGATTGCCTTCCTCGTAGACCAGGGCCGGGGCCGCGGATTTCAGGGTCAGCTCGCGAACCGAATCCCACATGCGCAGCAGGTATTCGTAGTCGCGCTTGATCTCGGGTTTGGTGCGGTTCAGGCCGGCGGTGCGGACGATCACGCTCATGCCCTTCGGCACTTCGAGCTCCGAGGTGATCGACTTCAGGCGCTTGCGGTCGGCCGGGTTCTGGATCTTGCGCGAAATGCCGCCGCCACGGGGGCTGTTCGGCATCAGCACGCAATAGCGGCCGGCGAGCGAGAGATAGGTGGTAAGCGCCGCACCCTTGTTGCCGCGCTCTTCCTTCACGACCTGCACCAGCATGATCTGCCGGCGCTTGATCACTTCCTGGATCTTGTAGGAGCGGCGCGGACGGAAGCGGGGGCGGGCGTGCGCCTCGGCTTCGAAGACCTCGGGCGCGCCCGCGGCTTCGTCCGCGGCGGGCGCCGGGACGACGAAGGCCGGCATGATTTCGGCCAGCGGCTCGGGAGCCGGCGTGGTTTCCGCCTCGGGTACTTCGGTGGTTTCGGGCGCCGCTTCCGGCGCGGCCGTCACTTCGGCGGTCGGCGTTTCGTTGGCAACCGTCGCCGCGGCGGGAGCTTCGGTGTCGGGAGCCTCGGGAGCGGCCGCATCGGCGACCGGGGCCTCGGCGGGAGCTTCCGGTGCCACCACCTTCAGGGTGTCGGGGTCGCCTTCCAGCACGGGGTCGTCGAAGTCGGCCGCCATGGCGATCGAGGAGCCATTGTCGTCCTCGTCCCTGGTGTCGCCGCCACGATCATCGTCGCCGCCGGCGCCGACCACTTCGGTTGCGGTGTCGGCTTCGACCACTTCGATCAGGCCGCCGTCGTCCTCGCTCTCCGCCTCGGTGTCGGCTTCGGGGGCCAGTTCTTCGTCGTCGTCCTCGTCATCGTCGGCATGGGCGGCGGCTTCTTCGTCGATCAGCGCCTGCCGGTCGGCGACCGGGATCTGGTAATAGTCGGGATGGATCTCGCTGAAGGCGAGGAAGCCGTGCCGGTTGCCGCCGTATTCGACGAAAGCCGCCTGCAACGAGGGTTCGACCCTCGTCACCTTGGCCAGATAGATATTGCCCTTGAGCTGCTTCTTGTTCGCGGATTCGAAATCGAATTCTTCAAGACGATTGCCGCGCACCACGACCACCCGGGTTTCCTCCGGGTGGGTGGCGTCGATGAGCATACGGGTTGCCATTAGGTGAATCTCCGGGGCTCCGGGATCGCCGCGCACAGCAAGGCGCGGGCGAGGGAGCCGGCTGGTTGGCACAGATTGAAGCGCCCCGCATCGCCCCCTGGCGCCGGTCTAACGGCGCGGTCACGGGCATCGAGCGCATGTGGGTGCGGCCGCCGAGAGGGCGGCACGGCGCAACGCGCGGATCGGGACGGCGACCGGCGACAACAAGAACGGCGTTGGAGCCGCTCTTGCTTGCTTCGGTCTTGGCCATCTGGCGATCGGGCGACACGTGCGGAAACTTGTCTCTGTGCTGGGTGAAAATCGGATGGAAAGAGCCTGGCGCAAAGGTGCCGCAGTCTGTCGGGGGCTATCTCGTCCGGCGTCGGCAGGGGCCGTCGGGTCGACTCGATCGCTCGGAAACAGCGTGCCCGATGGTGCCTGGTGGCGATTCGGCCGACACGCAGGTCGATCGAATCTCCGGCGGCCTCGGGCCGGCGCCTTTTTTCGCGGCGCCAACAATATGGCCTGCCGATTGTTACGGCAATGTTTATCTGTCAACACATTTGACATGTCGGGATGTCGCGGGCCCTCGGGCGCCGTGGCCGAACATCGAGGTCGATCGTGCCCACCATCGCTTTGCTCATCTGCTCCAATGTCTTCATGACCGTCGCCTGGTATGGCCATCTCAAATTCACCAACCAGCCGCTCTGGAAAGTGATTCTGGTGAGCTGGGGCATCGCGTTCTTCGAATATTGTCTGGCGGTACCGGCCAATCGCATCGGCTACGGCCAGTTCTCGGCGGCCCAGCTCAAGACCATCCAGGAAGTGGTTACGCTCTGTGTCTTCGCCGGTTTTTCCGTCTTCTACCTGGGCGAGGCGCTGCGCTGGAACCATCTCGCCGCCTTCGCCTGCCTGGTGGGCGCGGTCTTCTTCATGTTCCAACGTTAGGGCAGAGATGCAACGGTGATGCAGCCCTGCCACAGCGGCGCCATATTCGCGGACCAACGTCCCCAAGCGTCATCAATGCCGCTATAAGTCGGCGCGGGCGGACCCATGCAACGGCGGTACATGCGCTTTCTCGGGCTTCTCTTTGGTGTCTTTCTGATCCTGGCGGTGGTCGGCCTGCTCGGCGGCCTCTGGGTTGTGCACCACTATTCACGCGACCTGCCCGACTATCGTCAGCTGGCCGTCTACGAACCCCCCATCACCACGCGGCTGCACGCGGGCGACGGTTCGCTGCTGGCCGAGTATGCGCGCGAGCGGCGCCTCTTCGTGCCGATCGGCCAGATCCCGCCCCAGGTGATCGGCGCCTTCCTCTCGGCCGAGGACAAGGACTTCTACCATCACGGCGGCGTCGACTTCGGCGGCGTGCTGCGCGCGGTCTTCACCAACCTGCGCAACATGGGCAGCGACCGCCGGCCGGTCGGCGCGTCGACGATCACCCAGCAGGTGGCCAAGAACTTCCTGCTCGGCAACGAAGTCTCCTATGGCCGTAAGATCCGCGAGGCGATCCTGGCCTTCCGGATCGAACGCGCCTTCTCGAAGGACCAGATCCTCGAGCTCTACCTGAACGAGATCTATCTCGGCATGGGCGCTTACGGCGTCGCCGCCGCCGCGCTCAACTATTTCGACAAGTCGCTCGACCAGCTCACGGTCGCCGAGATCGCCTATCTCGCGGCCTTGCCCAAGGCGCCTTCGAACTATCACCCGATCCGCCAGCACGATGCCGCCGTCGGCCGCC
>Ga0265297_10003544_pt1 | contig 27862 bp, 21 predicted proteins | sample Munlanlwell13791_FD_192502 | JGI IMG/M metagenome (GOLD analysis project Ga0265297, IMG submission 192502) | Leachate microbial communities from a municipal landfill in Southern Ontario, Canada - Leachate well 137-91 | ecosystem: Engineered > Solid waste > Landfill > Unclassified | place...
AGGATCAGGTTTCCTTCCCTGTCAATAATGTAGGTAGCCGGAATAAGATGATGATCCAGCTTTTCAGGTAAGTTACCGTAGGTCAGATAAAATGGAATGTCATACTGCTCATTCTGTAAAAAGGAATGTACCTTGGAAGGACTCTCACTGGTTATCAGCAGAAATTTGACTTCGTTTTTATATTCCCTATATAAATTATTGATGGAGGCAAATTCAGCAATACATGACGGACAATAGCTTGCCCAGAAGTTCAGAAAAACCACCTGCCCTTTATAATCGGTAAAGTGCAGCACTTCCCCATCAGATTTCTGGAAGGACCATTCATAATCACTATCATCCAATTTTAACATATTTTCCGGCTTTTCAATGCGAGGTTGCAGCATGGTCGCTTTTTTAATGCTCACAATGATAATTTGTCTCGTGGATGGTATAAGCAATAAAATGATCAAAATAAGAAAGACAATGTCACTTATTCTGCTCCATAGAGACTTTTTTGCCTTATATTCAGCGATTTTGTTTTTAGCCAACAATATAATCTTATTCATCATCTAAAATAAAACTCCTCCATTATTCAAAATCTTTGCCTAAAATAAGAATATAAGAGAAAAGGCAAATAAAGCAGCGATCAAAATGGATTCCTGTATATCAAGGCATTGATATTCATACCGGCACCAACGGAGGCGAACACAATATAATCCCCTTTGCAGATATTTTGTCCCGGGAGATTTCCATGTACCAATAGGTCAAATAAAATCGGAAGAGTGGCAACAGAATTATTGCCCAATTTAGAAATGGTCATTGGCATCAGATCCAAGGGTGCATTATCAATTCCAAACAAATTAAAAAGCCTTGAAAAAATGGCTTGATTCATTTTGGCATTCGCCTGATGGATCAATACTTTTTTGATATCACTGATAAAAATCCCAGCTTTGGCAATGCAATCCCTGACAACTTGGGGAACTGTATTTAAAGCATATTCATATAATTTACGCCCATTCATTTTCAGGAAAATATCATCCGGGATATAGGAGGGATTATAGGAGACATTCATAGTCAACAACTGATTATGACGTAAGGTATCGGAGCGGGTAATATGTGCAATTATACCGGTTTCTTCCTCGCTTAAAACACTCTCCAGCAACACCGCACCGGCACCGTCAGCATAAAGCATGGTGTCAATATCATGAGGATCTGATACCCGGGATAATGTTTCACTTCCTACCACCATTATTTTCTTTGCATCTCCCGACTTGATAAAATAATCAGCCTGAATCAAAGCTTGAAGCCAACCCGGACATCCAAAGGGCAGATCATATGCGATGGTGTATGGATTTTCGATACCCAGTTTATACTTTATCCTTGATGCAATACTTGGCACCATATCCGTATGATGTTTTGATTTAGCTACATCTCCAAAATTATGAGCCACAATTATATAGTCCAGCTCTTCCTTATTTGTACCTGAATTCTCCAATACTTTTCTTGCGGCAAAATAACCAATATCCGAAGTATTATAGTGGTCATCCACATATCGTCTTTCTTCAATTTCCGTTATTTGCTTGAATTTTTCAATGATCTCTTCACTCTTTTTGTCAATTCTGCTACCTGAACTGGAAAAAAATTCATTTTGAATAAAGTCTTCATTTTTTACGATATGCGGTGGGATATAACTTCCTGTCGCTGTAATAACTGAAAATATTTTTTTTACCATACGTTTCTCAATTTTTAATACCAATCTTAACGGAGTGATGATATAAATACATAATGCAACGATGGTTTAAAATGCGGGTGGCAGGTATTTACTATTTCATTCGTTATAAAGATCTTTCCAAATACAAATAAATTTATGCCGCAAAGTTAGGAAATATTTATCACTGTGTCGCAATTCGAATTAATACCTTTTAAGGGATCAATCTGCCCCTTCTTAACCAGATATACTAATGTCTGGAACTTCAAAAAATCCAAGGATACCAGGTTTTACTGTATGATCATAATCGTTATTTTCTCTGTTATTAGAAATCAAAACCCAGCGACAAGTAGGTCACTTGCTGAAATATTTGTTCGCTTTCCACACCCCACGCGTGATCCAATTTAACGTAATAACCGAAAAGATAGGCACGCAATCCTACCCCAAATCCGTAAACCAAGGGATCTCCAACTGTTACAACAGTGATCTTCAATGGATTGTTATAAATAATCCTTTTATTCAATGAGTTGCTTTCTGCAAAAGGACTGGGGCCTGTCCATGCTGTGCCGATATCTCCGAAGGCTACTATCATGAAACTTTCCCAAAAAGTTGATCTCATCGGCAAAGCTGCAAAATATTTAAAGATAGGAAATCTGATTTCGCTGTTCAGCAGAGCATAGGAATTACCATTCCTGATATTTTGTGTAAATCCACGTAATTGTGTTGCCAACGAACGATAGATGTAGTTAATGTCCGGATCAACCTGAATATCCTCATTGTACTTTGGAAACAACCAATTGTCCATTCCTCCCATAATAAAAGCAACTTTAGAATCTCCGAATGAGGTGGCAAATGCCATTCTGTTTGCCCATGTCAGTTCTTTATGAATCCTGGTATAAATACGAATATCTCCTCCTGCCACTGAAAAAGCATCACGAAAGTTTGTATAATTCCTGAAATTTTCGACATAAAACTTGTAACGATTACCAATACGGGAATTTTGTCCGATTACCTGACTATTGTCGAAAACATACTCCAATTTCGTTCCGGCATAAGTAGTGATTACATCGGGTTTCAATAAGGAGGAATGTTCTGAGGCCAGGGTAATTTCCCTGTCCTGACGTATAAATATATCTCCCTTCAAGGCAGCTACACGGGTAAAGGGGTAGGATAGTTGGATACGCCCCTCGTAGGTTAACCGTCTGATTTTTGTGAATTGGTCGTCAAATGTTTCTCCTTTTCTGTAAAAAATATATTTTTTATCCAGCCGGTGTTTCAAGTCTTCAAAGGCCATAATAAATTCTGCTCCTTTAAGATTTCCCTGTACACGAACCCCTCCCGAAACTTTGTAATCCTTGAACAAGTCATTAACGCCCAGCATAAAAAAAGCGTTTGTAACTTTATTAATCGGTTGTATGGGGTCATTCGGATAGTATAAAAGGTAGGGTGAATTGAGAAAACTATTGTCGAACTGACTAACAAGGTAATCGGGTGTAAAGGAAACAAAATAAGAACTGGAGGATCCAAATCGGGTTCTGCTTATATTAATAACAGAATCATCCGCATGCCTGTTCTCAAACAGTTGAGCAGGTCTGATGGTAATCCTGAAAGTTTGACTATCAGCACCGCTACTGTCAATGAGCACTTCATCATAAGGAGCAATAAAGGTGTATCTGAAACTATCTTTAGAAATGACTTCTTCTGTTCTTTTCTCAGGTTTTGATTCAGCCGTTTTAAAGGTTCTTTTTTCATCACTGTCGGGAATAAAAACACCTTGCTCTCCTTTTTGAGTTTTATACTTTTCGATCATTGGCAATGAACTCTGCCGCTTCGGAATAGCTTTCTCAAAATCGTCAGGAAAAGGAGTCACCGACATTTGATATTCTTTGCCTTCCCTGAACAGTTCAAACACGGATTGTTCAGAAGCAAGTAAATTATAATGCATGATGCTCCTGAGATAGTTTGTTACCGGAAAACTGTAGGCAGTATCTTTAAAAACAATAAAAGTATCCGACAGACTGATCAATGAGTCCTTCAAACTTAATAAATCAATTTGAACCAAGCTTGTATCATTAATATAAAAATAAAAACTGTCTGCTTTGAAACGAGCCGTATCCTGATAATCAACTTTTACTAAAATATATTGAAACAGGCTATCCATATAAGCTGAATTACGATTTTTAACCCCGTTTTCGTCCGTCAGATAGCTGATATATTTGTTGTTGTATGCTCCCGGTTTTGTTTCATTAGCATTATCCGTAAAAGTAAGCTGCCGGATTTTGTTTGTTTTTTTATCCAAATCATAATAATAAATATCATAAGTGGAGCTGAATCTGTTCTCAGGATCATATTGTGCTCTCTTCAAAGTAGTTGATGATCTGTTGGAACTGAATAATATGCCTTTGTCGTTATCAAAGAAACAAGGCGACTGGTCATCAAAAATATCATTAGTTACCGGAAAGAGTCGGTTTGATCTTAGTTCATATATAAAAATATCACTGCTGCCCTCCTTGATTGCAGATAAAACAATTTGATTGCCACGTGAACTATAACTGAAGTCAAGCACTTTGTTCAGTTTTTCAAGTTGTCTTTTATTTTCGAACTTCCGGGTCTCCAAATCATAATCCATAAGATACGGAAAGGTCTTTTTCTCATAAATGAGGGTCAGCTTTTTACCCGAGGGGTGCCATGCAATCAGCGGGTAGTTTTTATCATAAAAAGGTTCAAAAACTTTATATCCTTGTCGGAAGATTATCTTTTTCTTTTCATTCCCAATATTATAGAGAACAAGGGATGTTTTTCCTTTTTTATTTATACTGAAAGCAGCATACTGTCCGTCAGGGGACAACTCTGCTTGAGTGATCTCTTTTTTAACTGGTAATTTTTTATGCTCCACCAAATACTTTAATGATTGAAACTTATCGGTTTCACGTGATAAAATCTGGTATCGGTAAAACGAATACCAATCTGCATAAATCATTTGAAAAGCCTTACCAAGAACAAAGTCAAAACCACTTTCAATGTTTTTATTGACATGAGTCAGATACAGAATATTGGACACTGCATTCCGTCCGTAAACTGTGCCAATATATTCCCAGAAAAAATGACCTATAAGTATCTTGTCTTCTGTGCTTAAACTTCCGAATTTGCTGAATTTTTCATACTCAATGCCATTTTCAAATTTTTCCTTTTCTTCAAGACTGACATCACCGGAGAGGTAAGAAATAAGTCCATAGTAATACCATTCAGGCAAATTAATAAGTACCATATTCTGAAGTCGTTCCTGAATAGTACTGCCAAAGATCATTTCATTCAGCATAACTTCCGCCAGGCTCATTTTTATCCGCCTGTTAAAGCTTAAATGGTCCCCATCAAAATAGACAAAGGCAATATTGTCCACCACAGGTGTATATCCTCCGGTATTATAGCTTTCATCAATCAGCGTTATGTTCGACTGCTGAAAATCGCTGTACGTGTTATAAATTACAATAGTGATCCTCTTGCTCGCCTGAAAATCAATAGCTTTTTCGATTTCATGCAAAAAATCTCCCGCAAAAGTCAGAACATATTGCGCTAAATTTTTTCCTCCAGGATAATAATATACTTCAAAATCTGAGGTTCTGTAAAAATACCAGTCAAAATTTCCATATTGTACCCTGTTCTTGCCAAATGAAGTTTGCACTCCCTGTGCCTTTACTTCTGTAAAGGGATTGATTAAAATGAAGGTTAATATGATGAAGATTATTCTTTTCAAGAAACAACAAAAGTTTAATTTTAGTTTATATTCAGCGATTCTATCAGCTTCACTTAAATTTCAAAGTTAGCATTTCTTCTGCAATTTCTTTAACAAACTGAAAATTTCGTACCATTCAGGGTGAAAATAAAGGCTTAAAAATGAAATTATAAAAACGCCAGCTTTACTTCGAATTAATAAAGAACATAGGCCAATCTGTCAGTTATGAAAATGGTATGATTATGGTAAAAACGAATTTAAATATTTAAATATATAAAGAAAAACTAATGGAACATTTAAACAAACAAACATTTATTAAGAAAGTTTTTGATTTTGAAAACAATAAAGAATGGAAATTCGAAGGGGACAAACCTTGTTTAATTGACTTTTATGCAGATTGGTGCGGGCCATGCAAAATGGTTGCTCCTGTGCTTGAAGAATTATCCAAAGAATATGATGGCGTAATAGACATTTACAAAGTAAATACCGAACAGGAGATGGAGCTATCGGCAGCCTTCGGGATCCGCAGTATTCCTTCCCTGCTTTTTTGCCCTAAAGACGACCAACCGCAAATGGCCATGGGCGCACTACCTAAGAATGACCTCGAAAATGCCATTAAACAGGTGCTGAAAGTTGATAAACCTGGAAAATGATTTTTCACTTGTTAATTCTAGCAATTACAACTTCATTTTATCCTAACGGAAATTATAGATATATCCAATGACTTGCCTTATAATACCGATAAGATAGCTGTTATAGCATCAATTCATGGGGCTAATACAGATATCCAATCGGTATTATTTCGCTGTCCAACATCCTGATTAAAAAGAATCGCCTTTGATTCAATTTCATATCTACAAGGAAAATCTTTGGAGTGACTCTTTTTTTGGAAGTCCGCTTTTCAATAGTATTGGCGCTAAAAACTCGAATAATTTTCCTCTGCAATCAAGATTTTTCCTACCTTTACCGAAATTTTTATCATGTATTTATATCTCAGTAATCAAATAATTATGAAAAAAATTGTACTAATAATTCCTCTTGCACTTTCGTTGCTCATATCATGTTCCATTACCCAATCTTATCATTTCAACAGTGATTTTTCAGGTAATTCAAAAATTGAAGTGGATGCATCCTCTTACATTTCGCTGATGCAACTTTCAGACACAAGCGGTACTTCAGGCAATTACATGGATACAATTTCCATTTATTTTGTTGAAGCTGCAAATTTTCTCCGGAATTCACCCGGAATATCGGATGTTCAGTGGGAATCGGATCAGGAAAACTCAAAATTTCATCTTTCATTTACCTTTGATAAAATTGACAATTTAAATAATGTCGTTCAGAATGAGCCGGTTGGTTTCAATGAAATAATCGGGGGTAAACCATCCTTTATCGCCAAGGGCAAAAAACTATCCTATTTTTTCGGAACCAAGGGGAAACCGATGGAAGATGCCGAGGAATACGAAAGTATGAAAGACATGTTTTCCTATAAGCTTAATTTTTCTTTTGAAGGTAAAATCGGTAAAGCTTCTTTTCCGAATCTGGAAATCTCGGAAGATAAAAGTAATGCTTCCTTCTCTACGACTCTGATTGACATAACGGCTTTGGATCCTAAAGTACCCATTATTTTTAAACTCAAATAAACAATATAAAGCTGTTTTCCAAAGTCAGAAAAGCTTGGATCTGAGCAATCCGTTTTTATGTAAAAAGTAAGCCAGTGATACTTTTATAACACCTAATCCATATACGATACTTCGTTGCAGGTTTATAGAGCTTGCTTCTTTGAAATACCTTGTCGGACAGCTTACTTCGGCAATATCATAACCTTTGCTGAATATTTGTGCCGTAATTTCATTGTCAAAAATAAAATCATCTGAATTCTTAATAAAATCGATGCTTTCCAAAACCTCTCGCCTGAATGCTCTGTAACCTGTGTGATATTCAGAAAGTTTTTGATTCATCATCAGATTCTGGAAAAAAGTCAGCAAACGATTGGCTAAATATTTATAAAAAGGCATTCCTCCTTTCAAAGCTCCCTTGCCTAATATTCTTGATGCATAAACAACCGGATAAAGTCCGCTCGAAATGATGAAAGCCATTGCCGCTATGAGTTTTGGTGTGTACTGATAATCGGGATGCAGCATGACAACAATATCTGCACCCAACTCAAGCGCTTTTAAATAACAGCTTTTCTGATTTCCGCCATAACCTTTGTTTCTGTCGTGTACAATGATATGCTTTATCCCAATCTGCCGGGCCAATTCTACGGTAGCATCCTTGCTGCTGTCATCAACAAGAACAATGTCGTCCACCAAATCTTCAGGTATTTCGCTGTACGTCTGATGCAATGTTTTTTCTGCATTGTAGGCAGGCAACACAACAACAATTTTTTTTCCGTTTAACATGGATTAACTCAACATTGAATAATTTCTCATTAACAATAAAAGCAAGTTATTGTTTTTTATTCAGATATCTTTTCAGAATGCAAATATATTTTAATTTTAAAGCTCGAAATCATTTATGTTAAACGCTTGTTTTCGCAATTTTCTATTATAAAGGACTATGACACCTGACAATAACAATATTAAAGATCTTCATAAACTTGCATACGATCATCGCGAACGGTTGAAGGAGCTTGCATGCATTAATCAAACAGCCAGTTTAATCAAAGAAGGCAAATCTGTGGAAGAAACCCTACAAAAATTATGTTTAATTCTTCCTCCGGCATGGCAATATCCTCAGTTTACTTGCTGCAGAATCAGATTTGACGGAAAGATGTATACATCATCGGGATTCATTCAAACAAAATGGATCCAAAGAGGCGGATTTGAAAACCTGGAAGGCCAGGCAGGCAACATTGAAATTTACTATACACAAGAGTTTGTGGAAAGTGATGAAGGCCCTTTTTTATCAGAAGAACGTGATTTGCTGAACAACATCTGCAATATGCTAACCGGTTATCTGAATTCAATCGCAGCCAAACGTTTACTGGTGAAACCTGTTGATGTAAACAAAGCTCATTTTGACAAAATTCCGGATAAAATTGACAAAAAACCCAATAGAAAACTACTGCACACCTTTCTGAACAAAAACAATTATGACCGGGATATTTATCACGATCTTATGCCCTATAAAGTAAAAGAAATTCTACTTGTTGCCAATCTTTATGATGCATACAGTATCGAAAAAGAAGGACGTTTTTCAGAACATGTTTTGGGAGAATACGCTCAACTGAACCTTACTTCAGCACCACGAATAACAGGAGTAAGTTCCGAAGATGAAATTTTCGAACAAATAAACTCAAAGCATTTCGATCTGATTATTTTTATGATTGGGGTTGATAAGAAAACACCTTTACTTCTGGCGAATAAAATTAAAAAGGAGGCTTCCTATATCCCAATTTACTTTTTGCTCAACAATAATGCAGATATATCTTACTTTCAAAAAGCCGGATCCATTGATGTGGACAGGTTATTCGTCTGGAATGGCGACAGTATGGTCTTTTTTGCCATGATAAAAGCATTGGAAGACAAGATAAATGTTGAAAATGATACACGTATCGGATTAGTCAGGGTCATTTTACTGGTTGAAGATTCTCCCAGTTATTATTCCAGGTACATGCCTATGCTTTTTTCCATTGTTATGGAACAAACCAAACGAATAATTGATGATGTGACCACCGATGAACTATATAAAATACTGAAATTACGGGCTCGTCCAAAAATTCTGCTCGCCTCCGACTTTGAAGAAGCGATCAGTATTGTTGATAAATACAAAGAGTTCATGCTTTGCCTGATTTCCGACATGAAATTTAAAAAAGATGGGGAGGAACTTGCCACAGCCGGCACCGAACTTGTGAAATATATCCGCGACACTTTACCCGAACTCCCGGTAATTATTCAATCCTCTGAAAGTGAAAATGCCGAAATTGCCTTTGAGTTAAAATGCACATTCATTGATAAAAACTCCGAAAGCCTTGTACAGGACTTCCGGTCATTCATCATGCATTATCTCGGATTCGGAAATTTTATTTACCGAGATAAACAAGGAATGCAGATTGGCATTGCCCGAACATTAAAAGAATTTGAGAAACAATTATCGGTGATTCCTGAAGAATCTCTGATCTATCATGCCAAGCGAAATCATTTTTCATTATGGCTGATGGCGAGGGGAGAAATCCAGGTAGCCAAAATTATCAATCCGGCCAGAGTCAGCGATTTCAAAGATTCTTCAGAGCTCAGAGAATATTTGATCACGGTGATTCAAAAATTCAGGAATGAGCAAAACAAGGGAAAAGTTATTCCTTTTGAAGAATCGGCCATTACGGATGAAACCAACATTGTGACTTTAAGTGATGGTGCTCTGGGAGGTAAAGGGCGGGGATTAGCATTCGTAAACACTTTGATTCACAATTTTGACTTTTCACAACTGGTACCGGGAATTCATATCCGGACACCAAAAACCAGTATTGTCGGTGTCGAAGAATTTCAGTTTTTTATGGAACGGAATCAGCTTCATGAAAAGGTCATGGAAATACTAGATTACCAAGAAATAAGAAATGTCTTTAATGAAGCGAAACTCTCGGAATCCTTGATTAAAAAGCTCCGTTTGTTATTGAAGCATATTAAAAAACCTCTTGCCGTAAGATCTTCGGGTTTGTTTGAAGATTCGTTGATGCAGCCTTTTGCAGGTATTTTTGAAACCTATATCTTGCCAAATAATCACCCTGAATTCAATGTCAGGCTTGAACAATGCATGACCGGTATTAAAATGGTGTACGCATCTGTTTTTTCAAAGATCGCACGTGGATACATTGAAGCCATTAATTACAAGCTGGAAGAAGAAAAAATGGCTGTGGTCATTCAGGAATTGGTTGGGAATCAATATGAGCAGTATTATTATCCACATATGAGTGGAGTTGCCCAATCTTACAATTATTACCCCTTTGGCCATATTCAGCCGGAAGATGGGTTTGCCGTAGCAGCATTGGGTTTGGGAACCTATGTAGTTCAGGGAGAAAAGGCTTATCGCTTTTGTCCGCGCTATCCCAATTTAGAAATAAATTCACCAAAAGACCAGTTTAAAAATTCGCAGACCTATTTTTATGCCGTTAACCTGGAAAACAAAGACGTTAATCTGATGGAAGGTGAGGATGCGGGATTGATCAAACTTGACATTGAAGAATCTGAGAAACACGGCAGTTTAAAACACCTTGCCTCCGTTTTCGATTATGATAACGAGCGAATTGTCCCGGGACTTGATACTCCGGGTCCCCGCATCATTAATTTTGCCAATATCCTGAAATATCAATATATTCCATTTGCCGAAACCTTGGAGGCTGTTCTTGATGTGGTCAAAGAAGCTCTGGGAACACCGGTCGAAATAGAATTTGCCATTGACCTCTCAAAAGACGATAAGGGAAAAGCCTCCTTTTATTTGCTCCAGATCAAACCATTGATTGGAAGTGCGCAAGACTACAACATAGAAGTGGATGAAATGAAGCCCGAGGACTTTATTCTTTTTACCGAAAAAGGCATGGGTAATGGAATAATACATGATTTACAGGACATTATATACATTGATCGGGATGCTTTTGATAAAAGCTGCACTGTTGAGATGGCGGAAGAAATTGAAAAGATCAACACCGAAATGATTAAAGCTAACAGAAAATATGTACTAATCGGACCGGGAAGATGGGGTACACGTGACCGCTGGATCGGTATCCCTGTTGCCTGGCCACAGATCTCCAATGCGAAAGTTATCGTTGAGACAAGCTTTGAAGACTTTCCCCTTGATGCAAGCTCCGGCTCACATTTCTTCCATAATGTTACATCCATGAATATTGGTTATTTCAGCGTTCAACAGGAATTGGGAAATAACAGAATTGAATGGGAAAAGCTCGACAAGCAGGAATTAATTGGACGAACGACCTATTTCAAACATATACGCTTTAATAAAGCATTCAAAGTAATGATGGATGGGAAAAAAAGAATAGCTTTGATTACGTTATAATTTCAACCAAATGACCGATATTGTAATAAAACGATTGAATGAAAGAGTAAAAGAACTCAATTGTCTGTATAAAGTTATTGAACTTTTACGGGATGACCACGCGACATTGGGACATATTTTCAGACGACTTTGCATACTAATTCCCCCGGGATATCAATATCCCACAATATGTGTAGTTCGGATTACTTATGAAGACCAAGTGCATCTAAGCGAGGATTTCCTTGAATCACAATGGAGCCAAAATGCTGAAATTGTCGTTGATGATAATGTTGTTGGCAAAATTGAAGTGTTCTATACACAGTTGATCAGAGAAATGGAAGGCTCCCAATTTCTTGCTGAGGAACAAAAAATGCTGAATACTATTTCTCAAAAAATAGAAGATTACCTCTTTAGGCGTAAACTGAAAAAATCGCTGGAATATATGCAATACGAAAAAGAGGTGGATGAAAGTGAGAAAAAAGAACTATTGTCGCCCGAAGCAGACGAACACTGGAAATGGAGAATGAAGTATTGCAAGTTAATTGCTGAAGAAATGGATTTTATCCGCTTTGGTATTCAAGCCCTATACATTATTGGAAGCACCAAGACTGCGGAAGCAGGCCCGGCAAGCGACATTGACCTTCTTGCACATTTCAGGGGAAACGAAAATCAAAAGAACGAATTAAAAGCGTGGATTGAAGGATGGGGTTTGTGTCTGTCGGAAATGAATTACAATAAAACGGGTTATAAAACAAAAGGCGGATTAATTGATCTTCATCTCATAACAGACGAAGACATTGAAAGGAAAACTTCCTACGCAGTAATGATAGGGAATGTAGATAATTCAGCACGCTTGCTCAAAAAAATCTGATATGCAATGAGTACTGCTCTGTTTGTAACGGATTTACATGGTATAAAAGATCGTTATGACACGCTTTTTAATCTTTTAGAGAAAGATTTACCTGAAGTACTTCTTATAGGAGGCGATATTCTTCCACATACCAGGGTGACAAATCATGAGGATTTTATAAATGGGTACCTTATCCCGGAGTTGCATTCATTAAAGTCAAAAACAGGCCACTCCTATCCCTTGATATTGCTTATTCTCGGTAATGATGATCCTCGATCATCGGAAAAACTAATCATGGAAGCTGAAAACCAAGGATATTGGATTTATCTGCATCAAAGAAAATACGAATTCAAGCATTTTATTTTTTATGGATATTCATATATACCCCCTACCCCTTTTCTTTTAAAAGACTGGGAACGATATGATGTGTCCCGTTTTGTTGATCCGGGCTGCCTTCATCCGACCGAAGGTATTCACACCAAAATTCCGGATGAAGATATTGAACATGCAACGATTAAAAATCATTTGGATGACCTGGTTAACAATGATGCCTTAAACTCTGCGGTTTGTTTGTTTCACTCACCCCCCTACCAAACCGCACTTGACCGTGCCGCACTGGATAATAAAAGCTTCGATCATGTTCCTTTGGATGTTCATGTTGGCAGTATTGCCATACGCAGGTTTATTGAGGAGAAACAACCCTACCTGACTCTGCATGGCCATATACACGAATCAACATCAATAACAGGATCATGGCGGGATCAAATCGGAAAAACCCTCATGTTCAATGCAGCACATCAAGGCCCGGAACTATCAATAATTAAATTCGACCTGGAACAGGCGCAGTATGCACAGCGATACTTATTATAAGACTAATCTTTTTGCACTATTAATACCGATCGACTATTACTTCATACATCAGGACTTTAATCCTATACCTTCCTTTTAATGTTTTGATTAATTTGTAAGTCAAAGATCTAGTGGAAAGACACTTTTATTTTTTATTTAAAAAAATCATTTATAAATCTTTTTTGTATATTTGAATGAACTTTTTGATTGTAAAAAATTAATTGTATTGTAGATTATTTGTAAAACCCAATTATTTAACGGAGGTTGATTATGTATGAATTTACCGAACAAGAAAATGTGATTATTAAAAAGCTTTACAAACAAATGACTTTTGTTGGGAGCACCTTGATCATTTTAGGAGCGCTTTTCGTTGCCATCTTACTGGCATGGGTCTTTGGAGGATCAAGTCCTTTGAAAGTTATTTTTTCTGCAGTAGTTGCTGTTGTTTTCGTCACTATGGGTATAATAACAGTTATGTCTGCCAATTCTTTCAAAAAAGTTGTTAAGACCGAAGGTGAAGACATCCAGAATCTCATGACAGCTATTGACAAGTTAACCACATGGTTCAGCATTGTAACTATTACCATACTGATCGGTATCGCTCTTGTCGTATTAGGCTTTGTTGCCTCTCTTGGTGGAGCTTAGTCTTCTTTCCAACATACTTCTGTCACTTTATCTCATTTCTGGTGTGATAAAGGTCTGTATAAACAGGGAAATGATCGCTTATTCCTCCCTGATATCCGGGTCCAAGGTAAGTGCGAAATGGTTTTTTTCCGGTATATTTTGAATCTTCTTCAAGCATCCAATCCTCTTTAAAAACAAATGCACTATTAATATTACACCACAGACTGTTTTTTCTTAAGAGCAATGGTGAAGAAACAATAATCTGATCAATCTGACTCCACTCATATTGAAACTTATAGCTTCCTTCTCCTTTTTCAGGATAATAAGCAAGCAGGTTGAAAAGCATATTGTATGAAAGACCTGTCGTATCATCCACGGCCTTTAATACTTCCTTTATACTTTTATCATATGGCTCATCATTGAAATCACCGATAATTACGATATTTGAGAAAGGATTTAGGGCATATAAGGAATCCACTTTGGATCTTAGCAATTCGGCAGCAGTAATTCTCCGATTCTCGCTTTCCTCTTTTCCTCCCCTTCGCGAGGGCCAATGATTAACAAAAACATGTAATGTATCCTGGGTGTCCAAAACTCCTTTGGCATAAAGAATCTCTCTTGTTTTTGACCCAGGTGCAAAAGGAAAGATGACTTCATAAAATGCATAAAACAAAGGCTGAAAACGCTTGCTTTTATATAACAAAGCCACATCCACACCTCGATCATCAGGTGATTCTTTGTGAATGATCTCAAGACCTGAGTCTTTAAGAGGAGTCAGACGGATCAAATCTTCAAGCACCTGCCGGTTTTCAATTTCACATAAACCAATTATTTCAGGTACATCCCATCCACCCACCGCAATGATGACCTTGGCAATATCCTGCAGCTTCTTGTAGTAACGAAATGAATTCCAATGATAGGAACCCTGAGGTAAAAACTCATCATCTTGTGTAAGAGGATCATTAATAGTATCAAAAATATTCTCCGTATTATAAAACATGACACGGATTGTATTCCTGTACTCCAAATCTTTATAACTTTGAACATCAATTTGCCGGCTTGTTTTACATGAAGGAAACAGAATGATTATCGCAAAAACAAACAGGATACAGATTAATATTGAAAGTTGTGCTGATTTATTCATTAGAAGCAGAATTTCCGAATGCAAAATAAACCCAATAAATTTATTTGATCAAAAAATTAATTATTTTACCTATGTTGAGTTCAATGACCGGTTATGGTGTTGCTACTTCTGAAACGTCAGATTTTTCAATAAAAATTGAATTACGTTCGCTTAACAGTAAAACATTTGACTTGAAACTTAAATTACCTGTAAATCTGTCGGATAAGGAAATTGACCTGCAAAATTATCTGGAAAAAAAGATCGTCAGGGGTAAAGTTGATGCAAGTATCTCTTTTAAATACCTGAAAGCTGACTTGCAAAAACCTCAATTGAATACGGATCTGTCCAATGCCTATCTTCAGGAAATGAGGCATTATTGCCGACACAATGATCTTGCGGAAGATCATCTCGCTCTTATTCTGTTTTCAATGCCCAATATATATAACGGTGCACAAGAAAGCAGCACCTTTGAAGAACAAGAATACATTGCCATTATGGAAACACTTGATTGTGCAGTGAATCAATTCATTAATTTCCGGAACAGTGAAGGAATCAAGCTTCAGGCAGAGATCATAAATTACTTGGATAAAATTGAAGAATTGAGCAAAGAAATTGCCTCTGCCAAAGATTTCCGTACACAGAGGATTCATGATAAAATGACAGAAAAAATAGAAGAATTCATCAATAGCGATTTTGACAAATCACGTTACGAACAGGAACTTTTTTATTACCTGGAAAAACTTGATATAACTGAAGAACTTGACAGGTTGAACTCACATATACAGTATTTCAGAGAAACGGTTAATGAATTGGAAGCGGGCCGTAAACTGTCCTTTATTACACAGGAAATTGGAAGGGAAATTAATACACTGGGTGCAAAATCCAATGATCATAACATGCAAAAGAGTGTGGTGATGATGAAAAATGAACTTGAAAAAATTAAGCAACAACTTGCAAATATTCTGTAAATGGAAAAAGAACGAGTCGTGGTAATAAGCGGACCTTCAGGCAGCGGCAAAACCACTATTTTGAAAAACATACTGGGTGATTTTCCGAAATTGCAGTTCTCCGTTTCGGCAACTACACGCCCGAAAAGACCTCATGAAACGGAAGGCATTGATTATTACTTTATTTCAAAAGAATTGTTTCAGCATAAGATAAAAAATAATGACTTTATCGAGTACGAAGAAGTATACGCCAACATCCTTTATGGTACTTTGTGGTCCGAAATAAGGCGTCTTAATGTAGCACATTTTTGTCCTGTTCTGGACATTGATGTAGCTGGTGCTGTATCCATAAAAAGAATCTATAAGGAAAATGCCTTTTTAATTTTCATTGATCCCGGTTCCCCCGAAACGCTTAAAGAACGTTTGATCAACAGGAAAACCGAAGACGAAGAAAGCATTAAAATGCGACTTGGTAAAGCAGCCAAAGAAATGAAACTGGCTGATAAATTCGACCATGTTGTTCAGAACATTAATCTTGCAGAGGCTGTTGAAAAAACAAAGATGCTGATAAAAGGATTTCTAGAATAAAATGATGAAAACCGGATTGTTTTTTGGTTCCTTTAATCCCATACATCTGGGCCATACCACTATTGCCCGTTTTTTTCAGGAAAACACACCTGTTGACGAAGTATGGCTGATTCCAAGTCCGCATAACCCCCTGAAGAAAAAAGAGGATCTCCTTCCTTATCAGGACAGGCTCCAAATGTGTCTGATTGCATGCAATAGCTTACCCGGTATTCGGGTTTGTGATATCGAAAGCCGGATGTCCATACCTTCATTTACAATCCGGACACTCCGTACGTTAGGCTCTCAGTTTCCGGAGCGGGAATTCATCCTCCTGTTAGGCTCAGATTCTCTTGATAGCTTTGATCAATGGAAAGATTATCGTGAAATACTGGATAATTGGGAAATTTATATTTATCCCAGGGTAAAGGATTACTCTATTGATTTCAGATTCAGGAAATACCGTATTACGCTCTTCCATCCACCTCTTGTCAACATATCTTCCAGCCAGATCCGTCAATTAATGAAAGAAAACAAAGATTTCAGCCATCTGGTACATCCTGAGGTATATACTTTTCTGACAACTCCTAAATAAAAAATAGTGTACAAACTTCCTTTACTATTCATGCTGATACTTTCAACAGCATTATTTGGACAAAATCCAAAAACACAACTGAACAAAGCTTATAAAAAACACACCCCCTGCCAGTTGTATGGCTTCTTTCAACAATGGCAAGCAGAAATACCAACGATCACTCAAAATGAATTCAATGCCTTGGATAATATTCAACAAAACGCCTACAAAGCATTTTCTGCATTTTACAAACCACACAGAACAGATAGCATTGGTGGTTCCGAATTCGGAACTGATATTTATAAAAATGTCACCTTCCTGATCGTTCAAAATCAACTGATCATAAACTCCAGTGAAAAGGTTTATTATACTGCACAAGACACAGAAAATTATGTGGTTGCACATATAAATGAAGCGAACATTCACGACTCGGTCAAAACAAAATTGCTCGAACGTCAAAACGGACAACTTTCCGAACTTGTACTTGATAACTTCGGCCCGAATCATATTAATACCTTCCCGGAATACAAGCCCGTTCGTATTGATTCCATCGGCAATTTCAGACCGCCCGTGTATTGTAACGGGAAATTCCCCCTTTATCTGACATCAAAATATGAGAAAATATTAACCTCTTTCCTTGGCAACCAGTATGTGTCGCTTGGGAAAGGCGGCATTATGAACCCGGCACATGCAAAAGGAAAAAGCAATAGTAAAAAGATATTTCTTGAAAAACATATCCATATTTATTATGGTCACTGGGGAGGATACTGGCAACTCCTTTCTTATCCCCAAGTGTATTCCATCACCTTCGATAAGGATATGAATTATGCCCTTATTGACTACCGAATGATCTATGAGGGAGGTTGTGCCCTGCTGAAAAATGAGGATGGCAACTGGAAAATTATTGACGTTCATCGAACATGGATTGAGTAGTAAAACGTAATATTTAATATCCCGATAGTGTAATTCTATATGTATTATCTCCTGTTCCTTATCATACTGCTTGTACTTGTCTTCATTTTGTTTCTTCGTCATTCCCATTTTGGCAGTTTGCCCAAAGAAGAACGAATGAAGCAAATTAAAAAATCAAGAAACTATAGAAACGGAAACTTTCAAAACCTCCAACCCACGCCCGTCTTCACCGGTGAAAAAAATTTTTTTAAAGTATTTCGGAAGATGGCTGTTATAAGGAGTAAACGCTCGAGACCGAAAGGCCTCATCCCCTCTTTAAAAACAAATATTAAAGACCTGGAACTTTCTGAGAATGTTTTAATCTGGTTCGGTCACTCGTCCTTTTTCCTGCAATTTGATGGAAAAAGAATTCTAATTGATCCTGTTTTCAGCCGGCATGCATCTCCTGTTTCTTTTTTTGTCCGAGCTTTTAAAGGGAGTAGTCCCTTCACCTGCAACGACCTGCCTGATATTGATTATCTTTTTATCACTCACGATCACTGGGACCATTTAGACTATAGCACTGTCATTAAGTTAAAAAACCGAACTAGCAAAGTCGTTTGTGGTTTAGGCACAGGTGCACATTTTGAAAGATGGGGTTTCCCTAAGGAAAAAATTATCGAAGGTGATTGGTATGATGAAATTGAATTGGAGAAAAATTTCGTTGTGCATTTTGTACCGGCAAGACATTTCTCCGGAAGATATTTTAAACGGAATCAAAGTTTATGGACAGCATTTCTTCTGCAATTTCCCCAATATAAAATATATATCAGTGGAGATGGAGGTTATGGACACCATTTCGAGGAAGCCGGTAAACGATTTGGCCCTATTGACCTTGCATTGCTTGAAAACGGACAGTATAACCTTTATTGGAAACATATACATTGCCTGCCTGAGGAAATGTGGCAAGCTGCCGAAGACCTGACTGCCAAATATGTCGTTGCTTCACACTCCTCTAAGTTTTGTCTGTCGCTTCATGATTGGGATGAGCCTTTAAAAAAAGCTTACGAACTTTTCAATGGAAAGAAAATAACGCTGCTGACTCCAATAATAGGAGAATGCGTATATTTGAATCACATTAATATGACGTATCCGGAATGGTGGCAAAATATTAATTAATTATGATCGTATCCTTTCCGGGTAGCCATTTGTTCTTTGATACCAGATAAAAAACAGAATTGAGCGACAAACACGGATTATTAACACTTTAATTTGAAAAGCGAACTATGGACATTATTGAACTGAACAGATACAATGCTCTGATCATGAAGATCAAATCAGCTGTGGAAATGCAAAACTGTACCCGAATATTTAATGAAGATCCTGAGCAAATAATCTCCCGTTTTCATATTAACACTTTGTATGAAGAATTCCGATTGCATGATTTTTATCTTCTGCCTACATTTAACAATGACGAAATGTATTTTGGCACCTTAGCTGTTGTTTATAGCATTCAAAAAGGTAAAACAGAGGAAAAAACAACAGAAATTCAAAGTTTTGTATTAAAAAAGCTGGAACGTAATTATGAAACCATGCTCATTAAACCTGAAAGCCTGCAAGATAAAATAATGGATATTTTTATAAAAGATGATATAGATTTTTCTGATTATCCTGATTTTTCGAAAAAATATTATTTTATTGCCAAAAACAAAGATCTTGCCCTGAAATTTGCGACAGCAAAAAGAATTGATCTTATTACCGAGCAAGACAAAATAATTGTTGAAATAAGCGGAGATTTTCTTTTTGCAAAATATGCTCGTAAAATAACTGAAAAAGACTGTAAATTATTGATCCGATTTATCAACCTGATCTGACGGTCACCTTGAAAAAATCTCGAATACCTGAATGATAAGTCCTTAATACTTCCTGTTTTATTTTGGAATATTCCAAATAATTACTAAGTTTGTTATGATAATTTTTAACATTCAAAAAACATAAAACCGCTTGAAATGAATACAAAAATCCGACTGTTTTTGATGCTCATCAGCATGATCATCATTCATGGTTCCTTCGCTCAGAACAACTTATTGACCGTAGAAGATATTGCAGGGGCAAGATCGTACCTGCTATATCCTGAATATCAGCAAAAATACAAGGATATGATGCAGCTCCAATGGCGTCCGGGCATAGATGTCTTTACATGGGTAAAGGACACTAATTTATACCAGGCAGGTGTCAAATCGAAAGCTGATGATAAAATTATCCTTAACCTGGCTTCTCTCAATAAAATTTTGGTTAAAGCGAATTTCGACAGGCTAAGCTATTTCCCCGGAATTCATTGGATAAACAGTGATGAATTCTGGTTTATAAACAACTCCCAAATACTTGTTTATAACATAAAAAAAGGGAGTGTCCGAGTCGGTAATTGCTGTAAAGCCGATGCCGATAATCTGGATGTAGAGCCCGTAAATCTGCATATTGCATATACTCTTGACAATAACTTGTGTATATCCATGAATCCTGAAGGTACTTATAAAGTTACGGATAATGAAGATAAAAACATCGTCAGTGGGCAGTATGTCAGCCGAAATGAATTCGGCAGCGATAAAGGCACATTTTGGTCTCCTAAGGGAAATTACCTTGCTTTTTATACGAAAGATGAAAGCAAGGTTAAGGAATATCCCATTATTAAAACAAATGCCAAACCTGCCGGAGTAGAAATGATTAAATATCCCATGGCCGGCCAGGAAAGTGAGACTCTTACATTAGGCGTTTTTGACATAAAAACAAAAAAAACAACCTACCTGAAAACAGGCGCAGCCGATGATAAATACCTGACCAATATTACCTGGAGTCCGGATGAGAAACTTATTTATATTGCCGAACTTAACCGAAACCAGGATCACATGAAACTCAATGTTTATAACGTAGCAACAGGAGATTTTATTAAAACTCTTTTTGAAGAGAAAAGTGATAAATATGTTGAACCTTTGCACGGCCCCATCTTTTTCACCAAAGGACGCTCCGAGTTTCTTTGGTTTAGTAAAAGAGATGGTTTTAACCATTTGTACAGGTATTCCCTTGATGGTGAACTTATCGAAAAACTTACAGACGGCAAATTTGATATAAGCTCCTTCGAAGGATTTGATGAAACAGAAGAAAACGTATTTTACATCGCAGTTGATGAAGAATTCCCATTACAACAGCTTATTTATGGTATCAATATACAAAGCAAAGAAGTTATAAAACTATCTTCTTCAGACGGAATGCATCAAATGATCCTGGCACCGGACAAAGCATTTATATTGGATATTTACAGCAATCCATCCACTCCTGAAGAGATAGTATTAATAGACCCGAACGGGATGGTCATCCGAAAAGTCTATTCCTGCAACAGCCCTTTAAAGAATTACAAATTAGGTGAAATTAAAACCGGCAGTATCAAAGCATCTGATGGCAGTGACCTCTATTACCGGCTGATGTTGCCTCCGGATTTCGATCCTGCCAAAAAATATCCGGCAATTGTTTATGTGTATGGCGGACCTCACTCTCAGATGGTCAACAATTCGTGGCTCAATGGTGCCCGCCTTTGGATGTTGTACATGACACAGCAGGATTTTATCGTTTTTACCCTTGATAACCGGGGAACATCCTATCGGGGGAATAAATTTGAGCAGGTTATCCATCGCAATCTGGGTACAATCGAAGTCGAAGATCAGTTGAAAGGGGCGGAATACCTGACTTCCCTGCCTTATGTGGATGCAAACCGTTTAGGCGTGCATGGTTGGAGCTATGGTGGTTTTATGACCTTATCTCTTATGCTTCGCGCACCGGATGTATTCAAGGTTGGTATTGCCGGAGCCCCTGTAGTTGACTGGTCCATGTATGAAATCATGTACGGTGAACGATATATGGATACCCCCAAAGAGAATCCTGAAGGCTACAAAAAATCCAACGCACTTTTTTATGCCGACAAATTAAAAGGGAAACTGCTGGTGATTCATGGTACATCCGATGATGTGGTTGTATGGCAGCATACCTTACAGTTTATTGAACAGTGCAACCGCAAAGGGATTACTATTGACTATCATGTTTATCCCGGACATAAACATTCTGTTGGAGGTGCTGACCGTATTCATCTTGATAAAATGATGAGCGAATATTTTATCGAACACCTCAAGTAAGTATGTCACAGTCAATCCTAAATGGTTACAAAGCTTATTTACAGCTTGAGAAGGGATATTCATTCAATACATTAGATGCCTACCTTGATGATGTGCAAAAATTGAGTTTTTTCTTAGAAGAGTCAAAACTTACCAAAAGCATCATTCAAACTACCCCAGGCGATCTTAAATCTTTCATTATCTGGATCAATCAAATGGGATTATCGGCCACCACCCAAGCGCGTATTATGTCCGGAATAAAAAGTTTTTTCTCTTACCTCATCGAGGAAGAAATGGTTCAGAAAAATCCTGTAGATTTAATTGATATTCCAAAGATCGGACGTAAACTGCCCGTTGTTCTCTCCCTTCAGGAGATCAACAGCATGGTGGATGCCATAGACCATTCCACACCTGACGGGCAACGAAATCGTTGCATGATTGAAGTCCTATACGGATGCGGACTGCGGGTAAGCGAGCTGATCAACCTCAAACGGTCAGGAATATATTTGGAGCAGGAATATTTAAAGATCATTGGAAAAGGGAATAAAGAGCGCCTTGTTCCTTTAGGAAGTGTCGCAAAAAAACAAATTGAGCTTTATCTTTCCGGCATACGTCTGCATGCAAATGTGAAAAGAGGTCATGAAGAATACGTATTCCTGAATAAAAACGGGCAGAAAATCAGTCGGGTCATGGTTTTTATGATTATAAAAGACCTTGCTGCAAAAGCAGGAATACATAAAAACATCAGTCCCCATACTTTCAGGCATTCCTTTGCCACCCATCTGGTGGATGCCGGTGCCGACCTGAGGGCTGTGCAGGAAATGCTCGGTCATGCGTCAATAACGACCACTGAAATATACACCCATCTCGGAACATCCTATCTGAAAGATACTATTATACAGTTTCATCCAAGATCATGAAATAATCATTGACGCTGAATGCAATGATCAGTCAAAAAGCTTATCCCTTTTATTTCTGTCATTCAGGAGGGTCGTTCATCAGCAACACTTCCTTTTTAATAAAATCAGCCAGTTCTTTGCCATTAAATTCGTGCTGGGCTTTTGAAGGATGCCAGTTTGTACCATAACCTAATTTTCCGACCGGAGTTAAAGAGAATTGAAAAATGTTTCCATTTCCGGCATTGCGAAAATTATTGATGGCTTGGTTCAGACAATACTTATAAATACTATATGTTTGCTCCTGACTGCCATCAAGGGTATCTGTTTTTAGCCCGTTTTTTAATAAGGGGCCATCAATAACAACGATAGCTGCATTAGAATTTTTCTTTCTTATGGTTTGTAAAAAATGAAAATAAGAAATGATAAATGAATCCCGGGGAGGTATCCCCTGTGCGAAATCATTTGTACCCGCATTCAGGACCACGATATCGGGTTGCCATTTTGAAAAATCCCATTTCATATTTTTTTGATGATAGGTGCGCAAATATAAAGCAGGTAATACTTCCTTTTCTGAGAGATCATAATTTCGATATACTCCTTTTCCTGAAAAACATACAGAATGATACTCGGCAAAGAGTTCTCTGGCACAAAAAGCGGCATAGGAATAATAGTGATTTTCAAATTCCGGCCTGAATCTTCTGCCTCCCAGGCTATCCTCATTCCCATAGCCGGCAGTAATTGAGTTTCCTACAAACTCTATCTTCAATTTAAGATAATCAGACATCGGGTAAACATCCTCATTTTTATCAATATAAAAACCATAAAACTCACATTTGCCGCATGCAGATTCCGTGCGTTTATAAAGCCGTAAGTAGTGCTGTCCTTTTCCTAATCCTGTCAGGTAGTAAAGATCCGAATCGTTGGTGGCATGCAGTACGATAGGATCATTATCATCCACAAAAACATAAAAATAATTTGATGAATAATTTTTAGGGTCCGTAGAGTAATTTCGTAATCTGATAATGCAGTTTTTTCCTGAAAAGCTCCAGGATATAACAGACCCGCTCTGCGAAAAAATGGCTGTATTTCCCTCCTTAAAATCAAAACGACCTGTATATTTTATTAGAGGAGCGTCTGCATCATACTCGTCCATATTTTCCAGTGAAAAAGAGCAAATTGTATTGTCAGGAATTGTATTGTCAGGAAAATAGTAAAAATAAAATAAAAACAAAGCGGAAAGGGTGAGCGTGAGAATTAATAAATACATCAGGCTTTTGCTTTCCCTCTGCATAACTCCGGCTAAATATTATATTTTATAAGGATCTTATGAACCTCCTCACGCCACAAACTATATGCTTTCTCATTCAGATGCAAACCATCGTATGTATATTCGGGTAATAGTGTACCCTCCCTGGCAAAAATCGCGTTCAGGTCAAGAAATTCCACGCTGTTTCTTAAACAATACTCTTTGACCATTTTGTTTAGTTTTCCCACATTTGGATTCCATTTATACATACTGAATTCCTTTTCACTCACAAAGAGGGTGGACTGCAAAACAGGGATAACACCTGCACTTTTCAATTGCAGTGCTATTGTAATTAAGTTTTCATAAATATCTTTAACCGGAATATTCAAAGCCAAATCATTTATTCCCCCCATTATAAAACATATTTTGGGTTGCATTTGAACAATGGAATTGGTGTTCTTTTTCATTGTTCCGGTAATATCACCACTTATTCCAAAATTAAACACATCCGGTCTTCCGAGGCTCTCGGTCCAATTTCCTTCATAGGTGATGGAATCACCAAACATGACGATGTTATTTTTATGTTGAGCAGGCGACATGGCTAAAGAAATTGTAAATATGGCCGGCAATAAAACAGATTTTATACTGAATTTCATCAATAGTAAAGACATTATTAAACAACCAATTTAAGGAAAGAATTCAATCTGAAGCATGGTTAAAAAACCTATGTCAATATTTGGGTAATGTTACCCTTGGTCCGGAATGAAATTACAGGATTAATTTTCCCTCAACACATATTCATCGTATTCAATTTCAAAACGAAGTTTATGCTTTGATTCCTCCATGGCCAATCCTTCGAAAAGTTTTTTCAGTTCAAGGTTTGGTGCCCCGGAAGCTAATTTGCTGTAAAGCCTGAAAGCAGCTTTTTCCCTTTTCATGGCCAGAACCAATGCTTCTTCGTAAGTCATACTATCCTTAGCTTCGGCCTTAACGGTATAATCAGCCAAATGTAAATCAAGAACCCTGGCCTCCCCTAAAGAAACAACACCTTCCTCTTTAATTTTCATCAGTTTGGCTTTATGACCCATTTCTTCACGTGCAAACTGCTCGAAGACCGTTTTCATATCCGCACTTCTGGCAGTATGAGATAAGTCATTATAAAAGTCCACTGCATTTTGTTCATTCTTAATGGCAAAATCCAGTATTTCGTCAATGCTATTAAAATTCTGCATATTATTCCTTTCTATGATTTACTAAATGCTTTTGCAAATTCCTCATTATACATTTTGACCAGAAGATCAGCACCATGATCAAACATCCTGTTAAGTTTACTTTCATGATGTGTATATGTAAACATGTATCTTTCAATATTATCAGGTTCGGGTAACAATGAAAATGCCTCACGAGCCACATCATCCAGGTCGTTCAATCCGTTGATCCCAAATTCTGCCATTATTCCGATCAATTGTTCGTGATTTAGTTTTTCAATCTTTGGATTAAAAACCGCATCAAAAGCTTGAATCACGCGCTGCGTATTGGTAAAGCTTCCGCCACTTTCGGTGGGGAATGAAGCGGGAAGGATAAGATGGGCTCTCTGTGCCGTTTCACTCATAAAATAATCCTGAACCATGATAAAGGATGTATTTTCGAACCACTTATTTACCATTTTTTTATCAAAGGCACAACCTACGGGATCTTCACCAAAGATAAAGAAATTCTTAATTTTACCCTCTTCGATCATTTCCAAATGACGCTTTTCAGGCATAGGTTTGATCTGATCCACTTCCCAGACTTCTTTCATCCTGGAAATCAAATTCTTGTCATTGATAAAAATACTTCCTACACCTAAAGAACTGCATACCCCCATATCAAGAACACCATGTGTGTTATTCTTTTCTTTAATGGCAATCAAACCACTGGCGGTTTTATTCAGCTTGCCGGTAATCATCGCCAGGTTAAATAATTCGTAGCTTGTATTCGGCCCGGTTTCCCGTTCTGAGTATATGATGATTGCATTCATCTCCTTGTTGTAAGATTCTGCAAAATATTCAATCACTTCTTTTGTGCTTCCCGAGCGGGTGACCAGAGAATCATAATTTTCAGCAAGTGTTTTTGATTTGTACTGATCAAAATTATCACAGTTATCACTGATAAACAGCATATTCTCCTTGCCTTTGGTAAGCAAATAGTAATTAGCCGCTTTAACAAAATGGTAGTACGATCTTATATGGACTGTTTTGTCCACTTTATAGGACATACTGCTATGTTTTTGCTCAGTAATGAGTTCCACGGGAACGTGGCGCATTACTTTTGCGTTGTTAACCATAAAGCTTGCCACGGCATTATCCGTATTCAACTCTGCTCCAAGAATATAAATGCGGGAGGTCAGTCGAAGTTCTTCAAATGGAGCAGTAGCCAGACTATTCATGATGTAACCATCATCCCCATGCAGGAAATGAAAAGAATTGATATTTGCCGATTTTGCGGCAGCACGCGCCAGTTTCTGCACCAGGTACAATTCTTCATTAGTCAAGCGAGCACCCCCAAAGAAAGCATTTTCCTGTGGATCAACTTCAGTGATCTTATCATGAATCAGTTTATACGCCTCCCTATAAGTTATTTCAACAAATTCCCCGTTTTTATTCAGCAAGGGTTTGGTAATACGTCCCGGTTTATTGAAATAGTGGTAACCGAATTTCGGGTATCTGCATAAATTACCTTTTGGATTGATCAGGCTGGGTTTTCCTGTTACTTTCATCACATATCCACTCTTATGGTGCAGTGTGATTTCGCATCCGAGCGAACAATAATTGCAAATCGTATCCACGGTATCAAGCTTTACAGGGCCGGGTTTGAATTGTACATTTTCTGTAATGGCACCCGTAGGGCAAGTGGAAATACACAAGCCACAAGATTCACAGTCCGTATCCTGCAAACGCTCACCCAAGGCCGGAGCCACATAGGTTTCGAAACCACGATTCACCAAACCCAATGCATTTGCTCCAACCACTTCACGACATATCCTTACGCAACGTGAACAGAGTATACACTTATTATTATCAATTTCAATGTAGGGATGTGCAAAATTTAAAGGATACTCTTTGAAATCACCACTGAATTTGTTCTGGTCAACACCATATTCCGTGGCATATCGTTTCAGGTCACAGGTAAAATACTCCGAGCAACCGCATTCAAGGCAGCGCTTGGTTTCGTTGAAAGCAATATGTTCACCTGCATAGCCGAGTTCCACTTCCTTGAAATTCAGCCTGTCTTTGGGAGGGAGTACCGGCATTTCTTCACGTTTCTGCCTGACATATTTCCCAACATAATCTTCCTGAATCTGAGCTTTAAAATTATCCTTTTTACTCAGGAATTCCGGTTTTAGAGGCTGAACAGGCTGCCCTGTAAGATATTGATGGCAACTGTTGGCTGCAGTTTTTGCCTGTGCAATGGCCTCAATAATGGTTGCGGGTCCACTCACTCCGTCTCCGGCAGCAAATATGGAAGGGACTCCTGTTTGTAAAGTTTCCCTGTTGCATTCAATATCCCCCCAGCGGTTAGCTTTTAGTTCACCTCCTTTATCATCAGGAAAATTATTGACATCATCAAGAAAATTTACCTCGGTTTTCTGGCCAATGGCAGCGAGAACATAATCAAACTCCATTTCAAATTCAGATCCTTCTTTTGGCACAGGACGTCTTCTGCCGGAAGCATCCGGTTC
>Ga0265297_10003545_pt1 | contig 27858 bp, 32 predicted proteins | sample Munlanlwell13791_FD_192502 | JGI IMG/M metagenome (GOLD analysis project Ga0265297, IMG submission 192502) | Leachate microbial communities from a municipal landfill in Southern Ontario, Canada - Leachate well 137-91 | ecosystem: Engineered > Solid waste > Landfill > Unclassified | place...
CACAGTGTTAGGATCTACTTCGAGACCTTTAGAATATGCGTCTGCGGTTGCTAGGTTAAACACATCCAGCCAGTCAAGGGATTTCTCGCCCATTTGCCTTATGAATTTTCTGAGTGATCTCGCACTTCCTTCTCCGCCCTCTGTAAACCTATGGGGCCTCATGTGGGACTCTGCCAGTCCCGCTACTTGTTGAACATATGGTTCTATTTTGAGGTATTTTAAAATGAGTTCAGCCATTTGCCTACTCTCGTCTTCGTGACCGTGATAAGATCTGCTTCCGGGATGGCTTTTGCTTTCTCCCCAAATATCCTTATATAACTTACCAATGTCGTGCATTAGGGCCGCTAGAACGATGGTTACTCTTTTTTCTGGTTCTGCATTTGGGTACTTATCAAGAATATTTTTTACTACTTGCATTGTATGGCCCCAGATAGTTAAAAGATGATGAGCGTTCTGCTGTTCTGTGTCTAAATCGGCCAACTTCCCCTCGTATTTAGTTCCTTTTAATGATTCAGAAATGATATCCTGCCATAGTCCTGTATCTTTAAGAATTTTTAATGCTACTTCAGGATTAGGGTTTTTAAGCATTTTGACAAATTCAATGCCTATTCGCTCCTTAGAGACCTTTTGTTTGATCTCATTCCTAAGATTTGGGTTAATCATGGCCTGATAGGTTTCTGGGTCTATTTTTCCATTGTATTTTGCGGTAAAACGAATAGTACGGAATATTCTTAATGGGTCATCAGAGAATGTTTTAATTGGATCTTCTGGAGTTCTTATCGTATCTGTAAGCATATCCTTAATGCCATTGCCAGTAAAATCTTCTATTTTGTTAGTCATTAAATTATAGAACAAGCTATTGATAGTGAGATCTCTCCTAAAGGCATCTTCTTGAGGAGTTGCGGGTTTAAGATCTGGAATTCTAGAATCGCCTCTATATACTTCTGCTCTGGCTTGGGCAAAATCAACTTCTTGTATCTTGCCAGAAGAGAGGGGAATGTATGCTTTGGCAGTAGTAATATTTTTGCTTTTTTCGGGATTTTCTCTAATTACATGAGCATCTTTTATTCCCATGTGTTTAGTTACCATATTGGCGAAATCTTCGCCGCTTATATTGCTAATCATTATGTCTATATCATCTGATGGTATACCTAACAGCTTATCCCTAGTCCATCCTCCGACAGCAAAGACTTGGGTAGATGGTGTGTATTTCGATACCACTTCTCGGATGACTGAGAATAATTCCTTTTCGTCATTTGTAACGCTGATATTGGTATTTATTTTCATAGTATATTATTCTTTGTTTAGGCGTTTAAACCCTATATAAGTTTAGGCGAAAATGAGGAAAAAGCAAGATTAATCGGCGTAATCAAAATACCATTTAAATCCTATTATTCCGAAACCAATATTTTGATTTAATGGTAATTTAACATTGAGATATACATATGCAGAATTGTATTTATCTCTGTTGTCTATGGCGATTGTATAGTCTGTGTCTATTGGGGTAGGTTCATGAGTATTAACCCCTAGAAAATTATTGTCTGGAGTAATATCGGACCTCAATTCAATAGATGAATTTATGCCGAACGTGGTATTAGTAAAGGCTAGCCCTCCTGTATTTGTTAGTCCTAACCTTACGTTCTTAATTCCTTTGACGTATGGAATGTTAAGTGCGATGACCATTGTGTCAGAAGTTTCTCCGGGGGCTAATGTTCCGAAATTTAATGATTGAGCAAATGGGCGGTTTTTGGTTGAGATATCATCGCTGGCATCAGTAAATTCGGCTTCTACGAATTGACCGTTAGACTCTTTGAATAGCAAAGTTTTTACTGATAAAAGTGGTGGGCGAGTTGTGGTCGTTACGGTAGACCCGCTCCTAGAGGGCGTGGTTGTGGTAGTAGTTGTTCCTCCGCCGCTCCGTGTAATAGAAAATTTGCCTGTTTCTCCAATTCCGTTAACACTACTGGGATGGTAATGAACGGAGTAAACCTGAATAATGTAATCATTTGCTGTTGGCAGTGTCTCTGCGTCCCATAAAGGGATTGTCCATCGATATGACCCACTCGTAAGGTAATCAGCAGCTATTTGCCCAACAAAGTTCTCATCAGCGGTAGATCCTTTGTATAAGGTGATCTGAGTGTAATCATCTCCAGTGGTAAAAAAAGGAGACCATTGGATATTCATGGTCTGACCAGTTATCCAACTACTTGTGGTTTCTGGGTTTGATATAGTGATAGCAACTGACATTATTTTTGTTCGACCTCTATGGAGATATTGTTGTTTTTTTCGTTGACTCTAATCTTTATAGTATTATTTCCTAAGGAGAAGCCAATTGTCCTACTCTCTATTTCAACATTTTTGCTAAATAGGTCAGAACTAGCAGTTATAGATTGAAAATATTTATCCATGTTCTTGGGAAGGGTTATGACTTGCTGATCTTTAGTCAATAATAATAGCTCTGCCACCTCATTTTTTACATGGGGCCATTTATGAGTTAATTCACTGACTATTTCTCCATTTTTTAATTTTGCTTTCCACATAACAAACTCCTTCTATGATATTTTTAATATTATACACATTTTCCTTGTATAATAAATATATAAAACGATGCAGGAAAAATATTATTTTTATAGAATATATTTAATATAGGATGAAAAAATATGAAAAAACAAAAAAGATATGGATTAAGTGTTAGTTTTGGAGAAGAAGAAAATAGAATGGTTGAGGAGTTAAAGAAGAAGCCATATTATATTAATATGTCTGAGTTTATAAGAGAAGCCATTAGAGAATATTATTTAGGCATTAAAAATGAAAAGAAAGTATAAGGTTAATGATCTTTTCTTTAAAAGATGGTCTAATAATATGGCATATATATTAGGTTTATGGTTTACTGATGGTAATACTGATGGCGTTAGTGATTTTAGTATTTCTCAGCATAAAAGGGATAAATACATATTAATTAATATTCTAAAAGAAATGGGGTCTAATAACCCCTTGCATCTCGATAAAAATAATTATAGTTTTAGAATATATTCTAAAGAAATTGTTTCTGACATACTTAAATTAGGTGGTTGTTCTAGGAAAAGCTTAGTTGTTGACTTCCCAAAAATACCTAGAAAATATTTAAGTAGTTTTATAAGGGGTCTGTGGGACGGAGATGGGAGTATAAGTTATAATAAACATGCCAAGGGTTATTTTTCTTATTTTACGAGTGGTAGCAAACGATTTATTTATAAGTTTCATTCTGTTTTGAAAGATAATATAATCGGGCTTAAAGGGTGCATATGTTATGATTGTCGTCAAATGCCTTCTGGTAAACAAACGGTGACATATAACCTTAAATTAGGAATAAACGAAACGAGACGATTGAGAGAATTTATTTATAAAGGAAAAGATCAGCTTAGGTTAGACAGAAAACATAACCGATTTGTAAACGCAGGAAAAGTGAATGTTTGCTGTAGGGATAAAATATATTTAAACTTTAACGATGCAAAAATCTATGTTGGCAAGTTAGGTTTAAAAAGCTTATCGGAATGGAAAGAATATTGCAAAAGAGGGGGGCAAACCAGAAAATATACCAACTAATGTTTATCAAACGTATAAAAATGGCGGATTTGCTGGTATTGCTGATTTTTTAGGATACGATAAACCTAAATTTATGGATTTTAATAACGCAAAAGAAATTGTACATAAACTAAATTTAAGGAGCAGAAGAGAATGGCAGAAGTATTGTAATGGAGGGTTAAAACCTTCTAACATCCCATCAGACGTATCTAATGTATACAAAAATAGCGGGTGGATTAACTGGTGTGATTGGCTAGGAAAAACTGTATAATAGTATCATGAGCGAATTAAAATCAGCGTATGAATTGGCAAATAAAAGGATTATAGCCCCTCGATATGCCAAGGAAGCGCCTAAAATTGAAAAGTTGATGGATTTTATATCAATTCCAGAGTTTGATAATAAAGAAGATAAATTAATAGGGGATAATGAAACTAAAATATTGAGCGAAATTCAGGAATCTATTAAAAAAAAAGAAGCTGAGGAAAAAATAATGAGTAAAATTGAAATACAAGAAGCTGAAACTATTAACTATGGTGACAATTTTCTAGAGGTTTATTGGAATGGTAATTTTATGGGATACAATGGTTTCGATAGATTAAATCGAACCATGGCTTTTGGATTGTCTAATAAGAATGTTCGAGTTAGAGTCGAAATAGAACCATATTTAGTTCACATTAATCAGGCTACTCAGGCACAATTAAGACTTATGGCAAATGAACAAATAAGTCCTAGCGCACCTAAAGTTTATGGCACAACCATGCCATTATCTTGTCAGCATGCTGGCAAAAAGATACTTTATACCATGATTGAAACTTCAGAAAAAGTCCATAAAGATTATGCAGAAAAGCTTAATCTTATGAACGAAATTTGGGTTCCTACCGAATATGGGAAAAAGATTTTAAACAGAAGCAATGTTTGCACACCTGTTTATGTTATGCCTTTGGGAGTGGATATAGAAAGATATCATCCTAATTGTGGCACTATGAGTTTTGGATCTTCTACTAGGGGATTTAAATTTGTCAGTGTTTTTAGGTGGAGTTATCGAAAGGGATTTGATATTCTTTTAAGGGCTTTTATGGAGGAATTTTCTAATGATGAAGATGTTAGTCTCGTAATGGTATCTAGGGCGGTAGAATGTCCTGAAGAGACAGGCCTTGAAAAAATTGTTCAGGATTTCAATGATATAAAAAGTTTTGTAAGAAAGCCCCAAGAAGATTTGCCGCATGTTGCCCTTTACACAAAACCTATAAATGAAAAGGATATGCCTAAGGTTTATGGCTCTGCAGACGCTTTTGTTCTAATCTCAAGGGGTGAGGGATTTGGCCTACCTTATATAGAGGCTGCGGCATGTGGACTTCCGGTGATAGGTAGCAATTGCTCTGGCCAGTCTGATTTCTTAAAAGAAGATAATTCATATCTAGTTGACCCAGATGATTTTATAGAAGCAAAAGTTGGAGGAAATATGTCTGCTATGGCGAAGTTGTGTCATTTTTATGAAGGGCAAATTTTTCCTCATTTTGGAGAAACCGCAATACAAAAAACAAAAGAGCAATTAAGAAGTGTTTTTGAGAATTATAAAGAAGCCCAGAAAAAAGCTGACAAACTTAGAAATTTAATCGTAAAGAATTATACATGGGATATGGCGATTGATAGAGTGCATAACAGACTAAGAGAAATATCATAAAAATAAAAATTATAAGGAGAAGAAAAAATGAATATAACGTTAAATTGTAAGATATCCCTGAGCAAGAAATTAAGGGCATTACTTGGAAAAGGTGGAACACTGTTACTGCAAACATCTGAATTGAATGACGGAAAAGGAGATGGCAGACTGTCTCTTATTTCAGATTCTGGTTTAGACATTACTAAATTAACAGATGATTTAAAGACAGAAACCAGCATTATGTTAACCCCGGTAGATGTGGCAGATAATGTTCCTAACGCTAAGAGTTCTATGCATGCTAGCATATTTACTACTGCAAGTAATCTAAACGAACAAACGGAACCAGTTGTTAGAAAAATAGCGGCTGTGACTCCTCCAGAAAAGGGAAGAGAAGGAAGAGCTTTTGTAGAAAGAACGGAAGTTCCAAAGGCATTTAGCGAAATGGCTAACCCTGAATGCAAAAAATGGGTTGGTGATATGTCAGAATTGATAGCGGCAATAAATGTTGCCAGATCGAAGAAATCTACAATCGATATTAATGAAGCTCAATCGGACAGGGAGAGGGCAATCCTCTTAGAGATGAAAGAAAAGGAAGAGGCGATAGACGTTCCTGCATGGATAGTGAATGAGGCCGCTGGACAAATGACGATAAACGATCTTAATATTAGTTTGCCATTGAATTCTCCATTTGATCTAAGTAACGTTTCTGCCAAAAGAATCGCTGCCAGTAAGGATCTTAGGGGCTTGTTAAAGGCTGGATTGGTAAAGTTCATATCTCCATCTGAGGTCGGTAGTTATTTGACAGATAATGAAGAAGAAACTGCTGGTGGACTAGAGGTATTTGACAGGCATGAAGACGCAGAGGCAAGCATTACATTGGGTGGCGGTAAGTCAATATCTCGCACCGATCTTGTTGAGGTAGAGGAAACCGCAGAGGGAAACGCTGGTGAGCTTACCGAAGAAGAAGAAATGGTTATAAACCTGACTCAAAATATGCCTAAAATCAAAACTGCAGCAATTCCTACTAAAACACCTACTAGTACAAAGCATACGGTGCATGGTAAGCCTGCTGCCCCAGTTATTGAAGATGAAGAGCCTCAAAATCCTTCAATAAAACCCATTCGTAAAATTGAACGATAATTTTCCCCTTATTTGATAGAGGGAAAAGGGTTTATCTTGTTGAATTATTCTCTAGGATTATTATATCTTAATATCTAAAGATGGAGAATAAAAAAATGAGTATAGTTAACTATCCCAACAGGATTTATAAAACAGTAGTTCCAGCCATTGATAGGGTGATGGCTAAGAGAAACCCTAAAATGGTGGTTGGAAGCAGTAATGTCGGTTCAACAGCCCTAAGTCAAGTTGTAAGTGTTCCAAGTAATTGGCAACTAGATTCTATATCATTTAAGTTTAGTGACGCCACATCTAGGGATTATGGCTTTTCTTTCATGCATGGTCGAAAAGTCGTAGCAAATTACAATGATTTCTTGTGGTTTCAAATGCTTGGAATGGCTCCCCAACAGATTACTCTTGCTGAAGGATTTTATACAGGAACGCAATTGGCCGCACAGTTAAAGGCCCAATTGGACGCAAATACGGCTTATGTAGCTGCAGGTATTACTTTTACAGTTACATATACGAATTTGACTGGATTATTTGTAATCACTCCTAGCAGCTCAACCATAAAATATCTTGATATTAATGATGCTGCCATGTTAAGTACTCGTCAGAGCATCGCAGGGCATCTCTTTGGTCTTACTACCGATAGTACTACTTTTGGAGCCAATGTGACGACAGATACGGCTGTTCAGGGGTTAGATGATGAGATGGATATTGTTTATAACACAGGTTCTACGGCTCTTACATATTATCATGACACAATGCATACGTTATTTATCGATCAGGCCGTACATCTTAAATCTAGTGTTGCCGCAGTGACGATAGATTGGACGGTCGTATACGAAGAAATAGTGTAGGAGATATTGAGATGAAGGTTAAAATATCAAGGCAACTATGGCAAAGTTTAGGCTCTAAAATGGGATGGATGGAGATAAACGCTATGGCTGTTCCCGCTCCATCCCCCGAAGTAGTAAACAAAATGAAAGAGCAGGGCCTTTTCTTTTTACAAAGTATCATTAACAGAATGCCTCATACCACCCAAAAAGATATGAAGGCCGCATTAGATAAAGTAGTCGAAACTGGTGCGACGGACTTATTCACATCCTTAGATGCCAAGGAAGTTATAGATCTGCCAGCCATTTATGCCCCAGATCCTAATGAGGTATTTGAATATAACGGAAAGAAATATATAGCCATTGATGTCAAGGAACCTAGGCTCATGGGCCAAAAGAAGACTTACTATGGAACTGAATACAAAAAGGGAGACCAATATCCCGGTCATGCTATTTGCTTAAATATCGATACTGGAAAAGTAGAGCCCATATTATTGTCTGAGGTACAGTCTAAAATAACTCCGTCTACAGAGAATAGGGAATTTACACTTAAGAAGCTTAATGAGGAAGTCCAGTCCTATAATGAGAAAATAAATGCTATTAATAAATCAACTGGAGCATATAAATTGGCTATGCAGGTCTTATCAGCAGAAATGAAGGTGGACCAGAGGTTGAAGGACTTGGAAGGAATTAAAAACGCCGTTACTGCTAAAATGGAAAGGGCTCAGGGAAACCCCATGGAAGCCTATAAAATGATGGAAGACGAATTAAGGCAGGGAATAGCTAGCGGCAAATACAACGAAAAAGATATTTTTGATACATTGCTATTTTTATATCAGGGAAATCCAGCACAGCTTGTTAGCGAAATCCAGTCAGGCGCAATAAAAGTTCCAGATTCTATTAATGCTAATCTTCTTGCCGCCGCCGCACAGGAAAATAAGGGTATAGAAGCATATAGGCAAGAAAAAGAAAAGGAAACCCTAGAAAGAGAGCAAAGGATAAGGCAGAAAGAGGTGCCTGCAGATATACATGAGGAAGAAATTAGACCTTTCAATTTGCAGGAAATACCCGGTTCCAAATATAGGAAAGTTGATGAGCTCAAGTCTTTTCACCATTTGGTCGGAGGGCTTAGGCAAACATTGAAGAGCGTTCAAAGAGATTTCGATGAGCTAACTCAAATTAAGAATTCTTTTGCTGGTCTAAGAAAATATCTTGGTGCGCTTGAGGCTGGTCAAAGATCGAAAGAGTTTCTGGCTACGAACGAAGGTAAAACGATTTTAAGTCAGCTGAATGATTTCTTAACAAAGTCTGAAATGTTTATTAAAAGGTACGCCACGGACATTATTCAGGACGGGAAGATTAATCCGCAGTTAATGGGAAGAGAAGGAACAATAGGAAATTCTTTATTGGCGGTAGCGTTAACAAAAATTTATAATGTTATTAAAGGTACAGTGGAAGAAGCCCTTTCTGCACCCACGCCAGCCGTTAAAACTGAACCCGCAATACCTACTCCAGTGGCATCAAGTAATTTAAAGATGAAAATTTCTAATGCCCTTTGGGATGCTTTTCAAAAGAGGTTTAAATGAAAATAATAAAAGTTGCTGATTATTGCGACGGAGATTTTGGAGAGGCCAAGGGTCATTTGGATAGCCAAGTATTTCCATGTAAAAAAGATCCTTCTGTTGAGGCTAGGAAAAGAAGGAAGAAAAAGAAGGCCTCAATTGAATTAGAAGCAGTGCATTCCTTTCCCATTGTTCGGAACGAGGGTGCGCTTGGGGTATGGGAAAAATGGAAAAATAAATCGATGAGCGATGCTGATTTTGTCAGGCTAATGAAGCATATTGTTAGCCAACAGGGTTCTGCGGGAATTTCGAAAGACCCATCTGTAAGAAGGGGAATCATAATGGCGCTTCAGGAAGTTCATATAACAAAAAATTACGCACAAGCCGCTGAGAAGATAAGCGCATTTTTATCTATGGGAGAACATGTGGACGAATCTTATTTTGTTAATGCCCATGCCAACTGGTATAAAAGGGTACAGGCTTCTGTTTCAGGAATAGGAGAAAGGTTGACTGGCCCAGACATGTCAAATCTCACTCCTGCTAAGATGGAGGAGGCAAAAATGTGGTTGCAGCAAAAATATCCTAATATAAGTTGGACCCTAGAAAAGGTAGTGGATTTTATGCGGGAACATTTTGGGGGCAAACCGAAACCCCTTACTGGACCCCAAGACCTTGCACATAGATTAGAATAAGGAATAAAATATGTCTGTTCAAACTAGAACAACAGCACTTCAGAATGAGGTAGTTCGTCTATATAGTACCTTTGAAAACAATGGGATACTTACTAACCCAGCATCTCAGCCATTGGTAGAAATATTAGACACTGATGGGGTAACAGTTTTAGACACCATACCAGCCCAAATAGAACATACTGGTATTTGGTATGCTGACTGGTATGTTCCTGCTAATTTGCCGCTAGGACATTACTATGACCGATGGACCTTTCAATGGAGTAACACGGCTGGCGTTACAGAGCTTATTAATCTATTTGATGTTTTCTCTTTAGAGTCATACATAAATTTTATCAGCCCAGAAGTTAGTCATAACGTTTGCGATAGAGTGGTTCAGATGATGAAAGATCTTTCTAATGATTTTATTTATGAGGCAATGCATATCCCAGTTTATTGGGAACAGGCAATGAGGGTGCAGCAAGAAGATCAGAGAAAAAGAGTGAAGAATTATTATTATTTTACTCTAGACGCAAATAATTATACGGTTGTTTCTGGGGCAGTCTATTTTCTTAATGGCCAAAAATATACTGTTACAGAAAGTATTTACCCTCCATATTCAAGTAGCTCTTCTGAAAGTTCATCTAGTAGCTCGTTAGAATCTCGCTCTACATCTTCTAGCTCGTCTATAGATTCAGTGAGCAGCGCAAGTACTAGTTCTAGCGGCTCTAGCGGTTCTAGTTCGATTTCTGAGTCTAGTAGGTCCCATTCTACATCTTCAAGCTCTGAGTATATTCCCCCAGTGACTACCACCACAACAACTTGGACTTATCAACAAATATTAAGCACCTCAGGAACAGGTGTACCTCCTGCTACTGGAACATTAGTGAAAGTAAGTGGTTATGGTCCTAGCACCATTACATATACTGACGTAGAACAAAAGACAAGTAGATATTCAACAGTTTATAGTTTAGCTTATAAAAATTGGATCAGAGACCCTAGGCCAGTAGTAAGAGTTAACAACACTATTAAAGATGATGGTTGGTATGTTAACTGGAACGGAAGAATATACTTTGACGGGCTAATGGCTCCTGAAGATAGTGTTAATGTCTATTACAAATTTGCTTATTTTAGTGATGAAGAAATTTTGTCATTTTTGAATTTAGGGCTACAAATGATGAATTCTACGCCGCCAGCTAGCACTACGTATAATAGTCTTTGTACGATGCCATATGAGTGGTCAGCCCCAGTATTACTATATGGTGCGATTACTGCTTTGAAGAGGCTGGTATTTGGGCTTAATTTCCAAGAACAAATGATCATATTCGGTGATCCTGATGTTGCTGGACAAGCTATGTCTAGATTCCAGCAGTTATATTCTGAATATAATACCCTTTGGCTAGAAATTAAGAAAACCGCTAAGACGCTTAAACTTGCAGGTATGGCTGAGTACGTAACCCCTGAGTATACATTGCCGGGTGGCAGAAGTCGTTGGTTCCGTTATCTTTACAAACAAAATGCCTAATCATAATTTTTGTGTTTTAGAAAGGCTTGTTCGTCAATTTTATACGTTATTGTTTTATGAAAATATGGTTGTAATATCTGATGCAATGTATTTGTGCTCTCTGCGGTAAAGATAATGCGCCCTCTCATATTAACTTTAGAATCTAAATTGTATTTAAGTTTTAAAATGCTGCAAAGATTTTGGGATTCTTGGACTCTAAAAGAATCTGTACAAAGTTGAGATATTGGATTAGAGCCAGATGATTGCTTAATTCCGTTTCTATATGTCCAATCGGTTTTTCCGTCGTCCATAAACCATATAGCTAGTATCTGCTCATTCATCCATTCGGCTATTTCTATTGGTACAACCTTAGTCCATACTCCGTCAATATCTTTATACCACAGCCTCCTCATTTCATAAAGAAAGCTGTGAGCAGTGGATCTAAAGCTATGTGTTTTAACTAGTGACCCAGATCTTTTATCAATGGTCTCATAATAATCCCAAGATTTATCTGTAGTAATATCTTTAAAAAAGCTAGCTTTCCACTTGAGATATTCTAGCTGTTTTGGAGAGTGTTTTTCGGAATAGTATCCCCATTTAGTTATATGTCCGTCACCCAGCATTGATCCGATAATGACATCTTTTGCTTCTTGAGATAGAGGTACTTCTTTGGCGATTCTTTTCTGAAATGTAGCACCCTTCCTTTTAATCCCATAAAATTCTCTTAGGAATGTCATATTTTCTCTAGCAACCCCTTTTGTTTTCCCCATTTCGTCTAATGTCATTCCAGAGTCATACATCTCTTCGAATTCTTCTTTTGAGAGGTTGATATCTCCCCTGAGTAAAACGTTATAAAAGTTAATGAGGTGCCTAGAGATAGTTTTAGTTATTTCCAGTACCGTTTTACCTTGTTTAAGCAGTGATTGATATTCTTCTAGAGAAATATACTCTTTCTTTCTGTGAGAGGGTATGGTTAATTGAACTTCGCTTTCTTTTAAATCAAATTTTTTAGCATTATCTAGGATTGCTTCCCTGCTTAGTTCTCTCTTAGTTTCTGAAATTTGTTTAATTACTTCCGGGTCCTTAGGAAGTGTTCTTTTATCTATCTCATTCATTTAGTATTCTCCTTATCTAATTATGTATATCCATAGTATATGCTACCTGAACTAAATTGTCAACACTTATTTTGGACTATTTTTTACAAGGATAACTCTTATTTTTCTAGAATTATTATTTATGAAAATATATCGAATATCTAGAGAAGATAATAGGCAGATACTTATCTCCGAAAAGGCGCAAAATCGTGGAGATCTTGCCGCAGAAAAACTCTATCAGGATTATCTATCTAACACGATGGAAAGAGATATAAAGATGATAGTAATAAGAATTCTTAAGGGTAAATATATCCAGAGCATAAATGTTAAAGCGGGTAGTTATGGTTTTCAAAAAGTAGGTCTACTGGTTGAGATAGTTATTGGGACTACTCCACAATTAAATAGACAAAGTCTTATGCAGAGTTTAAGGGCATTAGTACCACGTATAAAAGAGGAAATATCAAAGATAGTAGGTGTTTATCCCGATATTAAGATTTATGGGAAAGAAATTACAGAAAGTCATTACTCTACAGAAAACGAATATCCTCCATATTCTCACTAGATATCATTCATCTCTCATTTTAGTAAATATATTTTTAAATTAAACGACATATGGATTTATCTTTTACAATCTTGAGAGTTGTTTCTTAAAGGATTTCATTTAATAAGAATTGAATGATAATGTATGAAGATTTATAAAATAGCTAAAAAAGATAAGGAATATCTCACTCCAGAAGAGAGGGATGCAGTCAAATCTAGATTTGAAGATATTCAATGCTCTTTCGCCAAGGATAAGGATGGTTATTATTGTTATACTCATAGGGCGAGAAGCAAGTCTTATCCTTCTATAGCTGACATACCCAAATCTAAAGTGGATTTTATAAATAGCACATCTTCCGTAAGTAATGCATTAACTAAAACGGCCTCAACGGAAAGTGATGTAGCTAACCTCAAGGATACGATTAGGGTGCTAAAGGATGATGTTAGAGATATCAAAAAAGACCATAGGGATATTGCAAGTAAAGTCAAAAAAATAGATGAAATACTCGATAGGCTAAATATTGGTAAAAGGCAAATTAGTCAGGTTCAGAACACATTTACTGAATTGCAAAGGAAGGTAGAAAAATTTGAAGCTATGATGCAGGAATGGAAAAATTTCAAAAAAGATATGAATACTACTGTTAGGATGGAGGTAGAAAAAAAGACTAGAATGGCAAGTAGTAATAACGTTGGCAGAACCGCAGCTCTTAAAAGGCCCCAAAGTTTTTATGACCTCTATGCCGTTTCTGGAGCAAATAAGACCTTTATAATAAGTATTCCGGCCTATTCTGAAAAACAGGCGTTGTATAAATCTTACTCTATCGGTAGGGCTCGTGATTATAGAGGGATGGGATGGACAATTAGGGCATATTTGAACAAGGAAAAGACTCAGGAAAATATGAATAAGTATGAACAGGCGTTAAAATATCAAACGCTTTTAGAGGAGCAAAAGAAACAAAGAGAAGAGGCCGTTCAAGACATTTACGGAAATTCTAGTATGAAGATTAAGATATCGAGAAGTCAGTGGGAGGAAATTGGAAAAATGGCTGGTTGGTCAACAGATCAGAGGGGAATAATTCGTTTTTTACAAGAAAATAAAGAAGATTTGGATGCCTTGATAAAAACGGTTTGTCCAAATTGTGTTATCCAGTCAGATCACGACAGATTAAAATTAGTAATGAGTAATAATGAACTGTATAATTGGGCAAGATCAAGAGGGGCTAATATATAATTATCAAAGGAGATAATATGAAAAAGTACGCTAGTGAGTTTAATGAATTAATAGTTCTTGCAGAAAAAGAAAAGACCAAAAAGAAAGGTGGGAGTTTGGGGTCTGTTTTTAAACTGGTACAGGATTTAATTGATTTTGAAGAGAACATTCAGGAAGCTATGGATGCTCAGGAAATGTCTGAAAACAGGGCTAAGATAGAGTCCTTCCTTGCCGACATAGATAAAATGTATGATGTTCTTCTTGGAATCGCAAGAGAAGGTATTGCTGCTGCTAGAAGTCAAAGATCGGCTGTTGAACAGGTTGAGGGAGTAGAGGGAGGCGTTTCTGAGCCTACACCAGAAGCTGTGCCTGAAAGCGATACTAAGATTTCGACAGATGAATTAAAAAGACAGTTGGAAATGAAGCCAAAATCACCTGTGTCAGTAAACATTCCTTCTGTTCCTAAGATGTAATATGGCAACACAACAGATATCCTTGGATTTGTTAGGAGATATCATCAAGGGGTTAAAACTTGATGATTTCGCCTATGTTGAGCCTGATGCATTGACCATAATAAAGTCAATGATCAAAAACTTGCCCGAAAGAGAATCCTTGGAACAATATGCTCTCACTCCTCATAACATTGAAAATATTCAAAAAGATATAGGTAAGATAATGAGGCTGATAGAGATCTATGGGAAAAGAGATCTTGAATATAAAACAAGATACAGGGCTAAAACAGAGCTAGATCCAAGATATAAAGTTCTTGATAATAACACTCAAAAAGCCGCTAATAAAGTCGCCAAAGGATTGATTAGAGTTTCGGCAATACTTGATAACGATGATCAAATTTCTAGCGAATTGATTAGATGCGCTATGAAGGCGTATGTTGGCGGATTGACAGAGTTAGATATGGCAGATACAACTGCAAACATATTCGAAAAAATAGGATTTAATGAGCAGGCAAAAATTGTTAGAAATGCTATAACTGAATATAATGTGGACATGCAAGAGATAAGAAGAGAGCTATCACAAATCTTCAATTCAATCAAAAAAGCTAAAACCTTGACTGAAGAGAAATATCGAGATATGTCTAGCGTTAGTAAAACCAATCCTCTGGCAGAAAGAGTGATCAATCAGCTTTCTTCTATTTGGAATGATTTATTAAAGGTAGAAAGTGCCTCTAATGCTGTCGTGGATAGGTTGGATCAAACGACTAACCAAGTAGAGAAAGACATGATGAACGTAGTTCCTAGGGCTGCTTATTGGCCGGGAGTTGGGTCCTTGCCAATAAAATACATAGATGATCCCGATCCAGTTAATAAGGGTTGGATGATAGCTACGGTTGAACATAATGGCAAAACATATGAGGTACAAGAAGATAATCGTGGAAATCAATCTTTTAAGCCTTTTAATCCAGCCGTTTCTTCGGGGAATGCTGTTTCGGTTAAACCTACAGAAACTCCGCTAGAGCCCCCGGAAGTGTCTAAAAATGTAGAACAAGAATATACTGCTGTAAAACCGATGTTTGAAAAGTTGCTTAATGAAAGCGCTGGAATAACCGATCTTAAGGCAATACAAAATTTTATACAGATGTATAAAAACAAAAAACAAGACATTTCAAAGGTGCCAGCCACATTTGATTTTAGAAAGCCTAAACCCGCTTTTAATTTAAGTGGACATATTATTAAATTGGCTCAAATGGCAGAAGACGTGAAAGATGTTGTAAAATATATTTTGGGACGAGGAATTAGCAATACCTCTCGTATTAGCGATGTTGATTTGGTAAAATTAGAGCAATATGTTAATCGGCTTCTTATAGAGGAAGAATCTAAGACGGGGGTTGCGAAAGAAAAACCCATTATAGAAAAGAAACCTATGCCTGAGGAAGAACCTATTCCAGATGAGGTTTTAAGTTCACCTGAGCAATCTAAAAATTTATTTTATTCAAAGATGGAGAAGAAGATACCCATTGATGATGCTCACGATAAAATATTTATGGATCAGATGTCTCAACTTTTGTCTTCCATATCGGCTTCTTCGGATACTAAGGCAAAAAACACGCTTGCAATGGCATTTATAAATCTAAGAAACCCTTCTCCGCTTGTAGATCCTGAAATAGAAAAGACAACAAAACTTCTTAGAGATCTCAAGAAGAATTTCTATAATAAGGAGATGTATGATTATTTTCTTAATATGTTAATTTCGAGCAGGGCATCTCCCAGTGTCAAAACAAAGAAATTTAGACCCGAAGAACCCATTGTGGACGTTGAGCGAGATAAGGGGGAGGTTGTCCCAGATCCACCTGTGGCACCTTCTGTAGCGCCAGAGAAAAAAATAACGCCAGCTGAACAGCCTCTTCCAAAATCTATAGTAGGAAAGAAAATACAAGATATTTTATATCAGATGCATAAGGGGCAGCTAAAAATTGAAGATTTTCCTAACGAAATCCAAAAGAGAGAGGAAGAAGTTAAAATTCTAAAAGAAAAAATTCCCACTGCTACAAAATGGTATTTAAAGGAATATTCAAAGCAAATTAACGGCAAAAGAGCGGAGATAGAAGCATTAAAACAAATCAAAGAAAAAAATCTCACCTTCGCATCCAAAATATTCAATCTTTCTAATTATATTAGATATTCCTAATTTTCTGTATAATATATACCAAGGTGAATTATGATTAAGGTAACTCTTATTTGTGCTAAATGTGGCGAGGTTCATACCCAAGATACCGATGGTGCTAATTTTGTAGTTGATTTCCGTAGAAAAGAGTTTTCTTTTATATGCCAAAATAAAAGCTGTAAACATGACAACATATTTAGCTTTGAAAATTGGACGGAAAAATCAAAATCTAGTCCATTACCCAAGATGAGGTTGGTATAATGGGCGATTATGAAGATGGCAAAAATATCTTATTACGAAGGCCAGAGCCCGGAAGACATTATGGACAAGCGAGAATTCCCAAAGAAAATCCCAAAGCGAATGCGAATATAAATATTGATACAAATGCAATAGCCGATGCCATAATTAAGGCCGTTGGGAATAGAATACCTAAATCCACAGGGCAAATAACCCAAATTGGGCAAGACATAGACCAATTTGATACCTCTGAATCCTTGGATAAATTGGCAGACGCTATGACTATTCCAAAAGAAAATGAGGGAAAAGTCGAAGGAATCGGTATAATAAAGGAAACCACGAAAGACGAAAAAGAAACTAAGAACACAATAGATTTATTAAGCAAGTTAGGAGACTAAAATGATAGGGGCTATTGCTGGTGATATAATAGGCAGTAGATATGAGTTTAATAATATTAGCAATGATGATTTTCCTTTATTTGAGAGGAAAAGTACGTTTACAGATGATAGCGTGTTAACTATTGCTACTGCAGATGTTATTTTGGATAATGCAAGATACAGTGATTATTATTATGACTATGCTACTTCCTTTCCTAATCGTGGGTATGGAGGCAGGTTTGGTCAAATGCTTAGGCAGGGGTCATTACAGCCTTATAATAGCTATGGTAACGGATCTGCAATGAGGGTCAGTCCTATTGGATGGATGTACGGTGTTTATGGTAAATATGAGGAAGGAAATTACCAAAGGACTCTTGATGAGGCTAAAAGAAGCGCCGAATGCACCCATGACCATCCTGAGGGTATTAAGGGTGCCCAAGCGGTTGCGGCATCCATTTTTATCGCTAGACTTGGAGGAACAAAGGCCGATATTAGGCAGGCGGTAGAACAAATGGGATATGATGTATCTAAAAGGTCTTCTGAATTGGGAAGAACATTTGATGAAACGTGTCAGGGGACTATTCCCAAGTGTATGGCTATATTCTTTGAAACTAATGATTACGAAAGTGCCATTAGAAAATCGATAGCCATGGGTGGAGATGTTGACACCATTGCCTGTATTGTCGGAGGAATATCTCAGGCTCATTACGGGATGCCATCAAGGGAAATAGTAGAAGAGGTTTATAAAAGATTACCCGCTCATTTGGCTAAAATTACTACTAAATTTACACAGAAGTACATCGACCCAGATTTTATAGAACCAAAAGAAATAGGAACTGACGGAGCATCAAATCTTTAATTAGGAGACTAAAATGACAGAACAGAAGGAAGTAAAGTTTAAGCCCGGAGTTGGGATTGACGTTGGAACTAGTAATATTGTTGTGGTTAGACAAACGGAAGATGGAACATTTGTTAACAGGTTCCATCGCAACATGTTATACCCATTAGATATTAACGATGAATCAGCAGATCTATTAGAAAGAAGTAACTATTTTTTTGTAAAAACCAATGATAAATATTTTGTTGTTGGAGAAGATGCTCTTAATTTAGTAAACGCAATAGGGAAAGGAAATATAATTCGGCCTATGAAAGATGGAATTCTAAATCCATCCTTAAAAGAATCTTCGGATTTACTGTTTTATATAATTAAGGCTATCATCGGTAATCCTATTATTCCAAATGAATCTTTAAGGTTTACTCTTCCTGCTAATCCGATAGATAGAGACATTGATAATCTATTTCATCAGAAGGTTTTGAATAGTTTCTTTACTAAACTAGGATACAGTTCCAAGCCTGTCAACGAAGCCATGTGTATTGTGTATGATTGCAATCCCGTAATGAAGTCAGAAGAGGGAGAGATTCCTCTTACTGGTATTGCTACAAGTTGGGGCGCTGGAATGACAAATGTAGCTTTGGCTTTTAAGGGTATGAGTTTAGTGGAATTTTCCTGCACAAAATCAGGAGATAATATTGATGAACAGGCCGAAAAGGTTACTGGAATTTCTAGAAGCAAAATAGTTAAGACAAAAGAAAAGAAGCTAGATTTGGATAACGTTGATATGAGCGATAGGGTTCAGGCTGCGTTATCTATTTATTATGATGAAACTATCGACAGAATCGTAAGCAGCATAAGCAATAAATTTAAAGAAAAGACCAGTGAGATGGATGGTAAAATAGAATGGATAGTTGCGGGTGGAACATCTATGGTAAAAGGATTCACCAAGAGATTGGAAGCGGCTATTCAAAAGGTAGGCGTTCCCTTTGATATCTTAAGAATAAGAAACTCATCTCATCCCTTCTACTCTGTAGGGCAAGGTGCATGCATTAGAGCGCAAGCAGATCATGCAAAATCACAGAAACAGTCTTGAAGAAAAGGTTAAAAAAATAGATCGGGCCTATAGAAATTTTCAAGCCAAGAAAATTGAAATATTACTAAATAGGGCCAAAAGCTTCAAGTATTTTCGCTACAGAAATCTTGTTAAGAATGAGCCTAATTTTTGTCCTCTTTTTTCTCTTAAAAAGAAATGTCATAATATATCAAATTTAAACTGCTGGAGTTGTTATTGCGACTATTATGATCGTCAATATATTGATAAAGAGAACGGTTTAATAGGCCGATGTAGCATTGGTAATGAAAACGGCAAATATACTAGGGGGGTCTGGGATTGTAGCAATTGTGGCATGCCTCATAAGTAATTGATTTTTTTGATAGGAATAAAGACTCCGTTTGTTGAATATAATAAGCGGAGTCTTTATATTTTAAGGAGATTAATTATGTATGCTACCGTTGATGACATGAGGCGAATTCTTCCTGAGAAAATCGTCATTGGCGATCAAAACATTGGCCGACCAGTACCCGGAAGACCCGGAAATCAGGGCTCTGGAAGATCAAATATATCCCCACAAGAGGCAGAGAGATATCTTTCTTATGCCCAGCAGTACATTGACGGTAGGTTAAGACCCTTTTATTCTTGTCCACTAAGAAGAATTAAGTCTTTTGAGACCGATTTAGAAGCGGATCTCACTCATGGGTCTAGCGTTACGGCAACAGTAACAGATTCCGGGGCTTTTGCCAGAGGAGATTTGGTTAGATTGCAAAATAGTAGCAGTATGGAAACTTGCACCGTTATTGATACTCCTACTCTGACTACTGTAAGATTGGACCGGGTATTGGCCAATTATTTGGTGGCAGACGGGTCAAAAATAAGCATTCTTGAATTTCCTGATCCCATACCTCTTGTAACCACACAAATGGCAGTAGCATTTTTACTAGATAGGTTGTTTGTGGCAGAACAATCTCCTGATGTAAGCACATATGGCAAAACTCAACGTAACTTAGCAAGGGCACAGATGGAAAATATTTTAAGTGGTGAAGTGCTATTGTTTGGCCAAGAGCATACTGGAAGAAGATTTGTAAGAATGAGTTTGCTGGATAAATTTAATTCCCCAGCAGAAGTACAAAAGGGACAGGATAAAGAATAATGGAATCCATTGAAAATTATGCAAAAGATTTAAAAAAAGACCTAGGGACGGTCTTGAATGACACCCAAAGGATTATTGTCGAAAAAGAGAAAAAATCAAAAGATAAAGAGAAAACATTGTCAACAAGAAATACCATTATGCCAGTAACAAATCTTTATTCTAGTAAGAAAAATATGGAGTCGCTAAAAGAAGACCCAGATATAGATTTTGTTGTTAACGCCATAGATCATGTTTTTGGGAAGAATATTTAGGAGATAGAATATGTCGGTTGTTCCAGTAATTTTAGGTATAATCAGTCTTATAGATGAAAATATTGTCGCCAAAACCAATGTGGTCTCTGATGCCCTAACTGGAGAAGTGTTAGTTAATGTAGAAGACTCATTTCATTTTAGCGCTGGTCAGGAAATATATATATTAGATTATGGTTATGATAATCCCACCTCTCCTCACTATGATAAATTTGAATATGCCTCTATAAAAGAAGTTAATAACACTCATTGGATTACTTTAGATGTGCCAATATCAGACCCTAATGGGGGATGGTTAGTATCTCAAAATGCATTTATTCAAAAGACGATAGGCCATTCTCCTCTCTATAGTGACAATATTTATTATGGAGATCGTGAGGTTATACCCACGGTAGAAATGGCGGTTACTGTTGATCCTCAAAATCTGTCTAACGAATGGCTATATATACACGGAGGTTTATCGGAAGAATATAGGGTAGGAATAATGATATACGGAAAAGACATCAATACCGAAGAGGGTATGCAAATTCTGAACAAATATACCGATGCCGTCTATGAGCTTTTCAACAGGCAAATACATATAGATATTGATAACAACGATGCAAGAATAATGGCGAATGTGGCTGCTGGGACTTCAACGATTTATATAGAAAATGATATTGCTGGTGTTAATTTGCAAACATTTATTCCTTCTCACCTATTGCCTAATGGAAAAACTTATGAAATTCAGGATAATTTAGGCAACGAGATAGATCTTTGGTTATATAGTGTCAATGTTGCTGGAACGCAATTAGAACTTACGGTTTATATGGATGATCCTGTCATAGCAGGAACGGGTTTAAATAATACCATTCAAAGAGCATATTCAATCGCAGAATATGCTGTTTTTATTAGGCATAATAGATACTTCTATGATAGCAGAATCGACAATATTGAATATGGAATGGTGCAAAAGGGCAGTGCATTTATAAGAGCGGCCAGATTAAACTGGTTCGGCAAAGAGATTACAGAATACAGATTTCCACAGCAATCGTTAGGCGTTCCTTATTTTCCTCAGGTTGGTCCTTAAAATATATAAAATATAAGAAGGAAAGAAAGAAGAAGAGTAAGAAATAAATAAAAGATTATTAAGGCGAATGAAGTATAGATATAAGATAGCGGAGGCAATATATGTCAGCTACAATACAAATTTTTCAGCAATCTGATAGTAATTTTTATCAGGTTAACGTAGAGCTGTATACCACTAATGTTTTAGATGCTCAACCCTATGTAACGCCTCTCAGCGGAGCGTTGGATTATTACCTGTTAATTACTACTAACATGTTAAAACCAGATGGTACCGCTTTCCCCAATTTTATAGTTAGAAAATTGACAGACATTCCGCCACTTTATGTTGGTCCAGCAGTAACTACTTTTACTGATCTTATTAATCTGTATGTGGATTACTTTTTGAATGCAGCAGAGTCTACTCAATCAAGTTCTAGCAGCTCATCTAGTAGCTCTATAAGCTCTAGCTCAAGTTCTACGTCTAGTTCGTATGAGTACAGTTCAAGTTCAGAGAGCAGCTCTAGCGAATCTTCTAGTTCTTCTGAGAGCAGCTCAAGTTCAAGTTCTGAGAGCAGCTCAAGTTCAAGTTCTGAGAGTAGCTCAAGTTCTTCTACGGAGATAAGATCAAGTTCAAGTTCTGAAAGTAGCTCAAGTAGCTCATCGTCACCCGGACCCTAATGTATAGGAGAGAAATATGGCAAATATAACAATATATAGCAATGTTAATAACACCTCAAGGACTCTTACTTTCGATTTTGTAGGAGATGTATTAGCTGCCGATGATAGTACTTTTACCGCTAATACGGCATCTTGTTCAAAATATTATTTCAAGATTACGACAGGTGGTGCTGTTCAAGATAACGATGTTGCTTTCAGGACTAAGGTTGTTAGGGGTCTATCGGAGTTAGCATTAAACGGAACAGCAGCGACTCGAAAACAGAGCTCGTCAAATGTTGGTACTGATTATACTGATATCAGATCTATGATAGTTGACTATACTTATGATTATGTTAGCGGCCATACGGCTAATCAATTTTCAAGTGGATGTGCTGCGCAAAGGCCGATGAAATTTACTTAAAAATGATAAAGGGATTTGAATAATAAAAGAGAATAAATATATAAGACAGAATAAAGGAGTTTATCATGGCTAATATTAATCCGGGATATAGAGGAATAGCACAAATTGGTGGGGGTACATACGTACGCTTTACCGATGCTAATATTGCCGTTAAACAGGAGATAAACGCTCCTGATATAGTTATGGGTGATTGGGACCATGACGCTTATGTGTACGGACCTATTACGGTTGGTGGAACGATTTCTGGACCTGTTACTGAATATTTTGTAAGTGGTATTTCTAGTATATGGAGTTGGGCTACCACTAGGACAGGCAGTTGCGGAACGATGACTACTAATAATGTTCATTTGTGGTATTATTGCGGTACTGGAACTAGGAAAGATCGTAATTTTACAGGCATGTTAGTTAATAGTTTGAATTTCTCATGTGCAGCTGGAGACATAGCCAACTTTTCTTTGGATGTTATGGGCTCTGGCGCTGGTGCATGGGGTGGCACGGACGCTCCCGCCTATACTACTGCTGAAAAGATGATGACATGGGATAAGGTTAATTTAAGTGTGAGTAACCCCAGAGGCTCTATTAACGCCGTAGCTTATAGTAATTTTGATTTTACGATTTCGAACAATTTGCAGACTGTTTATAGCTTGGGACAATCTAACCTTTTCCCATACGAAATTGTTCCCGGATTAAGAACTATTACTGGAAGTATTTCTGCTTATAACGTTCCTACAGCCGATGGCGCAGATAGATGGGACGATTATACTGCTGTTAACGGTCCAGCAACTCTTACTTTTAATATCGGATCATCAGCAATGACCTTTAAGGCAGCATTACATAGGGTTGAGCCTGCATTAGGTGTCGGTCCTATCATCTCGACGATTAACTTTACGGGCGTAACGCATCAGACCTTTACCTAAGATATAGCGTTTTTTAATAAAACAGGGAGTTAAATCTCCCTGTTTTATTTACAGATTTATCCCCATATTATTTTGATAATATTCCCTTTCTTTTTGTATAATAATCAGTGATAACAATAAAAGGAGACATGCTATGTTTATTAAAGACAATTCTCTTATAGATATAAAGATATATTGGAAAAAAATCAAGAATAGGTATGAGGCATATAGCGAAAGAGAATTTAAAAAACTTAATTTAAAAGAAGATGAAAAAAAGAAATTCACGCCCTTGAACCTTAAAGCGTTAGAATTGACTTGGGAATTGTTTAATCAGTTACAAGATGATGCTATGGAGGATTCTGGTGCTGAAAAAAGATGGTCATTTAAGAGATATAAAGAGAGTAGATTAAAAAAACTCTTTAGGGAATGGGACGCAAAAAATGATAAAGGAGAGCCAGTTCCCCTGATAGAAAATACTCTAATGCATTTGGCTCCTCCTATTGCAGAAGCCATGTTAAGAGGGTATGATGAGATTGCATTTATAAGTGAGGATGAGGAAAAAAACTTGTAACGCAGGTGCATTCTTATTATCGGGGAATGTCTAATGCACCTGCTAGCAAAGAAATAATAGAAATGTATTTGATGGAACAGTTTCATTGGACACCAAAACAAATAGGGGAAATATCGTACAAACAGATCCAAAAGATTTTCCTTATTGTTAATCAAAAAAATTCAGTTGAACGTATAAACGCTAGTAGAAGGCAAATGGAAAGCCAAAGTAAGGGTGGTAAATTTTACAGAGACCTATAGGAGGCAGTTATGACTGAAAATAAAGAAATTAAAAAGGTAGAAGTTGGAGATAGCCCATTCGTTACAGATGAGGATGTGTTTGATATCGCCATTGAATATTACAAAGAAGATAAAAAAATAATGGCAGAAGGGTCTGATAAGTTTGATGATAAGAAAGCGAAATCACGTATTGTTTTTACTATGAGATATCCAAGCCAAGCTGATTGTGAATCAATAATGCAACAGTCTAGGACAATGGTAGATTTTAGCAAAGATATGGACGTTCAGTCCCTTCTTAGGATGGAATCGGTAAGGTTTCTTACCTTAATAAAGTCATGGAGTGTTGATAAAGAGCTAAATAATGAAAATATTATGGCCCTTCATCCAGATATAATCCGTCATGCCCTTGTTAAAATAAGAGAAGAAATCGGCGTTCACGGTTTATTCTAATTCTGCAAGTCTCTCAGGTCACACCAAGCTGGAACAAACCTTGCGGGATATTTGGTAAAGAGTGAATGAGTAGGTATATATCCATTGTCATACGCCTCTTGATAGAGATCTTCCGGGATTCTTACCTGAACCTCTTGTATCTTATAAGAAGGATTAATTTCTTTCCACTCCCTAACTATTTTACGAGTTTGTTTATATGCTGACTCTTCATTTCCTACAATGTAATTTAAATTTGTTCCGATATCGTTTCCATTCCCATCTTGGCAATAAACGAACACTCCCCATTTTATGTCACTGTATGTTATGGGATGATAAAATTTTTCAGGATCTGTGGGCCTGTCGAAAGGTTTTAGGGCTAATCCTAAAGGGATTAGAATGATAGAAACAAGAAAAATAATATTAGCTTGCGTTGGGAATGTAGGATGTCCCATGTACGCTAAATATAGCCCCCCTAATCCTACGATTAAGAAGGCCGTAAAAAAACCATATTCGTGGATACCGAACCCTAGTAGGAGGACGCTCCCTCCAACCGCAAGGCTAGCTATGAGGGAGGGGATGGGATCATAAAATCTAAAAAAAGACGCAATTATCCATAAGGTGCCTATGCCAGCAATACAAAAGCCTATATCCATTTTCCAAAAATTGATGCATTCTTGGTACCCTAAAAATGCTCCAAATACCAAGATGCCCACGATAACCCAAAACTCGATTTGTAAGCTTTTTATAACGTTCATAATTCATTACTCCTTATTTGAAGATATCTTAGCACAAATATAAAAAAAATCAAGGGTTTTTTAATATTAAAAGAGAACTATTAAGTAGGCAAAAAGTATAAGTAAAAGAGGTTTTTCTATGGAATCCAAACTTTATTCATTATCTCAAGATTTATTAAAATTATATTGTAAAACTAAAAACTCGAAGATAGAAGATTTATATCTCAGAATCGCAGCGAATGTGAGCTTTTATGATTTAGATAAAAAGCTAAGAAGATGGAGAGTTAAGAGTAATCAGCTGAAACTAGGGCAAGATATTTTAAGTGCTCTTGAATGGATATATGATTGGTTTGCTAAGCCTAATTATGGAGATGAAAGAAACCCGCTAGCTTTACAGGATGCTAAAGGGAGGCTTAACGACAGAATAGTGCTTCAAATCATACCCGCTCTTGAAAAGGAGACAAGCGGTCCATTTGGTACGCTATTATCTCCTGCAACTGGCTTCTTGAAATCCTTTATAAAACAGGCTACGGCCACACACGAAAAAATAGATTCTGCGACGTTAGGAGATCAGGTAAGAGAAGATTTGACAACATTGCAAAATTGGCTTATTAAAGAAGGAACAGAACAAGAATCTACACCGGAAGAAAAAGCTCAGCAGGCAAAGATGTATACTGCGCTTATAGGGAAATTTACTGAAGATTTAACTAAAGCATTCCAAAATGCAGTAGAAGCTGTAGGTGGGGTTAACGCTCCTCAGGCAAAGCCATATATGGATATTCTTGTACAAATACGACAGGGTGCATTGGCTGACGCAAATAAGTTTTCAGGAGTTTTAGACTTGCCGCTTAATCAATTAATGTACAATGAGGCAGAAGAAGTCGTAGATTCAGTTTTGGTAAGATATACTGAGCCTTATTTAAATCAAAACGCAGAGCTTATTAAAAAAAGAGCGTTATCATTTGTTGGCGCTCAACCTAAACCGCCAGCTTATGTGCCAGAAATAAATGAGCAGGGATACGCCAAACCCGCTCTATTGCCAGAACAGGTTAGACAAGATCCATCTAAGGGAAAATTTCCATCCTATACTCCCACCGCAGAAGATTTCCAGAAGGATCAGGAAAGAAGAAAAACCACAGTTATACCTGATGAGCAATGGATGTCCCCATCTGTAATCGCCATGCTGTGTGTGGTATTTAATGTAATGAGAAAGAAGATATACGGTAAAAGGGAATAACACATGCCCGAAAATCTAACAGTCACAAATGCGTTATTAGAAAAAATAACGTCATCTATCCAAAAAGTTATCAGCTGGTCAGATCAATTAGCTAATTCTGCTGGCAAGAGCGCTAAGGCTTTTAGCGGATTTGATGATGAAATTACTAGTCTCGGAAATGATCTAGAAAAAACCAGAAAGGCTTGGGAACGAGCAACCAGTGCACATGTCAATTGGTCAAAAGAAGTTTTAAAAGGAACAAAAGAATTAGTCTCATATAAAAAGGTACTTAGAGAAGAAATTGACGTGCTTGTCAGATTGGAAAAAATGCATAAAGAAGAGGCGAAGTCTAGGGAAATGGTAAGAAAAATTGTCGAACGAGAAACCGAAACCAGAGGAGAATATATAAAAAGATTAGGAGAAGAAACTAATGCTATAAAAGGAATCATGGGTGCCGCCCTTAGTTATGGTAGAGTTTTTGGAGCCCAAGGTGTGACCCTAGAGGGAATGAAGGATAAGGTTACTAAATATAACCAAAGTCTTTTTGATTTAACTAGAACTCAAAAAAGAATGGGTAGTGGAACAAAAGATATACAGACTGCGTTAGATCTTGCTGGCAAAACTACTTACATGAGCAAAAATCAAACCCTTGAATTTGCTAACTCAATGAATAAGTTATATGTAGGGGTTAAACCAACTACTACCGAATTTGTCAAATTAGCAGCGGCAATACAACGAGAATTTGGTCCTAGTATGGAAACCACCAAAGAAATAGCTCAAGATTTAATGAGCGTACAGGCAGAATGGCCCTCATTGTATGATAACATTTTAGAGTCGCATGATAGGATGGTAAAGGGGATGACTGCTGGTGATAAAGATGCTATTGATTCTGCGACATCTCTTGGTGCTAGCAATTTAATGAATTTAGTAGCTATGGGTGCTAGTAAAAAAACGATAGAAGATGTTATGAGATTGCAGTCGGCTCAGGCAGATGGGACAGATGAACTTTCCAGTTTAAATAAGGATATCGCTAAAAATGTCCAGACCTCAGAGGATGCGATATTGGCAGCTGGTAAAAAGGCAGAAGGAGCTATGGATTTGGCGGCGAAGGCAACGGGACTATTCTTGAAGGCTATGAAGGCCTTGCCGGGTGCTACTGCTGCCGCAGCTGCCTCTTTTGGATTAATAAATTTAGCCCTTAGTAGCGAAGTAATACAAGTAGGAAAGTTAATAAAATCATACTTAGCATTAAACGCTGTCAGAGCAGGTGGTTCTAAAGTTTCTACGGTTACTCCATCAGCAGCTTCTTTTACTCCGGGGTCGCCGGGAGCAGGTGGAAGACTAGTTATTGGAGCAGCTGGAGCAGCACCGTCATCTCCAGCGGC
>Ga0265297_10003546_pt1 | contig 27857 bp, 31 predicted proteins | sample Munlanlwell13791_FD_192502 | JGI IMG/M metagenome (GOLD analysis project Ga0265297, IMG submission 192502) | Leachate microbial communities from a municipal landfill in Southern Ontario, Canada - Leachate well 137-91 | ecosystem: Engineered > Solid waste > Landfill > Unclassified | place...
ATGAAGTCGATTCAATTTTAATTGATGAGGCCCGAACACCGCTTATCATTGCCGCACCAGATAGCGAATCAAGTGGATTTTATAAAACATTTGCACGTATTGCTGAACGATTAATCCCAGAAGAGGATTATACCGTTGATGAAAAACTTCGCACTGTTTCTATTTTAGAAACAGGAATTGAGAAAGTTGAAAAAGAAATGGGCTTTGAAAACCTCTATGCACCAGAGAATTCTCGCCTTGTACACTTCCTTCAAGAAAGTGTAAAAGCAAAAGCACTGTTTACAAAAGATAAAGAATATGTGGTTCGTGATGGAGAAATAATAATCGTTGATGAGTTCACTGGTCGTATGCTTCAAGGACGAAGATACTCTGGCGGTTTGCACCAAGCAATTGAAGCAAAGGAAGGCTTGTTGGTAAAAGAAGAAAATAGAACATACGCACAAATTACCATCCAAAATTATTTCCGTCTTTATAAAAAGATTTCTGGAATGACTGGTACTGCGCAAACATCAGCAGAAGAATTTCACAAAACATACAAGCTCGATGTTGTTTCCATTCCGCCAAACCGTGTAATGGTTCGCAAAAATATTGATGATGTTATCTATAGAACCAAAGATGCAAAGTATCGAGCAATAGCAAAAGAAGTACACGAACGTCACAAGAAGGGACAACCGGTTCTTATTGGAACAACTTCAATTACTAACAACGAAACAATTTCTGCATACCTAACCGAAGAGGGGGTTCCTCATGAGGTTTTGAATGCAAAAAACAACGAACGCGAAGGAGCAATCATTGCACAAGCAGGAAAAAGGGGAGCAGTTACTGTCGCAACAAATATGGCGGGACGTGGAGTCGATATTATTTTAGGTGGAATTCCGTATAACAAAGAACTTGCTGAAGAGGTAAAAGCACTTGGAGGCCTGCACGTTATAGGAACAGAACGTCACGAGGCACGTCGCATTGATAATCAGCTACGAGGACGCGCAGGACGTCAGGGAGATCCTGGATCTTCTCAATTTTTCCTTTCTGTTGAGGATGATCTTATGCGCATCTTTGGAGGGGACCGTATTAAGTCGGTAATGCAGATGATGAATTTCCCCGACGATGTTCCAATTGAATCAAAAATAATTAGTAAGGCAGTTAACCAAGCACAACAAAAAGTTGAAGGAAACAACTTTGATATTCGTAAACATCTTCTTGAATTTGATGATGTATTAAACAAACAGCGTGGTGCCTTGTATTCTCGTAGAACAGCGATTTTAGCTACAAGCGAAAAGAACGAAATTCTTCCAATTGTAAATGACTTACTTGATTCGTTTTTGAATCATTATGAATTAGCTATAAAGCAAGGTTCGGAAAATTTAAACGAGGAGGATAAAAAGAAACTTGAAGAAGCACAAGAACTTCGGAAAAAAGTTCCCGCAACAATTGAAAAAGAACGCGCATTCATCATTGGCCAACAATTGGTGCGAATTTTGGATACCTTATGGATCGAACACTTGGAACATCTTGAGTCCTTAAGAGACACAGTGAATCTTCGTGCGTACGGCCAACACGAACCAATTGTTGAGTATAGACGTGAGGCCCACATCTTATTTGATAGATTGCTGAAGGCATATGAACAATTTGTTTTTAATTCTATTTTCCAAATATTTGAAATGGATATTTCAAATATAGAATTTAATAAACCTGCACCAAAAATTGTTCCACCAGCTGACGTACACAACATTGGACGCAACGATCCTTGTTACTGTGGTTCAGGAAAAAAGTATAAGAAGTGTCATGGGGCGTAGGAGTATGAAAAAACAAATATTCAAACCCAAACCAGGACAGACCGATTTCACCAACGTGCGTTGGGCGCCAGTGATAAATTGTGTTTTAAAATACGAGAACAAATTACTGGTAGTTCAACGTAGTATGAAATTGAACTTTTATCCTGGTTACTGGAACGGAGTATCGGGATTTCTTGATGACCGAAGAAGTTTGAATCAAAAAGTTTCAGACGAGTTGAGAGAAGAACTTGGTATAGCCAAAACCAAAATTAAGAAAGTTCAACTTGGTGAAATTTTTGATCAAGAAGAGCCAAAATACAAAAAGACATGGATTGTGCATCCGGTATTAGTAGAGGTGACAATAGACAAAATTAAACTGGACTGGGAGGCAAAAAATTATAAATGGCTTACGCTTCCAGAGGTTAAGAAATTGAAATTACTTCCAGGGTTTGATGAGGTTTTAAGGCGACTATCCCCATGGATACGAAAATAAAATCAAGAAGTGTTATGGAAGTTAAGACAAATGGAAAATATATTTGAAAAACAAACAAATAAAGCAGGGACAGAATCACAATACAAAGTATCAGAAAAAGATATGGAAAGTAAAATTCCAAAAGTTTTAAGAGAAGCGGGCTATGAATTATACTGTGATGCAGAAAAACTAGGATCGTTAGATATTCCTATCGTGGATTTTGAAATCAAAGATCTGATCTGGAATTTTGATCTGCCTTTATGGGGAAAAGATGGAGAAAGTTGGAACTTGACCCCTTGGGATGTTATTAATGAGGTCTCGGGGAGCGCTAGCCAGCGAAATCGAGTAGAAAATATTAATATGGAATATCCAATATTAATTACTAAAGAAAATGAAAAATGGCTCATTATAGATGGTGTACACCGACTAGCAAAAGCATATCTAGATAATCAGCAAACAATTCGAGCAAAAATAATATCAAGGGACTTAATTGAAAAATATCCTTGGGGAGCTGACTCAAAAAATATTAACGAATAACGATAATGATTTTGTCTTATGAAATACAACAAACTCATCAGAGATAAAATTCCTGAATATATACGCTCAAAAGGCGGAAATCCGATAATGCATATTGCAACTGATGAGGAATATTGGAAAAAACTAAAAGAAAAGTTAGGAGAAGAGGTCCTAGAATTTCAAAATGATGAAAACGAGGAAGAGCTTGCTGATATTTTAGAAGTTCTTGATGCTATTGTTGATTATAAAAAATTTGATAAAAACAAAATTGAGGAGATAAAAAAGAAGAAAGCAGAAGAACGCGGAAAATTTGAAAAGAAAATAATCCTCGATGAATCATAAATCCCCTTAAAAGAGGGGATTTATATTACTCATCAAAAAAATTCTTTCCCGTTTCATATGCTTCAAAGAATGTGTCTAGTCGATAAAATAAACGTTCTTTTGGAATTGCGTTTAAGGGATACCAATCCCATCCCTCACATTTTTCTGGCTCCATAACAGTTGGCTCTCCTGAGGCCCAATCAGCAACAAATCCAATATCAACAAAGTGTTTTGGGGGATAGCCCTTTAGATTTAACAATCGAAGAAACTTAATATTTTTTATTTCTATTCCTGCCTCTTCTCGCACTTCGTGTCTCACACACTCCTCAATCGATTCCATGTGCTCCATTTTTCCTCCAGGAAACGCGAGATCTCCAGAACCATGAGTATTTTTCCTTTTTCCCATTAAAACTTTGCCATCTTTAATTATCATGGCTGCAACCCCTACTTTCGGCCAATATTCATGATTAACATCGTTCATATATGCAATCATACCATTTCTCGTTTTAAAAACTAACCATTACTTGCTAAAATATGTATTTAATGTTTTAATGAGCCGTTCATTAAAACGGAGGAAAATATGGACGAGAAAGAACTTATTGCGTTTATCGTCTTCGCAAAGAAGAATGGATACGCAAATAAAGAGGGCGCAACCGAAATTATAAAATATGAGAAAAGTGGCGCGGTAAAAATTATTGTCCGCAAAGAAGATTGGGAATATACCGACAAATACGTCGGTTCCGAATCATTCATTGGACAGGAAGTTGTGTATTACAAAGGAAAACCGATGTGGAGCATGTCGTATCATGGTCGTGTATTCGCTACAGATGAAGATATGAAAACAAAATTAACTGCATTTCTCAAAAATGCGCTTTTAAATGTAAGTGAGGAATCACTGTATCGTGGTCCGCGCATACACATTGATACGGAATTCACCTATATTAACACCTTTCATGGAGAACTTAACTTTTTTAGCGGTGAAGAAATGATTTCAAAGAAATCAGCAAATAGCGTTCTTTATGAACTCAGATATCACGGAGGTAATATTATCTAACATAATCCCCACATAGTGGGGATTTTTTACTTCAAATATCCAACTTTCTTGAGCCATTCCTCATGTTCCCATTCCCACAATCGTTTTGCACCGAGAAACGCCTCGAAATCATTTTCAACATTATGAAGTTCTTTTAATTCGATGTGTCCCACAAGTGGACCAAATTCGTGATTGCACGAACGCATAAATGGATCGTTCCACTTTATTTTTATTTGTTCTCTGCCACCCTTGGAACGAAGTGCCGCACCACAGTTCATACAAAGTCTACTTTGATCAATGCGAAGTATCCAACGAGTCTCTAAATCAGGAAATAATTCCTTCATTGCGTAAAAATATGCTGATGTTTGTAAATTATAATCGCGGTAAATTTCAAGTGATGTTTTTATATCAAGTATTCCCAGTTTTCCGTTAATTGTTGCAATCGCATCAAGCGTTCCTGCATATCGATGTTTATCACTCTTTAAACGAACCTCAACGTGTTCTGGATTAACCTCAATATTATTTTTTAATAGATATTCAGCAAACGCAGACATTGATGGGGTAATCGGGTAGGGGATGTGTGGTTGTTGCCCCATAAGAATTGCCTCCGCCGCCTCATGAATTGCCGTCCCCTCAACCGCTGATTGTTCTTTTACTTGTTCCGCGGCCCTGAAATTCGGCATCTTTGCATAGAAATGATAAAGTGCGGGCTTTGCTTTTATTTCAACAATTTTCGTTACTCGGGGATACCACGCATCATCTAATGAATATCCGCATGCTTCTTTGAATTCTTCTGGCGTCTTAAAATCATCCATATATCACTCAATTGTATCAGCGTTCTTTTATATATTGTATTGACATATGTATTAATAAATAGTAGAATCGCAAAGCACATTAATTCATTAAATAGATGGAGAAATAAAATGGCTTATATCTATAATGCAGAATTTGAGAACAAAAAGAAGCTAACTGATATGTTTGGACTTCTACCTGAGTCAAACGAACACGAGATTATTCATTACGAATCACTTGGTTCATCTATTCGAGTTGAAATTTCCATTAGAGCTGAAAATGACCAAGAAGCAATTAAATCATCAATTGAGCTTGAAAGAAAGATTTCAGAAATAATCGGAGGCCCAATAAATCCACAACTTGAAAAAGTTGAAAGACTAAGATAGGAGAAAATGAATGTTCTATTACAGATTAACAATTCCCAAAAAACCATCAAATAGAAAAATAATTTTTGGGAGAAAACCAAAAAACATTATTGCTTATACCTTTAAATCATTTTCCGAAAGGGGGGCAAAGAAAAAGGCAAAAGAATATGTATCAGTTGCCTCCAAAATTGGAATCGTCGGAGATGGCCCCATAACGCTCGCTGAGGGAAGAATGCAGAATGGCTCCTTCGTACTACAAAGAATAGTTAAGTTTCATTAATGATCCCGCAGTAATGCGGGTTTTTTATTAATAGAAAAAACACTGTATCTGATATAAAATAGAGCAATGAGAAGACCAACACTTAACATTGAAACGTTACCCGTGGGGGTCTCTTTTGGTAATAAATCAAAAATAAATATTGATCGAAAACATTTTTCAGATATAGATTTTGCAGAAAAAACAATTGAAGAATTTTATTTAGATCAATGCTTTTTAGAAAAAGTTTTCTTTAATCAAACGAAGATTGGGGAGGGGAAAATTATTGATTCAATATTTGAGAAATGCAGTTTTGCTGGAATAGAATTTAACCAACTAATAATGAAACGTGTTGAAATAAAAAATAGTTGGGTGCAGGGAATGCAAGCTCCAGGAGCCTTCGTGTATGAAACGTATTTCAAATCGTCTAAGTTAGGAACAGCAAACTTTAGATATAGCAAACTAAAAGACGTTCTTTTTGAATCGTGTGACCTGAGTGATACCGATTTTATCGGGGCCGAATTAGAAAACGTAACATTTAAAAACAGTAATCTCACCAACGCCCAATTTTCTCAAGCAAAATTAAATCAGATTAATATAAAAGGCTCGGAAATTAAAAATATACATATAAGTAAGGAGAATTTAAATAGTTTAACCGCAGATACTGCTCAAGCGCTTTATCTTGTGCAATTATTTGGTATAAAAATCGAAGATTAAGCTTGACTAGGTACTTTCAAACAAGTGATATATGGAAGTCGCGGGGGAGTATAAAAAAGCCGTCGCTTGTCGCGACGGTCGAGTTTGAAAAACATTATTGGCACAAATTAAAACCAAAATATAAATATTAAAAAGAGTATACCAATTCCATAACTCTTGATCTGAAATATATATACCACGACCATTATTAAAAGTACAGATAGAACACGGCGGGGAAGACACAAAAACAGCCTTATTTCGATATTTAGATATGTCGCACAATATACCTTTTGCGACAGTACTTTATGTACTGTGGGAAAACATAATCTTCATTTTACGAGGAAAAAATTTATATTTTGTCATAAAATGAATCTTGCGACACTAGTATTGTAAAATACTAGAGTTCGCAACAAGGTCATCGCTATTAATTCCCTTAAAACAAAATGCACCAGTTTTTCTGATGCATTTATATTTTTTAGATCATCTCCACAATCTGTCTCATAATCCCGATAACATATTTTATGAATTGTCTCACAATATCTGTCGCTTGACCCACAAATCCCGGTGCATCCGCTGGATTGGTGTTGCTTATGAGCCCTGAAACGCGTTCTAGAAGGTTCATTGTGTAGTCTGGGGTCAACTTCTGAGACGATCCTGCCGTCGATGTCATCTTTTGTATATCAATACCAAACTTTGTTTCCAATTTTTTTTGTGCCTCACCCGCTATATTAATAATTTCTTTTGCTGGATCGGGCAGAAAATCTTTAAAAATTGAAAGCGGATTGTCGCTCATTATTGTTGTGGTTTGTGCATGAACCTGAGGAGTAAATACAAACAACGCACATAAAACGACTGTTACAGCAATGTTACGTATTTTTGCGGTTTTCATAATAGGTTTCTATTACTTTAATACTTATTTATTCTATACCATTCTGGGTTTACTTACATCCAGAACCTCTTCCCTTGGGAGAACCCGCTAACGATGGAAGATATATAGCTGGATCAACATTCACACCAACAGGAACGAGTCCTGCGGCTGGCGGAATTGATTTATATTGCAATGTTGGGGCCCACAAAACACTGAAATGTAAATGAGGACCAAATGAATATCCTGTATTTCCCGAATACCCAATTATTTGTCCTTTCTCTACGCGATCTCCACTTTTAACTATTTGAGACGAAAGATGTCCATAAAGTGATGCAAGATTGTTATCATGTTCAATAACAATATATTTTCCATATTGATATCTTGACCACCGTGAAGAACCACGATCATTATTTCCAACACGTGCAATCTTTCCTGATTCGGCTGCTAACACGGGGGTTCCTACAGGGGTTCCAAAATCAATTCCATTATGTGTTTTGGTCTTATACAGTTTTTGTGCCGATGGTGTTTGTCCATAACACTGTGTAATGTATGGCGATTCAATTGGAAAATCTAATACACCCATGCGTTGTATAGGAAGTAAATTCGGGTTAAATGAGGCGCGTAATTTATCTTCAACGGCGGCAATTGCATCACTAATTTCTTGTTGTCTCTTATCAAGTTCTTCAAGTTGTTGGGCATAGATTTGTTCCTGTGACTTGGTAACCTCAAGAAGTTTTTGTTTTTCGGTTTTTTGTACCGCGGTAATTTGTTGAAGATTTTCCAAATTTTCTTTCTGAATCTCCTTCTCCGTTTTCTTTACCTTTGTTGTCTCAAGCTTGCTTTTATAATCATTTTGTAATGACGCGAGTTCTTTTATATTATTTGACAAAGCTAAATTTAATGTTCTAATACTTTCTGATTTTGCAATACTGTCGCTCAATGATTCACTTTTTAAAATACGTTCAATAAACGACTCACGATCAGCCTGTTGCATCTCCCCTATTAATTTTGCGATTGCTTCTTTTTTTAACTCAATCCCCTGTTTTATACCCACAATTTCATCTCCTATAACATCAATTTCCAAATCAAGTTTTTCAATGTGCACAGAACTTGATTTAATCGAAAGATTCAATTGATTAATACTCGTGTTATATGTTTGTATATCTTTTTTAAGTGAATTTCCCGCTTCACTTATTGTCTCAAGTGATTTTTGTAAAGAATCTCGTTGTTCTTTTATTTTCTGTAATTCACTACTTTTTTCATTAATGTGCTGTTCTAAATCATCAAACGCATTTGAAAATATCGAAAATGGTGAAGTTTGAGCAAACACATGATTTGAGAAAAAAAACACAACAACAAATAAAGTTCCTAAGATATATGAATACACAGAACCTCGCATAATTAAGAAATTTTTTGGATCGCTTGAGAGATCCTTTTTTGGGCTTCAATTGGGCCAATAACATTGTAAATTTCGAGCGGACCAGGAGAATTCTGAAGTCCAGAGAGCGCAACGCGAAGTGGCCAAAGAACATTTCCTTTCCCTGCTTTTGTCGCATATTCCATGATCTCTACTTCTATGTTCCCTGTATTTTTATTTATTATTTCAAGTATGTGTGAAAGATGCGTTTTTGATTCTCCAAGTGGAGCGTCTTTCCATGCAAGTAGTTGAGTGTTGTATTCTCCAATTTCAAAAAATGGTTTTGCTTCTTTTGAAAAATCATTAAGACGCTTCATTCTGTCGCGTGAAAGTTCAACGGCACGCGCAAGTTTTGTTTTGTCTTTGCACCACAATTCTGGCGTGAATGGAATAACTTGTTCAACGAGATCTGGGATTGGTAACATACGAATATGCATTGCATTCAACCAATCAAGTTTTTCTGGATTATATACCGCGCCACCTTTTTGAACTCGCTTTAAAGAAAATTCTTTCTGCATTTCCTCAACGGTTAAAACTTCACGATCATTTTCTGGATGCCATCCAAGCAATACAAGAAAATTAAGAATTGCAGACGGTAAATATCCGTCGGTCCGATATTGATTCAATGAGTCTTGTAAAAATCGTTTTGAAAGTTTCTTTTTGCTTGTATCTAGAATAAGTGGAAGATGTCCATACAACACTGGTGGAAACCCAAGTGCCTCCTGAATTGCGATTTGTTTTGGAGTATTCGGAAGATGCTCTTCGCCTCGAATAACATGAGTGATATTCGTTTCGTGATCATCAACAACAACTGCAAAATTATAAAGTGGCTCTTCGAGTCCTTTTGCAATAATAATGTCTCCAAACAATTTAGTATCAAAACTTACCTTTCCACGAACAACGTCAGTAAACTGAATTATCTTTTCTGGCATCTTAATACGAATCACCGCACGTTCTGTTTTTGCACGTGCCTCTGCATCCTGTTTTGGAATTGATCGGCATCTACCGCTATATTTTGGAACCATGCCCTGACTCATCTGTGCCTGGTATTCAGCTTCTAAATCGTCTGCATTACAGAAACAATAATATGCCTTGTTTTCTGCAAGTAATTGTTCGAGATATTTCTTATATATGTGAATTCGTTCGCTTTGCCTCCAAATTGGTTCATCGGAATAAATTCCAAACCATTCAAAGCTTTTTAATATATCATCCTCAAATCGCTTTTCAGACCGCTCTTTGTCGGTGTCTTCGATGCGTAAAATAAACTTTCCGCCTTCTTTTTTGGCGAAAAGCCAGTTATATAATGCTGTTCGTACGCCCCCAATATGCAAAAATCCCGTCGGAGAAGGCGCAAATCGTACCCGTACACTCATAAGCCACATTATACCTCATTTTTTGCACCTAGTCGAATAATTTTGAATAAAAATCAAATACTTTGAATGACTTCTTGTGCTATTAACTGAGCAGAGTTTTTCACAAAAAATGGATTAGATACTGCCTCTTGTTGGACGTTGTTCGGCAAAAGCGCGTGTTCAATTCTTGATTCTAATTCGTGCACCTTCATATTTTCTTCTTCAAGAACTTGCGCACGTCCCGTCTTTGAATATGCATATGCATTCACTCTTTGGTGATCCCCCGCTGCTTCCTTAAGAGGAATTAGTATTGCAGGAACATCAAATGAGGCAATTTCGAAAATTGCTCCAGAACCAGCACGAGAGACAACCACATCAGCTGAAGTAAGTGCATGTTTCATTTCTTCAACATTCATATATCCAATTGCACGATACCTACTGTGAAATTCTTTTGGCACAGATGCCATAATCTCACGCATAGACATCTCAATCTCTTGATAATTCTGTGGACCAACTTGATGCAATATCTGTGTTTTGAATAACAATTCAGAAAGATTATCAATAATAAATGAATTAATCCTTTGCGATCCCTGCGAACCACCAATCACTAATGTAAGTGGAAAATGTTCGTCCATTCGCCAAAAGTTTTTTGCACCACCCCGAGACATTCGATTTTCTAAAAGTTCCTTTCTCACAGGATTGCCAGTGACAGCAATTTTCTTTTCTGAAAAGAAATCTTTTGATTCAGGAAATGCGATACAAATTCTTTTTGCAAATTTTGAAGATATTTTATTCGATAATCCTGGAACAGCATCAGATTCGTGAATAACCACCGGAATGCGATACACCCACGCTGCAAATACAACAGGAATTGAACCAGGACCACCTTTTGAAAAAATAACGTCGGGCATTGAAACGAGTAATACTGCGAGTGCTTGAATAATACTAATAAAAAATTTTGGTATATCAAAAATATTTTGGAGAGCCATATACCTTCTGAGGCGACTTCCCACAATTGAATGAACTTGTATGTTTCGAAATTCAAATTCATTTCGATATATACCTGGATCACCAAAATAATGAATTTCTACAATTGAATCATCATATGCTCCCCTTTTCGTTGAAAGTTCATCACAAACGGCAAGAAGCGGATAAATGTGCCCCCCCGTTCCCCCACCAGTAATTCCTATGCGTGTTTTTTTATTTCTCATATTTTTTATCGTCTGTATTTTGAAACATTTGCAATAATTCCCGACATAGTAAGGAAGATAGCAAGTGCCGTTCCTCCATAACTCACGAACGGCAATGGAACCCCAGTAAGCGGAATAACGCCTGAAATTGCAGCGATGTTCACAAATGCCTGCAACCCCAAAACACTCATAAATCCTGTCACTATAAGTCTCCCAAAGTTATCAGGAGCACGTGTGGCTATTCTAAATCCACGCCATAAGAATGTTAAGTAGAACAGCAAAAATCCTATTGCACCAACAAATCCAAGTTCTTCAGCAATAACTGCATAAATAGAGTCACCAATTGGCTCAGGAAGATAATGGAGTTTTGTCGTTGATTTCCCAAAACCCACACCAAATATTCCACCAGAACCAATTGCGTTGAGTGCTTGGTTAATGTGATATCCTTTGTTTAATGGATCATCTTCAGGATGCAAAAACGTCATAATACGTTTTAGTCGGTAGTTTTCACCAGCAGAATTTTTTCCAACCATCACAAGAACAGAAAGCGAAAGAACACCAATCAAAACCATTGCAATAAAGAACCGCGGCTTTGCTCCCGCAACAAAATAAGTAATAAGCGAAGAACCAAAAATTAATGCAGCGGTAGAGGTAGCCGGCTGAAAAATTAAAAGCAACATAACAGAACCGACAAGAACTACGAATGGAAGAAATCCACCGAGAAAACTTTTTCCACGGTCCTGATTTTTTCCAACCCACGCAGAAAGGTATACCAAAAACGCTAGTTTCATAAACTCACCTGGCTGAAATGTAAACAGTTTTAAATCAATCCATCTATCACCACCTTTTGCAGTCATAACAAGCGGAGTAAACACTAGACATAAACCGACAATACCGACAATAAGCAATGGAATTGATATGCGCTCCCAAATTCGATAATACAAAAAATATCCAATAAGAAATCCAACAATACCAAAAGAAAGTCCATTAAGCATCTGATGCTTCAAATAAAACATACTGTCTCCACTTTCTGATTTTGCAAGATCCGAAGAGGCGCTTGTGAGCATTACTAAGCCAAAAACAATTAGTACAATAAGAAATCCAAGAAATACAAAATCAGGACTGCCACTTTTAGGAATTCTCAACTTCTTCATACTTGTTTTGGTTTTAATACTGCGCCATATCTTCCCTTGCATCCCTTTTCAATCGTCCACGCGTTATTTCCGTTCACAAACGTTGAAACGGGTTTGTTGTCTGACCAAATAACTATATCGGCAAAATTTCCCTCAGCGAGAATGCCACGTTTTTCTATTTTGAATTTTTTTGCAGGAACACTTGTCATTTTTCCAATTGCTTTTTCAAGAGAAATCACGTCATTTTTTTGTACAAAGGAAAGGAAATCTGGAAATGTTTTGATACTTTGGAGTTGTTTAAATTCTTTTTTCCCAAAAGAAGCACTATTTGAAGAAATAATCGATTGAGAGTGTGCAATTGCACTTGTGAGCAATGAGACATCAACAATTTTTGCACTGATCGTTGCACGAAAATGTGTAATATCCATTATATGGAGAATCATTTCTTCAAATGATATTTGTGCACGGGTTGCAAGTTCTCGAATTGATTTTCCTTCAAGAAACTTGAGTGTTTTGTCTGGAATGTGGCTAATAATATAATCGCGTGCAGAATTTTTCTTAAGATACTCAACAACTCGAGAAGCAAATGAAGGCACATGAATGCTTCGATGCATCCCCGAAAATGACTCTTCCTGTGCCCACTCAGGAAGGAGCTCATAAATTAAAAGGGGCACCATATCAAACGTATTTACATCAAAATGGACATTTGTGTGGTTGGCGTGTTCGGTGATATACGAAAGTGCCTCTTCAAATTTTTTTCCATTCTTTTTAAGCGGCTGCATATGACTTATATGAACATTCCCACTTGTTCGTTCGGACATTTCAACACATTCTTCAATAGATTCTTGCAACTCGTCTGCAGAATCCCTTAAGTGTATTGTCGAAATTCCATTACTATGTGTAATTGCCCGAACAATCCGTTCAATTTCATAAAATGGTGTTCGAATTCCATGAATATGTTCAAGACCAAAAGAGCACCCAAATGCGCCTTGTTTTATTGAGACATCAATAATACGCCCAATCGACGCAATCTCTGAATCGGTAAGATCGCGAAATTTATCTTTTGTTATTCCGCGACGCAGCCCCGTATAGCCAACGAGCGTACCAAAATTGACTCCAACTGGATGTTGTTCAAAATAAGAAAGAAATTCTTTTATTGTTTTCCAATTTACATTAATACCACTCACACTTCCCCATTCAGTTGCAATGTCTGGTAATATACCAAACAGTGGTGCGAGTGAAACTCCACAGTTTCCACCAATGATTGAGGTAACTCCCTGAGAAAGAAAATCCTCTTGGTCTGGCTCATAAAACAGTGAATAGTGGTGATCAGAATGCGTCGTAACATCAACACACCCCGGAGTAACAATTTTTCCATTCGCCTCAATCACCTCATCCGCGTGGGATCGAGAAAGATCACCTATTTTTGCAATAACTTTCCCACGAATTAAAACATCCTTCCGCTCTGGAGGATTTCCTAATCCGTCATAAACCAACCCATTTTTTATGAGAACGGCCATCTATATATTTAGTATACAACATAAATAAATGCTCGTGGCACAAACCAACAAGCATTTATTTATTATTTTCATCACAATTTATATAAATCTTGCAATAAAGAACAACGCGAGCCCAACAGTGGTTGAAACCGCAGTTATAAACCAAAAACGCATCGTTATTTGTGTCTCAGGCCAACCGAGCGCCTCAAAATGATGATGAATAGGAGTGGAAAGAAATATTTTCTTTTTCCTAATTTTTTTACTCAACATCTGAATAATAACGGTGGCTGATTCAAACACAAGAATCGAACCAAATAACGGGAGAAAGAATGCGGTGTTGGTAAGCATTGCCATCGCCCCCACGGTAATTCCCAAAGACATTGATCCTGTGTCCCCCATAAAGAATTTAGCTGGATAAATGTTGTACCAAAGAAACGCAAGCAGCGCTCCAAGAATAACAACATTCAAAGCTGCAAGATCAAAATGCTTTAACGTGAACGCGATAACTGCAAATGCACCAAAGATGAAAAATAATGTTCCTCCCGCAAGTCCATCGAGTCCGTCCGTCTCATTTGTTGAAAATGCTGATGCAATAATAACAAACATAAACAGTGGAATGTACCACCACCCAATTGTTATATCTCCAATAAAAGGAATATACATTGTGTTCCATCCTAAGCGGAAATAAAACCACCAAGCACCAACCGCAGACACGACCGCATACATTAAAATTTTGTGTCGCATACTGAGCCCCCCTCCTTTAGGACCGATGCGTAAAACGCCAAGTACGTCATCTACAAGTCCAACAATTGCCGCAAACACAAGATATCCAAGAGGAAGATATGTTTCTGATCTACTTACAAAGTTAAAATAATTTGCAAATCCACCAAACAATTTTCCTGAAACAAAAAATAATAATGCAAGAATTACAACCGTACCCCAAACAATAACTCCTCCCATCGTTGGAGTTTCTCCCTTATTTTTATGAAATTGATGAAATACAGGAGCTGTTTCTGGTCCGCGAATATTGTTCTTTTTAATTCCAAACTTTAAAAGAAGTCGAAGAACAAATGGAGTAATAAAAAGTGCAACAATAAATGAAAGTGCAAATAATATAAGAATTCGAATTGCTTCAAATGGTATCATACGTTAATTTGTTTTTTCGGGAAGAAGGTAGGCAGATTCAATCCAATTGAACACATCCCCCTTTGTCTTCACCCTATCATGACTCCCTAAAATTACACAAATCACACGTTCATTTTTATAAGTGAAAAAGGCAAGCAAATTTTCCTTTGCCTCTGGTGATGTGCCCGTTTTTCCACCGAGAAATGAGAATTCAGCCGCAAAAGGATTCACATTATAAATTATTCTGCTTTCTATATTGTTATTCGGTTGTGCTATAACGCTCTGTAATCGAGTCCAGCTTAATATCTCTGGATGTTTTTCAGCAATATACCGTGCTAGTTTTATAAGATCATTTGCAGTTGAAACATTTTTAGGATCAAGTCCAGAAGCATCCGAAAGACTCGTGTCATTCATTCCAATGCTTGCAGCTTTTATATTGAGCATTTTTACAAATTTTTCTTTTCCTCCCGCATATTCTTGAATAGCAACTGCTGCATCATTTGAAGACGCAAGCAGCATAATTATTGCAAGATCTTGCGCATCATATGTCTCCCCACTCCTAAAATCTCCCGCAGTCCCCTCAGTTAGAAGAGCATCTTTTGATATGGGAATTTTTTTGTGAATTCCAATATCTTCGATAAGTACAACAGTGGTAAGCAATTTAGTAATTGATGCAATTGGCCACTTGCTGTATGTTCGAAAATTAAGATATGAAAAATTAGAATCAAGTGAATAAACCATGACTGCTTCAGCGTCTAGGTTGGGATCAGGAACAGTCCAATTTCGTGATGGAAACTTTTTTTGTTCTTTTTTTTGTTCAACAACAATCTTTTCTGTAGTTTCTATATTTTCTTGTTTCTTTTCTGTGTTTTTAAAAAAGAAATTGGAAATAATAATTCCAACAATAAGAATGCAAATGAGAAAAAAATATTGTATGTGTGATTTCATCGGAACTATTCGGTGCTCTGATTTCCTTCCACAGTATCAAACGGAGTACTTGTGGGCGCCTGTGTTTCTGTTTCACTTCCTGTTTCTTCGAGCGTTCTTGCAAATGTTTCAAGAAGTGTGTGGTATCGATCATATTCGGGAAGTTCACGAACATGGGATAATCCCATATGCTTCAAAAAATCTTGCGTTGCATTGTATCGAAATGATGTCCCCTTTTCTTCGCCTCGTTCAACCAATCCGCGCATAGAAAGATTTCTCATTGAATAACTTGAATTTACTCCACGAATATAATCAATGGTTGCACGCGTCGTTGGACCAAGGTATGCAACGAGCGCCAATGTTTCAAGCGCTGCAGGAGTTAGTGATTCACGAAATTCATCTTTTACAATTGCCTCGCCAATTTCTTTTAATTCCGGTTTTGTTGCAAGTTGAATCATATCCCCTTTGTGAAGAAGTAAAAAACCACGCTCGTTGGATTGGAGCAACATTTGTTCAAATCGAAGTACCGCGTCACTACATTCTTCTTCGGTTATATTAAGCATTCGAGCAACAACAGAAAGAGAAATCGGCTCTCCGTAGTAAAACAGCAATGCTTCAAGTTTTGCAAAAATATCCATGAATATAGTTATTCTACCTTTATAGGGTCTGACTTCGCAATTGTAATATCGGAAAAATGATTGCCTTGTTCAACAATTACCAATTGTTGTTTTATAAGGTGTAGGATTGCAAGAAACAAAACCACCAACTCTGTTCTGCTTCCTTCACCATGTAGTTCCTTCAACTTCTGTGGAATGTTAGTAAGTTTTGCAACAACTTCTTCTATCTTTGCTCGAAGATTAACAATTTGGTTTTTAACACGAACCTTCGGTGTCATTGCCGCCTCAAGATTTCCTGAAAGTTTTAAAATAGCTCCAAGAAGTTCCTGGGGACCTACTTTTGATGGTGGATAAAACAAAGGTTCCGCGCTTTGCATAAATTCACGCGTATACATTTTTGGAGTGTCGCTCCATCGTGCGCGCACATATTCCTGTGTTCGTTTAAATTCTTGATACAACTTGAGGCGCACCTCAAGATCCTGAATTTCTGCCTGCTCTTCAGTCGTAAGTTCTAAAGATGGAAGAAGTGTTTTTGATTTAATAAGTAAAAGTCGAGACGCCACAACAAGAAAGTCCGCCAATAATTCTAACGGCGCATTATATTGTGCAACATCAATTGCTTGTTCGTCGTTAAGATCAAAATCAATTTTAAAACTCTCCAAATAATGCAAAAAATCTGCAGTAACTACTGCAAGTGAAATAGTGTTTATTTCCATCTTCTTCGACTCAATGAGCTCTAAAAGTTTATCAAGCGGACCTTGATAGTGCTCGAGTCGCAATTCGTACATTATTCTTATTTTAGAATAAAAAACCGCTGAGCTCAAATATTGCAGCTCAGCGATCAATTTCTTTTGACTCCCGTCAATTTAGAGATAAATTCTCGTGCCTCTTTGTGCTGGTCCTGAGAAAGGACGAATGTATTATGCATATTACAGCAATCACACTCGGTCCTTAATACTACGGCATCGTTCGCCTGGTAAATCTCAGCAGGAAGTCTTTCCTTCTGTACCTTTAACGACCCACAGTTCCAACACCACAATATAAAAAAATGATTTTCCATTGTGGAACCCACTTTTAATGATCAATGCTCACATTATATCACTAAAAGCTCAAAAAGTCAATATATGCCTTATCCATGGCGGATAACCATCACATCTCCATCTTGCACCACATAATCCTTCCCTTCGAGTCGAAGCCATCCTTTTTGCTTTGCCTGATTCCAACCTCCCGCCTCCACAAGCTTTGAATAATTTACTACTTCAGCACGAATAAACTTGTGCTCAAAATCAGTATGAATTGCCCCAGCTGCTTCTGGTGCCTTAGCACCCCGTTCAATTGTCCAAGCACGCGTCTCATCTTCTCCTGTAGTTAAGAAGCTTATAAGATTCAACGCTTCGTACGCCTTCACAATAATAGGAGAAACATCATCTGCAAGTCCTAAGTTCATAATCAAATATTGTCCACCATATTCAGCAATTTTTTCTTTTAATTCCAATGGAACATCTTCTTCATCTCCATTTAATAAAAATATTTGCTCTTTTGCGGTAAGTAATGAGAGTTCTCGAACAATTGCCTCGTTAGCAAATGATCGAGAAAGATTTCCACTCTCAAGTGCAACTTTTACCGCTCGTAAAACCTCTGCATCGTGTGCGGCTTGTTTGTCCCCCGTTCGCAATTCTTTCTCGCACTTATCAAGTCGTTTGGTAACCGTTTCCAAATCCTTAAAAATAAGTTCGGTTAAAATAATATCTAGATCACGAACAGGATTCGTTGTTTGTTCAACGTGAATAATATCCGAATCTTTAAAACAACGAACCACTTGCACAATTGCTTTACACTCGCGGATATTCGCCAAGAACTGATTTCCCAATCCTTCTCCTTTATGTGCGTCTTTCACCAGTCCCGCAATATCATAAAATTCCACAACCGCAGGAATTGTTTTTTTTGAATTTGATAGCTTTGTTAATACCTCAAGCCGTTCATCAGGAACAGGAACAACGCCCACATTGGGGTCGATGGTTGCAAACGGATAGTTTGCCACCGTTACATTTTGTTTGGTGAGAATGGTAAATAGCGTTGATTTCCCCACATTGGGCAATCCAACGATTCCTATGGACAGTTTCATAAATTTATAGTATTTTACGAGCGTACATTACTTTTTTAATAATATATTTAAAAAACAAAACATTCAATGAAATTTTGGAGACGGTTATGGAAACTGAATTAGGAATTATTTTTCTGGGTCTCATTGTTTATCTTTTTATCGGTCTCATTATTTCTCAAAAATGGTACCGAAGAAAACTGTTCTATGCCTCTATTCGAACGGATAATTTTCTCACATTTCAGGAAACAGAATGGAAATTACTTCGAATGTGGTTCTTCTGGTTCCCTTGTTTCTTCTATCAATATTTCAGACTAAGAAAGTAGAAGGAGAGGTGTATGATGAGGTATCGAAATGGAAATATTTGTCCTGCATGTTTAACACTGTATACCAATGTTATTGAACATCAAAAAACTGAACACCATATTTATCCAAAACGTTTTTTTAAAGGAAGGGGTGGAAAAATAGAAATGTGCAGAACGTGTCACAATGAGTTAGAGAAGCTAATTCCCCAAAAAACACAACTCGCAAAAGAGCGCTACTGGAGCATACTTAAAAGATTTTTTAAGAAGAAAAATCCAAAATACAAATTTCCACAATTAAATATGAAAGACATTAACAATTGACCCCACTGTGGGGTCTTCTTATATCATCGATCGAATTTCAAATAATACATCTTCTGGAATTGCATCCCGTTTCGGGCTTACTCCAGGATATCTCCACACAGTAATGATTTTAAAACGCTTTGAATTATTTCCTAAAAAACTTTGTATATTATCAAGTTTTTTTTCTCCCTTTTTCTTTGCCTCTTCTTCAGAGGTTTCTTTTTTATTCATATCCGCAAGAACGTACATTACCCACATTTCCTGCTTGCCCGCTGGTTGCATTGCTGCAACGGCACCATCAAGAACTCCCTCTTCGGTTCGTTTAGGAAAACGAACAATACGTTTCACGCGTTGTTCTGAAATTCCATACTGTTGCATTTTTTCCCACGCATGTGTGGTCCAAATATATTTTGAATCGTTTTTTGGTTGCTTCATAAAACTAATCCCATTTTAAAATTCTCGGGTTTTATTTAAAAATTCAAAAATTAAAAATTTCTTCTTATCTGCTATATTTCCCCACCAACTCTGCTTTTACTAAAATATGTCCTTCCATTGCGCGCAACAATTCTCCCTTTGTAGAACCTTCAGGAATTTCTAACATACAATCAAGCGCATATAACGAGAATAGATAACGATGTGCATCTTTTCCTTGTGGCGGACATGGTCCCATATATTTCACCTTTCCTCCACTTCCCTTTCCTTGAACTGCCCCAGACGGCACAACGCCTTCTTGAATATATTGTGTGCGTGGTTGCATATTCCAAATAAGCCAATGGTCCCAGGGAACTCCTCGAGTTGCGTCGGGGTCATCAACAATGAGCGCTAAACTTTTTGCCTCATCAGGGACGTGCCGTATTTCAAGTAATGGATTCACGTCTTCTCCATCGCAAGTATATTTTGTGGGAATCACATCTCCATCCTTGAATGAAGAACTCTTTATTTTCATTTCCTCCATATATAGATAGTATAAAGTATTTTGTATTGAGTAGTAAGTATAAAAAACGCCACCATTAGGTGGCTAAAATAATTCGTTCGCAGGGAACAGTTGTGCGTTCATTTTTATAAATTCTTTTTCAGAAATTGAAGAATGAGCAATTTTTTCCCATTTTTTATAATTGGAATCGATCTCATATATTTTTTTAATAAGAAAGAGCGGTGGATGCATTTTAGTAAATTCATAAGCAAATAAATACGATGCCCTAATTGTGCGTCCTGTCTTTATTGCAAAGAGAAATGTTTTATTGAACTTAAAAAATAACAAGTACCAAATACCAGCAACAAGCCAATCACCAAAAATACCGCAAAGAAAAAATGTAAAAATGGCAAAGTCAAAAGAAAATGTCCACGCAATTATTTTTACTACGACAACTAAGAAAAGAAGAATAAATACATTAAAAAATCGCTTTTTTAAAAATTCTTGGAACATTTTTTACTCCATTATTTATTTATAAATGTTACGTTAATTGTGCATTATATATAATAACTTGTCAATACTAATTAATTATGAAAACTTATATACTATCTTCATATGTCTCGAGCGTTTTATAGAACCTATCGCCCATCCTCATTTGAGGATCTTTTGGGTCAAGAACCTATAAAAAAGACACTTCGAGAAGCCGCAAAGCAAGACAAACTTTCACACGCATATTTGTTTGCGGGTCCGCGAGGAACGGGAAAAACAACAACCGCACGCCTCATTGCAAAAATTGCTAACTGTGAAACGCGTGAGAAAGATGAGAAATTTAGAAAATTAGGAGAACCATGTAACAAGTGTCAGTTCTGCAAAGATATTGATAGTGGACGCTCAATGGATGTTATTGAAATTGATGCTGCATCAAATCGTGGTATTGATGAAATGCGCAATCTAAAAGAAACAATTCGCGTCGTCCCCTCAGTTTCCTCTCATAGAGTTTTCATTATTGATGAGGCACATCAACTCACAAAAGATGCATGGAATGCACTTTTGAAATCACTCGAAGAACCCCCCGAGTATGTCATTATTATTCTCGCTACAACCGAATCAGATAAAGTTCCCGCAACAATACTTTCTCGCGCACAACAGTTTTATTTCAAACAAGCATCTCTTGCAACCATTGCAAAGAAACTTGAGCACATTGCAAAAGAAGAACATATTGCAATTGATTCAGAAGCACTCGAACTTATCGCAGCAACTGCAGAAGGAAGTTTCCGAGATGGAGAATCTCTTCTTGATCAGCTTGCTTCGTTTTCTGAGGGTCCAATAACTTTGGAAACCGTGGAACTCACTGTCGGAAAAATTGGGTTTGATAGAATTTGGAAATTCTCAGAATTGTTACTCACGGGAAACTTAAAAGAGTCACTTTCCGCGCTTTCATCTCTTTATGAAACAGGAACAAACATTGTTCAGTTCACCAAAGATCTTATTCAGCACATTCGCCGAGTTGCGGTGCTTCACTACAATCCTGATATGAAAGAAATGTTTGCACACGAGGTTATGAATGATCATCTTCAGAAACTTGAGACACAATCAAAGCATTTCAACGATAAACACATTGAGTTGTTAAAAGCACTCATTGAGGCTCACGGTCAGATGAAATATAGTAAGTTCCCTATTATTCCTCTAGAGGTTTCAATTATTGAAAGCTTAAAATAAAAATATGCCCGCGTAAGGCATATTTTTTTCTTCTATTTTTCTGTGTTTAAAACTGCAGAAATAAAAGAATTAATGAGAAAATAATGAGAAACCCTGCAAAAAATCCAATAGTTTTTAAGAAGAAAGAAACAGCTTCTTTCTTTTGATTTTCCATATAGAGACGAAATGGTTCATAAAAGAATACAAATCCCATAAATGCCACAGATAATACCAACAAACTCAACATCACTATAGGAACAATGAAAACACTTTTTCCACTTGGTTCCATTGAAGATGTGGAACTCATAATAGACACAATTACGACAATATAAGTAACTGCTGCGAGCGCGTGCAAAAATGGTTTTTTCATTGTTTTAAGCATATCATTCTTTCTTATTTTAGAATAATAAAAATAATCCATCTATTTTTTACTGCCAAGATACATATAATATTTTATTGTATCGAAAACAAATCCTGTTTTTCTTTGAAACAATTTTGTATATCAGAAAAATATTTTTTTGTGTCAGAAGTCCATATGGCCATGTCTTGCAACAAATCAATATGCGTCTCTTCTGGTTCAATCAAAATTCTATTTTTATCACAATACATAATTTCACACTTATTAAGTGCCATAAAATCTCTGATCATGTTTTCCTTTGCATACCAAATACCTTTTTCATCTAATAGTGAAAATCCGATATCTGATGAACTTATTTTCCCAATTTTTCCTTTTTGCCATACTTCACCAGCAGAAACAAACTTGTTTTCAGGAACATTCTGCGGATCAAAATCAATATGCAACTCCCCCATTTGAACACTGTCTAATTGTGCATCCACTCTTATCCACGTTTCTTTTTCAAAATCCCAATATTCACAAATCCAATGATCCTCATAAAAATTGGGAACAAAGTATGTAGCAAATCCACATCGAGCTCGAGATGGTATTCCTAGATAGCGTAAAAATGAACAAAGAAGAAGAGAAAAATCTCGACAAATACAGGGAATTCTTTCCCTAGGAAGACGCGGAACAAATAAAGAAGAAAAGTGAATCATATCAGTTTTAGAAAGAATACCATGTATATCTCTAATATTTTGATCTCTTTTCTTTTGATCTTCTATACTATATTTTTTTAAATGTCCCGTGTGTATAAGTAATCCTTGTACTATCATGCATAAATCAGATATGGAAAAAGATAAACCGTCATACAAAAATTGTAGATCTTTAGGATCTGTGAAATCACTCTGTGAAGTATAAAATTCAATTTCAGACATATTCTTTTTATAGAATCTTTCTCCAAATTCGACCGGGTTCTTCATCAAAAGACACTACCCCCTCGACTCTTTCAAAATTTAATTGATCGTGAAAATTCCACGATTCTTTGTGTGAATCGGGACTATAAAAAACCATTTCAGTAAATCCAAGATGTTTCGCTTCTTCTATCGCTTTTTTTCTCAATTCTTTTCCAATTCCCCTATTCTTATACTTCGCTGCAATAACATATAACTCTACTGGATTATCTGTTTGTGCATATATTCTCATAGCATCTGGCGCATTCCGAATAATCACGATGCCCACAACCTCACCATTTTCTTCTGCAACAAAAAACCTATATTTTTTATCAATATATTCTTTGGTCTGCCCAATACACATTTCTAACTTAGTTGAAAGCTTTTTTAAGAATTCTGAATCGGTCCAATAGAGAACAAAAATTTCTTCTACCGCTTTCAAGTCACTTTTTTGAAAATTCCGTATAACCATCTTAAAAATTATCTAATAATCTATAATAAGTATATATGAAAAACTTTAATAAGGCTCTCGTATTATCAGCTTTATTCTTGTTCGTACTCCCCGCATTAACGTTTGCTGCGGAGTTCAGAGCAGGACAAGAGTCGTCTTTCACCTCTGGGGAAAAAACAGAGGAAAACCTTTATATGGCTGGCGGAACAGTCATTAGTGCGGGAAGTGTAAACAAAGATCTTCTCGTTGCTGGTGGAACCGCGCTTGTATCAGGACCAGTTGGTGGCGATCTTTTTGTTGTGGGTGGCAATATAACGGTTCTGAGTCAGGTTGCTGGAGATGTTCGTGTGGGCGGTGGAAATATCATAATCAATGGCGATATTATGGGTGACGCGGTTGTAGGTGGTGGACAAATTACCTTGTCGAGCAAATTAGTGGGCGGAGATGTAGCAATGGCGGGTGGAACAGTAAGAATAGATTCCGAGGTTAAGGGAAATGTAAAAATTGCTGGAGGAAAAATTTACATTAACGCACCTATCGGAGGCAATGCAGATATCAAGGCAGATATTGTGACATTAGGACCAAATGCAGATATAAAAGGAGATCTTACCTATGAGGCGACAAAGCCTCTAACCGTGGAAGGAGCGGGTAAGGTACAAGGAAAAACCACCTTCACTGAATTGAGGGGTCCTAACGGAAGTAAAAAAGCTGTAGCCACAGGAATGCTTGGATTCTTCACATTAGCACTTCTCGCTAAGTTCTTAATGATATTAGCCGCAGCACTTATCTTTGGACTTGTGTTCCGTAAATATAGTATGGAACTTGTGGAGACAGCAACAACAAGCCCCCTAAAAGAATTGGGACGAGGTATTGTTGCCTTCATCGTACTTCCCGTAATCTCGATCGTTCTTCTTATCACGATTATTGGAATTCCTCTTGGTATACTTGGATTGCTTTCTTTCGCGATGCTTTTCATTTTTGCATCAATAATCACTCCGATATTCTTGGGTTCACTTATTTATAAGTGGGTTAGCAAATCAGATTATGTTGTTAACTGGAAAACCATATTACTCGGCACAGTGGTTTATCTACTCCTTGGCTTGATACCTTTCGTGGGCTGGATCGCAATGTGTGTCGCGGTAGCTATAACCATCGGCGCTGCACTTAATATAAAGTGGCAAGTAGCAAGAGAGTGGAAATAAAAACTCTATAAGAAAAAAAAGAACGCACAAAAGTGCGTTCTTTTTTTATATTCATATTAATCCTTATGCCCAAAACTTTTTAATTCTTTCTTTGCTTTCTTTAAGAACTTTCCAAACTGACGATCTTTTTCTCTTTTTTCAATTTTATCCAGTTCATAATATTCAGCTTCTTTTTTGAGATTAATATAATTACTATATTGTTCCCTATCCAATCTTCCTGTGTCTACCGCATTAATAACTTCGCAGCCGGGCTCGTGTGTATGAGTGCAATCGGTATATTTACACTCCCTTCCAAGTACAGAAATCTCATCAAAAAAAGTATCAATTCCTTTGTCGGTATCGGTCATGCCAACCTCTCGCATTCCAGGATTATCAATCACAATTCCTCCACTGTTCAAAAAATACATTTGCCTTCCTGTGGTAACGTGTTTTCCCCTTCCTGAATACAAACTAATGTCCCCCGTTTTGATCACGCTCTCACCAATAAGTTTGTTAATTAGTGAAGATTTTCCTACACCCGAAGAACCAAGAAAACAATACGTTTTACCAGCGACAATATAATTCTTTAGGTTAAGAAGACCATCATTACTCACCACACTCGTTAAAATTACATCTATATTTGAAAATCTATTTTTTAATTGATTTATCTTTTCGTCTAATAACTCTTGAGAAATAAGATCAATTTTATTTAATATGACCACAGGTCTTGCACCACCATCTTGTGCAATAACAAAATATCGTTCAAATCGATTTAAACTATAATCTCGATCGATTGACTCGACTATAAAAGCCACATCAATATTGGTAGCAATAATTTGAGTTTCCTTCTTTTCATTAATTCTGTTTCTGTCTCCACTCTTTCTTTTTATCACCGTTGTTCTCGGCAATACACTACAAATAACTGCGTGCTCATGATCGGGTTTCGTGATAACAACCCAATCTCCAATTGCTGGATAATCTTCTCTTGAAGACGCCTCAAACATTTGTTTTCCTGTTATTTTTGCGAGATATTCACCATCAGCATCTTTTACCTTGTACGCTCCTCTGTGTTCAGAAGTAACCCGCGCAACCAAAAAATCACCAAATCCAAGTTGGTTCTTCTCTGCTTCAAAAAATGAATTATATCCTAAATCCTCAAGTTTCATTGCTGAATAAAATAAGCATATCACAAAAATATGCTTATTTTTATAAAGCGCAGAAATTGTGCCATGAATAAATCAACGTCGAAAACGTGCTGAAACTTCTAACCAAACTAGGTAGGCGCAGAAATTGTGCTAATTTCTGCGTGATTTATACTCCTATTTATATTGCACCTTACGGTGCATTCTATTTCGTTAAATCAGCTGGGGAATCGGGAATCGAACTCGTCTCGGGCGCCCGAGATCCGTGGCTTAAAATCTACCTTATTAAAAAACTCCTTAATAATGAGTCCAGATCAGGCATCCTTTTCCCTTTGCTAGTAGTTTTTTCCAGATTAAATATCGCAGATATTGTTTCTTCAAACACTTTCGGATCAAATTCATATTTTTCCCATCTATTCTTCAACGCTTCATTTTTGAAAGGAATTAATATTTCTCTGGTAATATCGATAAGATTAAACATCCACTTTGTCCGAGTAGGAGTTTCATGATACTTAGGGAGGATTGTTTTTTTGACGTGATTTATCATGTGAATAATCACTTCAACGGTAAGCTCAACTGCTCCAGTTTTCCAAAGTATTCTGTTAATTTCCATTTTGTTTTTATCGGTAAGTTTTTTGTTGTAAAGTGATGAGATGAGGAAGTCTTTTTCTTTTTTACTGATTAGATCCGAATGAAGAGAGATTAGATATGGAAGATTGACTTTTCCTTCTATGATATCCCCATGAGAAATATTTTTCATTCCCTTACTCATTTTTGAATGGGAACTTGGTAAAATGTAATCACCTAAATCATTCCGAATCATCTGAATTAATCCATAATACATACCGACAAGAGGAGAAATTTTATTAACCTCTTCCGCATTCATAATCTGCTTCTCTTTATTTCCTGTTTTTGCAGCAAGCTCTCCTATAGCTTCAAAAAAACCTCCACAAATTCCATAAATTCGTTGGACGTAAAAATTCAAAATTTGAGCATAGTTTGAGATACGAAGCAGTTTTTTCTTCTCGGGAGAATCAAATGTAATAGCAATATCAAAGACTTGTCCTTGATACATCACTTTGTTGTAATCGTTTATTATTCTTGCAATTTCTTTTGCAATATCTTTATTTTCTCTGGCTATAATAAATGCATATTTCAATGCGAGAAGATGTCCTAAAATTCCTGTCATGACAGCATCTTTTCTAGAAAATACCTTCCACACAGTTTCTGATTTCTGCCTGTGAGTGGAATTATCGAAAACATCATCAAGAGCATAGGTATTCATCCAATTATATAACTCGATCACTGCGCCTAAATCGTAAGGAAAACTTGCTATTTTAATAAAGCGTTGATCCTCTACAAGATGATGAGTTACAAGATCGTATAGTTCGAAAAAAAGTTCTGGTCGAGTTTTTTTGACCCCATGTCTATGTTCTTTGATTTTAATAAATGGAGGTTGTACGGAATGGAGAAGACATTTGATAACTACTTCAGGTTTCTGAGACCACACCTTTAGAACTGATTGAATCGCGGAATCCATCTTTTCTTCAGTGATTTTATTTCCTAGATATTCAGATATTTCTCGCTCAACTTTACATACAAGAAGAGAATCTTGATCTGAAGCAAATTTTTTTTCCTCCAAGGAATCTAATAAGGCTAGAATGGACTCGTCTGTATTCGCTGAAGTAAAAATATTTTTCTTAAATTCCTTTTCCGAAAATAACTCCCTTGCCCTTTCATCAACACGATAGTTAACTAATCCGGATCGAGAATAGATAGAACGGTAATACTCATCTAAATACCTGATTATTTTTGATTCAAATTCATCCTTATTTGATGTAAATAAAACTGTCGTGTGCACAAATTTGGGATGATTTTTGATAGTTTCAGCAACTTCTTTATCTGCTGTTAAGATCGCATTGATACTAAAACTAACCATCCACTGAGATGCATAATAATCAATATGCTCCTTATTTTCTATGAGCATTATAACGGGCTTTCCATGTCCAATCGCATAGCCGCATTCCCAGGTACTATCCGTTCCCGTTGGAGAATCGTCCAAGGTCTTATATTTTTTCATGTACACAAGGAGGGCATCAGCGTGGTTGATTTCATTAAGATCAAAACA
>Ga0265297_10003547_pt1 | contig 27853 bp, 37 predicted proteins | sample Munlanlwell13791_FD_192502 | JGI IMG/M metagenome (GOLD analysis project Ga0265297, IMG submission 192502) | Leachate microbial communities from a municipal landfill in Southern Ontario, Canada - Leachate well 137-91 | ecosystem: Engineered > Solid waste > Landfill > Unclassified | place...
CGCCGCCCGCGCCGCCCACGCCGCCGCCCACGCCGCCCGCGCCGCCGCCGTCGTCCGGTCTTTGCCGGATAGCCAGTCTCGCGCCCAGGTCTCCACCGCCTCTACACCGCAGTGTAGAGCGTGGTCGGTTATCGCCCGCGTAACGGTTAGCTCTGTGAGTTTCTGCCTGGTTTTTACGGGGATAGCGCCGGGACGCAGTGCCAGCCAGATTTTGTCGGCGGCTGGTATATCAGCGTGATGTAGCACATCCAGAATCGTCCACTCGGCGCGGTCGCCCCTAAGTTTCTTGAGCAACGCCGCGTCATCGTCTGTGTAGCGGAAACACGGCCCTGCGTCTAATACTGATTCGAGCGTCCACGTTTTCATAGGTCCTCCTTGCGCGTGTGCGCGAGTGTGTGAGTTATCGGATTTCTGTCGGGATTGCGTAGGCGCGTTTTGTTTGGTACGTCCCAATCCACTCACCATTGAGCCGGACGCAGCAACGGTATGCCGATTCCGCCCACACAAAACTATAACCGCGTTTTTCAAATTGCTGTCTGATTGTCATTTTTTCTCTCCTCGTTGTTCCGCGTTCTGTTCAAATCTAACTACATTTTACACTAATAGGTTTGAAAAGTCAAGCCTTTTTTCAAACTATTTTCTGGCGTTGTAAGTGTATGCGATCTATAGACTTAGAGTTGTCAAGTAATCCTTGACAGCTCGAACCCATAAGAAAAACTTACGTGTTGCGGGTGATTTTTGACCATTTACGTGGCGTCAAGGATATGGTCCGTATGGCGCAAATAGAAAACCCCGCAACGGCTACAACTCCGCTACGGGGGTTAAGGTGAGTCCTACTGTCAGTTCGCGCCAGGGTCAGACTCAAAATCTCGCCAGCGCCTCACGACGCAGCGTATCTGTTCCTACTCATGGCAGGTCAGTCTATAGGTACCGCCCAAGAAATCCCGCTATCGCGCTCGACAAATCGACGCCAGAATACTCGTTGTCCCAAGCGCCGTGGCCAGCGCCGATGATTGGGTATAGTTCATAGGGTATGCCAATAGTATTACACTCAAGGACGATAGCTAATGCCGATGTAAACCATGTCCCCGCCGTCGTGTCGTTCGTGCCGTGCCATATCATTATCGGCGGGTCGGCGGCGTCGAATGAATCGAGGAAGTAGTCCGCGCTTCCCCAACAGTCCACGATGACGGAAACGCTTGAATCTACGCCGGGGTGGTTTTGCTCCGGCACTTCCAAGTCCGGCCCGTCATCGAGGTATTCATCCGCGTTGCTCAGTCCAGCCGCCAGGACGGCAACCGCGCCCGCAGACTCGCCCATAAGCCCGATGCGCTGTGGATCAATCGAGAACGCCGCCGCATTATCCCGAACATAGCGCACCGCAGTCTTGGTGTCCACGATTGCGGCGCGCGCGGCGGGGTACGAAACGTCTACCTTGGGAAACGGATAATTGAGTGGCGGGTCGTCGCCGGACAAGCGGTAGTCAATCAGAAAACACACGTAACCGATGGACGCCAGGTTGTCCGCCACTTGCCGCAGATTGTCATCAGACCGCGAGCCGTCCTCGAACCCGCCGCCGTGTACCATTATAATCGCGGGGCGTTTGTCCGCGCTCGACACCGTAGGCTCTACAATATCGAGGTAGAGCGTGGATAACGTAGCGCCCCCGCGTGTCCAGCCGAAGCCGTAGGGCACGCGCTCGGTGAACGCCACATCGTCGGAGAACGTATATTGCTCGACGGTCTGGCATGACGATAGCAGGTATGCCAGCGTGAGCACCGCGACCGCTGTGATTATTCGGTGCATGTTACCACCCGATTAATCCGAGGATGTAGGTGAGTATCTGCATGATCTGCGGCAACAATGCCATGAGTTGATCCCAAATGCTTGCCAAGAATGCCATGATGTTCATCCTTTCAGTTTGTCTGCGTCAACGCCCGTCTGTGCGCCGACCTGTTCAGACGTTTTTGAATTGTCGCGAGCCATGATTGCCGCGCCAGCACCGGCGAGCGCAACCAAGCTCCCAATTATTTCCTTTAAGCTAATCGTCGTGGTCGGATCGCCATCAAAAAGCGTGGCGATCCAATACGCGAAAACCCCCACCAGAATGATTCCGCCTAAGATTGTCGTTTGCCAACTGTTCATGTTCATTTCCTCCATCGGGCCATGTGGCCGCGTGTGTCTACGTGTATTCTATCATGATAGGTGCCTATACCGCCATGCACAAACGCCTCAACGTGTAAAGCGGCCTTGATAAGATCGTCTACTGGCGGACCACTGATATCCGCCGCATTACCAAACGTGTGTTGGCTACCAGGCTCCCCGCCGACTATCCGATTGTGATTAGCACACCGGCAAACGCTGTTCAGCGTATACGGGCCGACGATTTCCCAGATGCGATCGAGTCCCGCAATGAGTAGCGGGTTAACGTCGCCAGGGTTTGTCCCAAAGCCGCAGCCGCAATGGCAGGCGAAGTCAGAATCTGTGAAGTGCTCTGAAAGCATATTCAGATAAATCCTTTATGGGCGCGGGGCAACGGCAAAGGACTAAACCCGTCAGCCCCGCGCCGGGGAAGAACTTCAAATGCACAATAACACGGGGAGTTCTATTTAGCAACAGCGTAATCTTTGCATGTTGCAAATAGAAGCGTATGGACATTGTGAAAATTCTATTGTACGATTTTAAAACAGTAGAACTAAAACCGCAAGGAGAAGGCAAAAATGGCCACGCAAACGATTACAATTGACGGCACAGTCGCCGGAATTCCAATTTCTGGAAAGCATACGTATGATCCGACGGGCCAAATTGCCCTTTCCCCCGCTGCGTTGACGGCAGCTAAAGCCGGTACGCTTACCACGCGCACCGATGATGATACCGGCGTTATCACCCTTACCGCCGGGCACGGCATCACCGATTCGGATATCGTTGCCGTTTTCTGGACCGGCGGTTTTCGCACTTTGATGACTGTCACTGCATATGATGCAACGACTGTATCTATTGATGGGGGATCTGGAACGGTTCTCCCGGCGGACGAAAGCGCCGTCACAATCGCCAAGGCCGTATCCATCGACACCGATTTTATCGGTAATCTGGTTGCGCGCATGGCGGCTAAGGCTGACTACCGTTGCGCGTTCGATTTCCTAGACGGCAGCGGAGCAAGCCTTGCGCAAGTAGAGGTAGCTACAGACGGTTTCTGGCTATGGTTCGCGGCACTCGGAACAAATCCCCTTGCCGGAGACACCGTAGCGAGCGTCAAAGCCTTTTCAGGCACCACCGTAGCAAGCACGCTAAATATCGGCGTCGAATATGCCGCGTAAAGAATTCCAATTTTCCTTTCCTGTCCGCGCTGATGGTCCAGGGTCGGGTCACTCTCTCCCCGACCCTGGACCGAAAAAAGGGGTTAGGTGATGTCCACAGCAACCTTAGCGGCATATCAGACGCAGCTTACAGCGGCACTTGCGCGCCATACCGAACTACTTAGCACCCCTGCAAAATCGTACAAAACATCTACGGGCCAATCAGGGGCGGAGGTTTATTACCGCGATCTTGAAGAACTTCAAAAAACGATTGAGTGGCTTGAAAACGCAATCGCCCGCGAAAACGGAAAAGGCCGCACGCGCCTTGCCGTACTAAGGATTCCATGACACAAGCTGTCAAAAATTGGCGCGTTCTCGGCTCGGATGGGCAAACCGTATCGAGTATGCAACTACAGCGCAAAGCGATGATGATGAATTACATCGGCGCTGACAGTGGCCGTATTTTTGGCGAGTGGTCCGCTACCGGGAATTCTGCGGATACGACGCTATCATGGGATCGCGCAACTCTCGTAAAACGCACGCGGGAACGGTTGCGCAATGATCCGATGATTCGCGGAATGGTGCGGCGTTTACTCGATAACGTTATCGGGCGTGGCATTCGCATGGAGGCGGATCTTGATGCTCCGGCACTTGGCATAAGCGAGGATCAGGCGCGTGAATATGAGGCGCTGATAAACGCCGAACAAAGCACTTGGATCAATGAATGTGATTATTCCGGCAATGAGGCACGCCGATGGAACCTCTACGACATTCAGTCTGCCCTGTATCAATCTGAACTGAGTAACGGCGAAAACTTTATTCTTCCGCGCTACGTAAAGCGCCTAGGATATCGATATTCCTTTTGCATTCAGGTTATCGAAACTGATCGCGTTGTAACGCCGTCAACCGTGTCGGGCGCGGCCTGGTTGTCTCCCGTCAAACTAGATAACGGGAATGAGGTACGCGACGGAATAGAACTTGGTTCGCGTGGCGAGATTCAGGCGATCCATGTGGCAAATCAGCACCCTGGCGATTTCAATTCAATAGCAAACGGGTATGAGGTTCGCCGCATTCCTACGTACAACCGCCTCGGCCTAGTGAACTTCTGGCATGTATTTCCCTGGTATCGCCTTGAAGCGACACGGGGGGAGCCGGGACTTGCCGCATGTCTTTCTGGGGCACGTCAGCTTGGGGACTACATCGGCTTTGAGCTTTTGCGCGCCGAAATGGCCGCGATGTTCGGCCTTGTGATGACCCAGGATAAGCCGTTCGACACCACAGACGATTTAGCCTCAGCGGATCGCATGGGGACAGACCGCGAAAAAGATCGGGAACAGGTAGAACTTTACCCCGGCATGGTGCAATACGCTCCCCCAGGATTTACCGCGAACGTCGTAAATCCGAATATGCCGGGGGATAATTTTGATACGTTCGTAGAGCGCATAGCGACCTTTATCGGCGGATCCCAGGGGCTTGTCCGCGAATTGGTTATGGGTAGTTTCGATAAATCGAACTTTTCGAACACCCGTGCCGCGCTACAGCTTGCACAACGCGGTTTTGAGGCGACACGCGCCCGGTTCATTGGCAAATACCTTGAGCCTTTACGCGAGCGGTTTATGAACGAAGCCGTATGGACCCGACGGCTTGTCCTGCCAGGATGGGACATTCCAGAGAAGCGCGCTTTATGGATGGGTTACCGCGCCTATGGTCCGCCGTGGCCCTACATGGAGCCGGTGCGCGATCAACAAGCGATTGAATTGCGCCTAAAAACCACAGGAACGCTTTCTGAGGAATGTTCAGCACAGGGTAAAAACTGGCGCGATACCTTGCGCCAACAAGCCGTAGAAAAAGCGTTCCGCATAGCCGAAGAAAAGCGCCTTGGCGTCTACGAAGATCCGAACGCCAACAAGCCCCAAAACAAAAAGCAGGGGGAAAACTCCAATGCCGAATAAAAGTTGGTTTTGTGTCAATTCAGCGGCCACCGACGCAATCGAGGTTTATATCTATGACGTGATTGGTAGATTTGGGGTTAGTGACCGGGACTTTATTTCTGCGCTGAACGATGCGACGGCTGAACGCCCAGGAGCCCCTGTTCACATCCGCATTAACAGCCCTGGCGGCGATGTGCAAATGGGCGTCGGTATCTACACGGCGCTGGAACGAATTAAGCCCCGCGTTACCACGTTCATCGATGGATGGGCTGCAAGCATGGCGTCCATTATTGCCTTGGCCGGAAGCAAAACCTACATGAGCAAGAGCGGGATGTTCATGCTCCATAACCCACACACGCTTGTCATTGGCGATGAAGCGGAAATGCTACAGGCAGCAACATTCTTGCGTGAGGTTCGCGCTTCGCTCATTGGCGTCTACATGGAAAAGACCGGAAAGACCGAGGCAGAGATTTCCGATCTCATGAACGCTGAAACATGGCTACGCGCAGATCCAGCAAAGGAAGCTGGATTCATTGATGAAATAGGTATCGAAGCAAAAGCATCCGCGCACTTCAATCCGTCTGAGGCCGGTGCTCACTTCAAGGCATTCAAGGATGAATACGCAGTAGCCGCTGGCCCGATCGCAACCCCACCAAATTGGTTTGAAAAAGTGACTAGCCGCTTTCGTGCGGATAACCGAAACATACAGGAGATCACAGAAATGGAATGGAAAGACATCACCGTCAAGGGGCTTCAAGATAATCGCCCCGAACTGGTGGCCGAATTTGATTCCGCAGCGGCAGTCCAACGCGCCGAAGCGGAGAAAGCGGCCAAGGATTCTGCCGTGAAGCTGGAACGCGAGCGCGTTTCAAAGATTACGGCGCAATTACGCGATCATCATTGGGAAGCCGCCGATGGCGAGCAAAGTCTTGGGCAAAAGCTTCTCTCTGGCGATGTGTCCGCAGAGGATGCCTTTGTTCAGATCATCGCCGCGAACGAGGCGCACGCGAAAGTCAAAGTCGCCTCGGCAACTATGGCAGTGCTGGAAGCCGAAACCGCCGCTACCAATGTGGGCGCTGGCGGCGCTGGCGATCACGATACGCCCTCGGCCAAAAACCTTGCCGGACTGCTCGCCAGCCAAGAACGGCTAGGGCTGAACAAATAACCAAAACGAACGATAGGAGATTTTTATTATGGCACTTGAACACGGATTAACGACCACGCAGCCGACAGAAACCCGCGTTGCCGCAGGGCCTGTGCGCGAACTGTATTTGCCCGTCGATGCCACCGCAACGGTTGCCCCAGGACAGGTTTATCAGTATGATACGTCGGCACACAATTATGTCAACTATACGTCCGGTATTGCTACCGGTCCGTATGCCGTCTGTAACGACGTTGCCGCAACAATCGTAGCCGATACGCAAGTACGGTGCATTGTCCAGGGCGACGTGTATCTGACGGCCCTGGACGCGACGGCGGAGGCGGACGCGGACATCAAAGCGGCCTTACGCCAAAGCGGAATCATTGTCGTTTCCGATGCGCGGGCCTAACAACAAGACAGAAAATTAGGAGGATTTTATTATGGCTCTGACCCTCACAAACTTTGACGCGGCGGAATTGACTCGCGCCGTGCAAAATATCGGAAACGCGCAAGAAAAGCTTCTGACGCGCCGTTTTTTCCTTTACAACCCCGGACGAAACCAGCACGCCACGCGGTTTCTGGAATTCGGATCGCTTACCGAAAGCGTGCGAATCGTAAACGTTCGCCGCCCTGGTGAAGCAGCGGCCCCGGTTGACCTGACCCGTGGATCACTCAAAGTCGCTCAGTTCCCGAAGATCTATGTATCCAAGGCGTTTGGCGAAAAGGAAGCGGAAACCCTGAATCCGGGCCTTTCCACGTATCAGGGCAAGAATACGGACCCGAACGAACACTTCATGGATAACGTCAATTACGAGCTTGCGGGCCTCAAGCGGTCGGTTCGCCAGACGTTTGAAGTATGGTCGGCGCTTGCGTTGACCACCGGCTCGTTGACGCTGACCTATGAGGATGGAACCACGGGCACGGTCTCTTATGGCTACACCGGCAATGGCACCGATGCCGGGGATTCCTTAACCATCCAGCCCGCGAATACGGGAGATGCCCTCTGGACTGCGGCCACCGGAAAGCCGATTGACGATCTGGAAGATCTGGTGTTGCAGGTCCAGCAAGAATCGGACTATGAGGGTAACTTCGCCGTGCTTGTTGGTAAGAACGCATGGAAGGCGCTTGCTAATAGCGACAAGGTTATGAAGCAACTCGATGCTCGCAACCTTGATGCGGGCCGGTTACAGTTCAAGGCGGGCGCTACGTACAAGGGCAACCTCGACGGCCTTGAAATCTTGTCCTACAACTGCGGTTACAAAAACTCCGCAGGAACGTGGATAAACGCATTCAATCAAGACACCATCGCGCTTGTCCCTCTTGATGACCCTGACGTGTTCTCCCGCGAGCAAGGGCCGTGTTGGGATGAAGTGAACGGCGTGACGCAGTGGATCAACACCGAAATGTTTTCCCGCGTTATCACCGAAACGAATCCGGCTCAAACCCTGATTACTCTTGAAACGCGCCCGCTTCCGCTTATCAAAAAGCCCACCGCGATCCGCATTAAGCAGGTGGTGTAATCATGAAACGATTCAACGTGATAAGCATGCGAGGCGCAACGGTGCTAGCGCACGGTGAACTCGTTGGCGATATAACCGCAGCCGAAATTGAACGCCGGATTCTATCGCGTAAAGCGTTTATGGCTCCGGTTGAAAAAGAAACGAATTCCGGGGCGGAGGCAAAAGCCCCCGCCCCTACAGAATCCCGGCCTGCTGGCCGTCCACCGAAACAACGGAACTACTAGGAGATTCAAATATGCGAAAGCTTTTTTTGCTTGCCATTGCGCTTTGCATCACACTGTCTGGCTATTGCGCCGATCTTGTTGTGTTGACCGATAATCTCGGAACAACCGCAAACTTCAAGTCTATGTATTGGTCCGGAAGCGCGTCCGCCACGGCGTTTCATGCCGCGATAACCGGCAATAGCGGCGCAATCAAGACTACTACCACCGGCTACACCGCGCCGACCTATCCCGCGAAAGTGCTTATCACCACGGGCGGAACTACGGCGGACGTTGCCCTTGGAAATATTACCCTCGTTGGAACCGATTACGCCGGGACTTCGCAGACCGAAGATGTTGCCATTTCCGACAACCTGAACGGCACCGCGGAAAGCACGAAGATTTACGCTACGCTCACAAGCACTACAATTCACGCTTGTGACGGCGCAGCGGCCACGTTCTCCTTTGGCACGTCCGCAGATATCGTTGCTACCTGGGCTCCCACCTCTCGCGTTGAAATCGGCGGCTACTACCTGCATGGAAGCGGCGCGTTCGGTACCGAAAACATTACGTTCACGCTCGACTCTGGGCAAGGTGCTGCTTGGGACTGCATTTTTATCACCGATGCACTTGCGGCGGCTACGAATGTCGGCACGATGAAAACCGTTCCACTCCCTGTATCCAGCGGAAGCATTGTCAGTATTTCCTGCGCCAATGCCAATGCGCGCACATGGGGTCTCGAACTCTTCTATCGGTATGCCAATTAGCCATGAGCTTTGAGTCTCAAATGGAAGCCGATGCCGCGTATTGGTGTGGCAATGCAGCCGCGCCATTCATTAAAGACATCGTGCTATGGAACGATAACGACGATCCTGATACGGACGCTGGAACAGCGGTTCATGGCCGCACTCATTACAGTTCCGAATATCAGGACCGGGACCGGGCGCAAGGCGTATGCGAAACGGTGACCTGTATGATTTCGATGGATCAGGTAGTTTCCGTTGATAATCGCGGCATATTAGAAATATCTGGTGCGCGATACAAGATTAAAAACGTATCTAACGTCGGCGGTAGCTGGGCGGTTACCGCCGAACGTTGGATGCCCGGAATGCGCGGAAGCCGCGATGCGCGGTTTACAAAATAGGAGTTTGGCCGATGCCCTTCACTGCTTACGGATCGTTGACTGCGCCGTTTACGATTGCGCGGGCGATGGTTGCGTCATCGGCCTATTTTAAGGAATGGCTGACTGCCGATTGGGCCGGATTTGATGGCACCACGGCAGATGCATTAACCCGTGTTCACTTTGGGGAAGTATCGGCCGCAAACCATGTATTGCGTCCGTATTGCCTGATAAGTCCCGCGCCGAAGATAAGCGACAAGATTATTGCCGTAGGGGAAGACTCGGAAGGAAATGTTAACGGCACATTCCTTTTAGAGTTTGTTCGGGACGTTCCGGCGTCGTGTATTGATACCGACGGCAAGGTTATCTACGATGATGCATACACAGAATTTTCGGGATACTATTCTTCTGGCGCGCATGGGGTAGCGCCTATTATGGAAGATCTATTCAAGGGCACCATTGATGCTGCTCTATCGCTTAATCCGTTAATCATAAACGAATGGGAAATCATTGATGGCCCTGGCCTTGCGCAGGATGAAGAAATGGTTGACGGCACTCCATATATGGGTTGCGTAATTCTGGTGTCGTTTGGAGTAAACGGATAATGGCGGCAACCCTAAAGATATGGCAAGAAGTCGAAATAACCTACTTGCGCCACCCCGCCAAAATGATCGGGTTTACTACTAAGTGGGTAAAGGAAGGCGGCATGGCCGCTGCGCGCTATTGGCACCAGAACATTATGGCGCGACACTTTCAGGTAGGGGCTGTCTCACGATACAAGTACCAGCAACGATCCTTCTACACGGAGAAGAAGAAGCGCGAAGAGTATGGGCACCAAAAACCTATTGTTATGAAGGGTGAGGCCCAGAGGGATCTTGAATCGAACATGATTCCAACCGGGACTTCAAAGCATATCCGTGGGCGCATGAAAGGCCCTTGGTATCTTGGGTATCGCAGACCATTCAAGGGGCGCGGAAAAAAATATTCAGGGAGCACGCGACTTTCTCCAAATCTGAAAGCTGAGATTGTCGCCATGAACCAAAAAGACGCGGACGAAATGGCCGCTGTGGCCCGCCGCTATATTTATATGAAATACGCAACACTAAGACCAAGGCCGGAAAAACATCGGATTGCTTGATGTGATAGGAGATTAATATGTCAAAACACTATGTTTTACACATGCTGAATCTGAATGGAACCGGGTATTCCGGTATCAATCAGTATAGCATTAAGGGCGGCATCAACTTTGCACCACAAACACACGACGGTGAAGTTTATCCGAGCTTTGGCGCGGTTATGGAGCAAAAGCCTACCATCTCTGCGTCAAGTGCGGACGTTAAAGGTGTCCTCGATGCGCTTGGGTTCATTGGTATTCCGATAACATCCTTCACGGGGTTTTGGCAGCAATGCGAAAACAAAGGTTCTCGCCTCCCAACGTCAAGCCATTTGAAAGGAACCGCAACAAGCGGCATGGCGGTTATCACCGGAATACGCCCATCTCATAATCAGGTTGTGACCGCAGACTTTGATATCTACCTGATTACCGCCGATGGCGTCACTGCGCCACTTACATGGGCCGATAGTCAGGCGCTAAGCGGCACTCCCGCTGCTGTTTCGCATTACACACTTGGGCCATGCGTTCTTAATTATGGATCGGCAGGGACCGTGGCATGCCAGTCCTGGGAATATGACCCCGCCGTAACCGTCGAAACCACAAGCGATGACGGCCTGCCGTTCCCGGACTTTGCATGCATCATGAATTGTGAACCGAAGTTTACGTGTAGTTCGCCGGATATGAGTAAGGTTATAAACGAGGCCCCGTTTGCTGGAACTACGGTAATTGCAGACTTCTATCTGCGAAAGCTGGCCGGCAATGGTGCGCGTGTTGCCAATTCGACGGCGGAACACATCAAGATACGATTTGCCAACGCCGTATCCTTCATGGACGATCAAAGCGCAACCCATCCTGGGTTTGCCTCTTCATCAATTCAGGTGCATGCCATTAAGGGCGTGAACCCAATTATTGCTATCGACACCGCAAGCGTATTGCCGTAACAAAGGAGTTTGAAAATGAAGGCGCATCATTTTCTGTATTTCGTGGACGCATCGTCTGTCACAGTTGACAATCTCAATAAGTTGCCGGAGCGATTACAAAACATCATACCGCCCCGGCGCATAGCCCATGCAAAAACGACTAAGGGGCCGGGCGGGAGCGCGGGAGTTCTCTTCTGTGCTCTCCCGGCCTGTGTCCCGGCAGAAGATGACGGCTTGCTTTCATACGTTCCCGCAGAACAGACGTGGCGCGGGGCAATATGCAAGGAAGGCGAATTGCCGCAATGGTATGTCGGGTTTTGGAATGACGCAAAGCCGCGACCCCAAGACATTGAACGATCAAAGATGGTCGTGGGGTATGAGATCGAGCTTGAATATGAGACGTGGCAAGTGCCCCTGCTGCGTATGGCGGATGGCGGCACAATGCTACCCCGGCGCATTCGGCGCAATGCATATGGCGCTATTGAGCACTCGACACTTGAAGCCCATGAAACTCTTGCGGCGATGGGGCTGGAATACTACCAGCAAATTCATGCCGCGTATGTGGCCGGAAAGCAAAGCGAGGGATTCTCGTTCGACCGGCTTCTTGGATTCTCAGAATTAGCGCTTGGGCTTAATTACCATGTTGGGCAAGAAGAACTTGACCTGCTTGGAGTATGGAGCACAACGGCTGTCGAGCGCGTAGCGGGATGGGCAATCGATTTACAGAACCTCCTGCGTAGTTGGGAGTCGGAAAAAAACGCACAGACGGGCGCTGGATGATTTACAAGCTCTGGCTTGACGGCAGAGCGCCCGGATATAAGCCGACTGTAGGCGAGGTGATAATGGCCGCAAACGGCATAGGATTAGAATAATGTCCGCAGGACAAAGCGATGTTGTTCTCGACGTAAAGCTAAAAACGTCTGGCGTTGAAGTAGCAAATATGCAGATGGTAGGCACGTTCAAGAATACCGAACGCGCCGCCCGTCAAAGCGCCGCCGCCGTCAAACAGGCATCCGCACAAATGTCTGTGCTCGGCACGCAGATGAATAAGCTTTGGCGGTCTGCCATGTATGGCGTTGTAAGCTATGCTGCTGTGTCTGGCATACGCAAGGCGTTTGGCGGGGTAGCGCAATCAATTAGGGAAGTAACGGATACCCGCGTCGTCTTTCAGCGCGCCATGACGCCGTTGCTAAGCCTTGGAAGAAACACAGGGCAGATTGGCGCTTTGAGCCGCAAAGTTGTAGACATGGCCCTTGCTTTTGGAAAGGCCGGTGAGGGCACAGCGCCGATATCGGACTTCATATATAACCTGCAATCAGGCTCGTTCGGCGTAAGCGCCAAAAACCTTGGCGAAGTGGAAAAGGCCACACTGAGCCTATCCAAAGCCGTCGGGCTTGATTTGCCTACGGCGATGGACTTGAACCTAAAAACGTGGCACGCCTATGGCAAAGAAGTCGGCAGCGTCATCAAGATTCAGAACATGCTGAAAAAGACCACGGATGATGCTTATCTAAGCTTTCAAGAAATGGCAGAGGGTTTCCCAACCGTGGCGGGCACAGCGGCAAATCTAGGAATCCCCATCGAAGAGATACTTTCTGCCGTCATGGTTGGATCGCAGACTACGGGCGATCCTTCCGTATTATTTACGGGATTGCGTAATATTGTACTAGCAATGGAGCGCCTTGATCAAAAAGGGATTCATCTAAAGGGAACATTTACAGAAATTATTGAACAGATAAAGGAAATGCCTGAGATTTGGAAAGAGTTCGATATGCGGCAAGCCGCAACGCTTAGCTCTATCATGGTTGCCGATAAAGGGGTTCTTAGCGACTATCAAGCAGAGCTTAGAAATCTTAGCAATACGCAACTCGAAACAGACAAGGTTATTTCGGAGAAGTTGAAAGATCGCAACATTCTCTACGCAGAACAGATAGACTTCTTGCAGAGAATAGGAGAGTTATCCCCGCTTCAAAATATGCTTATTCGTGGTCAGGAAAGCACATCATTCGCGGATACTGCCAGAAAGCGCTATGAAGTAGGTACGGCATATTACAAAGGTGGCTCTCCGGAGTGGGCGAGATGGACCGCTCCTCTTGAAGGTTTATTATCCGCGCTGATTCCTTCACGCGGGAAAAGGCTTGAAGAGCAAATGGCTGGGCAAATGTTTTCGGTTGGCGCTCCTGGGGGCAAAGAGTGGTTAGAAAATATATGGCGCGAAAAACGACTAAAGGCATACGACGAAGAGGTTAAGAAATTAAAGGATGCCACAGAAGCACTGTCGGAACTTAAAAAACAAGTAGCAGCGAACGCAAATTCTCCATTTCCATATGACCCTGGAACAATCGCAAAAGCAGAGGCGGATCTAAAAAACCTTTCCGAGTCAGTTAGATGGGCAAAAGCTCGCCTAGATGTTCTTTCTGAAAAACCCGTGGATTATAAGGGGGCGAAGGACTGGAAAGACAACAAAGGCTTTTATGGCAAACTCACCGGCCTTGATGCAGTATTGGGCGGTGAATATGCGGGTGCGCCTATCGATTTAACGGCGGGCATACCAAACGATGTTCCCGCGCCCAAAGGCAAGGGTCGCATCAAAGGTCCGGGCGGGGAGTGGATCGAATACGACCCCAATAAGAAATCCCAAGGGGCAATCAATAAAGAGGCGTGGCTTTCGAGTCCAGAACGAAATCGAGGGAAAGCAAATACTGCTGCATGGCTTGCCGAAAAGGAAGCGAAGAAGAACCCCGGAATGACAGGGCCTAAGGGAGAATACGTCAAGTATTCAGATCGTGCAACACGGCGCGCAGCAGAGGCGGCGAAGATTGCCGCTGAATCGGGCGAATATGTTCCACTGGCTAAGCGCGGAGGAAAGTGGGCGGATAGGTTTGCTGCTTCTAAAGAAGAAAATTATTCCTTCGATGTCGAGTCTATGAAGTCTGATTATGAGGCCGGAACACTTGCAGGCAGACAGGCATCAATTCCACATGGCGAAGGCGAAGGAGAGGCTGGAATAGGCTACAAAAAAGCGCGCAGCAGCGTTTTGCACCCTGATACGCTTGGATGGGAGCCTTTTGGATACAGCAAAGAACGCGGAACAGCAAGAAACATAGTTAATAGTCCCGGCGCTGGCATAACCATGCCGCCATTCGATACATCCAAATTAGACGAAATGATCCGCATTTTGCGTGAACAGAGCAACACACAGAAGGAGACGCTTGCAGCAGTAAAAGTATCTGGCGCATCCGCCAGAAATACGCGCCGTCCAACTATGAGTATGGGCGCGAATACAGTTCCGGAGTAGCATATGCCCTGTTATATTACGCGAGATTATGACGGTTATTATCTGACCGCTATTAAGATTGAGGGCTTGCCACCAGACGCAGGCGGGATAACTGTCGAAAAGATTGAAGAAGAAGCGCTTGACGGCGTTGCATATAAGATAAAGGGTATTAAATCAGACCCGAAACCAATATATCCGCAATTTCTTACGGTGTCGGCTGGCACGGCCTTGGCGCTCATGTCGGATATCAAAAACTTTCAAGGTAATTTTGTCACTATAACAGATGGCGCTGGCGCTACATACACGGGATACGTTTGCATAAACGCACAAGTCTTGGATAAACAAAAAATTCTCGGTGCTGTCTGGGGAAGTGTTTCTTATTCAAGCCCATATCTGATTCGCGCACAAATGATTTTGCATTACATAGGAACGGAAGCCGGGTAATGGCTGTAACAATCACATCCGAGGTATATTTAAGCGGCGGGATGGCTCGTATTGATTATACGAGTTCATTATCTTCCCCATCTTATTACCGCTGGAGAGATGGTATTTTTCAGGATAGCACCACTGCAACATTCTGGATTGTGCCCATAGGCGCAGGCGAAATAACACAGCTTGATATCTTTGATTCAAGTTCGGATGTTCCAGCAGACGTTTTCCCTGCGCAAATCAACCTTCAGTGGGATGGATCTGATTTGGTGGCTATGTACACCGTTCAGGAATACATCAGCTCAGAATGGGTTACAAAAATGAGCACCGCGTCAAAGGGCACCGGGCATGTACACAACTATCGAACGCGGGTAATGGTAGATGGAGCAGATTGCCAGTTTCGGGTTATCCCATACGATTCTGCGTCCAGAGAAGGAACGCCATTAGAATTTTCTATGCTTATGGTTCGCCGTCCGGATAAAGACGATTTTGTCGTTACGGTTAATGAAACATCCGGAGCGTTCGTACTCACATGAGCACAGCAGCAACAGCGCTTCGTATTTACTACACCGGCGCGGCATCGGACGGCGCATACCAAAGCAATCCGAATTCCTTACTTGGCGGATTTCGTTCGAGCGTTTTGGTTCCAATGTTGGAGCCGCGCCGCATAAATGATATGGGCGGAATAAAGATACTCGATATATGTGGCAACGGAACCGCTTCTGGTGCGTCAGGGGCTGGCGTAGGGACCATCAGGGCAGTATCTACAGGATCACTCGCATGGACGCCGCCAGGGGGCGCGGAAGGCACTGCGGTAAGCATTGCAAATGGGCAATCTGTTGTGCTGGAAGGACTGAACGGCGGAACAACGGAACACCAATGGATTCAAGTACAGCGCGTTCTCGCGGCGGACCTAAAAGGTTCCGAGACAGTTTCGTGTCTTGAAATCTATAACAACATTTTTGATGACGTTTCCTCGGCAGAGGCAGTAGCGGGAGCTACCGATTACCGGGCGTTTATCGTAAAGGCCGGGGATGAAAACCTTACGCTTGTAAAGTTCTGGTTTACGGACGCCGCAGCCACGACATGGCAAATTGCGTTTGAAACCCCCGGTGCTGGCGGAGATATACAAACCATTGCCACGGACATTACCGCCCCAACCGGATTAACCTGGTATACAGCAACATCGTCATCGGTTCATACGCTCGGAAACCTTACCGCAGGGCAATGTGTTGGGGTGTGGATTAAACGCACCGTTGCAGCCGATACGCCGCCCGCAGGGAAGGTTTTAGGCGGTCTGTCATATATGTGCCTTACTCCGTCAAAGCTGCGCATATATTCCATTCCTGCGCGGCATCGGGTAAAGCGCGATGATTATGCGGGCTGGGGCGTATGGATAGGCCAGGACGCCGATCCGGACCTTGACGGCGCGCCTACAGAAATATTTACGGTGCGCCCGTATGAAACAACCTACGTTCCGGCAGCAAGCCATAATTATCATCTCGCCATACGCAAGCGAAACGCTTATGGTCTTTGGGAATTGAACCGTGAAATTGAAATCATTCCAATCGGAGCAACCGGCGCTATAGATAACGTTTTGCCGAGCGCTCCCGTAAATGTCGCAATCGTCCCTGTAGCGGCCAATAACGCCATTATCGCCGGGCTATACTACCCCGCCCCGGACGGCGATAATCGAGCGGATGGGTTTGTAATTTGGGGCACGGTAGACGGAGCTACCCCAAGCAAGAGCAACACCCCGACCGGATATCAAGATATGTCCATGCAGGACGGCATAGAGCAACTTGCTTATGTATGGACCACTGGCGCAGCTGATGCGGCCCCGCTAAAGGCGATTGTGAGCACGCGGCGGCTTGTGGCTGGCACGGGAACAACCCAGGATGCGGACGTGAACGTACTTCCGGCATCAGGGGCGGGAAGCATTGGGACATCCGGGAGCTTTTCAGACTGGGCGGCGTCTGGTGGCGCGGTAGTACGCAAGGCTAATGGCTATGTGCGAGAGATTGTAACCTACGCAGCCAGGACTGATTCCGTGCTGACCATTGCCGCAGGGGGGCGGTCTCAATTATGGACAACGGCAAAAGCAGGGGAAGATTCAGACATCGTAGAACCATTAGCGTATGTGGACAGCGATAATGTTGATGTGGTAACTGCCACAGCGGGTTCATTGGCCCCAGGTATGCCGACGGGCATTGCTTTCTTTGGCCGAGAAAGCGCGATTGCGCGGGGGGTGGCGGGCGTGGTTACGCCACCAGCAGATAGAATTTACTGGATTGATGAAGATTTAAATTATTACATTGACTGGCAAAGCGATAATCGCGCATACCTATATCTTAATACCACATTAATTTGGATGGTTGATATTTTTGCTGGTAAATTATACCTTACTATTCCAATGAGCAATGCGCTTATAAATGGTGCCGGAACAGACATTTTTGATACTACAGAAGGCAATGTATATATAAATGTTGCAAATGTTCGGCGCGCCTTAATAAATACAAGCCTTCAAGCGGCATCATTTGAAATAGAAGACGTGCTTCCGGATGCCGTCCCGGATGATGCCGTTATAGCGCAATTTGATAATGTTGTTTTTTCCGCATATGACAATAGTCTTGGTGTATTAGTGCCATATGCCATTATTGATAGTGCTGGACGTTTTACGTTTGGCATACCAGTAGATCAAAGCAAAACACAAGCGGAGATTGAGGCAATATGAAAATGTCTATGGTTTTTTGCATAACAGTTTTTTTGAGTTTTGGAGTTGCTTTTGCGGAATGGAATAACTTCGGTTATCCCACGTCCGATGGGATAAAAGTAGGCGGCGGTTATGGAGACACAGGATCAACGTTTGACAATTATGGAAATATTCAGGGAAACGGAACCCTAACCGGCAACACCGCAGTGATCACCACGTCGGCTACGTTCGGCGGCGGGTATGGTTCGACCGGCGCTTCTGTCTCTACTACCGGGAAAATAGAGACCAATAACGAGATCGTTACGGACGGGCGCATAACCGCGAGCGAAGCGTATATTGGCGGCGGGTATGGCAGTACCGGCGCGACCGTATACCCGACGGGCAATATCTCAAGCGACGGGGATTTGCTGCTGTCCGGTCAGGCCCAAGCCCTTAACGGGTTTGTTACGACCAGCGGAAACATCACCACGACCAACGGCTACATCTCTGCTGGTGGCGCTATTGGTGCGGGGACGGGCCTGTCTGGTGCCAGTCTTAACGTAGGCGGCGGGTATGGTTCGACCGGCGCTTCTGTCTCTACTACCGGGAAAATAGAGACCAATAACGAGATCGTTACGGACGGGCGCATAACCGCGAGCGAAGCGTATATTGGCGGCGGGTATGGCAGTACCGGCGCGACCGTATACCCGACGGGCAATATCTCAAGCGACGGGGATTTGCTGCTGTCCGGTCAGGCCCAAGCCCTTAACGGGTTTGTTACGACCAGCGGAAACATCACCACGACCAACGGCTACATCTCTGCTGGTGGCGCTATTGGTGCGGGGACGGGCCTGTCTGGTGCCAGTCTTAACGTAGGCGGCGGATACGGCGCAACGGGAGCTTCTATATCGTCCGCTGGTGTCGGTCAATACAATGGCTCGCTGACCACGGATAATACCATCACCGCTAACACCGGCGTTATATACACGGATGTTTCTGTCGATGGCAATCTATACTTCCAGGGCGACACCACGATTGATGTGCTTGGCCCGTGGGATGTGCTGTCGATGACTGCTGGCGGCGTCGACGTTGATAACGACGGATACATTTACGTTTCGGTCGGCGGTAACCAGATCGTAAAATACAATAGCCAACTCGCCATAGTAACGTCGTGGTCAACGTCCAACGCTGGAGCTATTTGTATTAATAGTAGCGGAAATCTTGTTGTTACACGCAAAACACAGATAACCGTGTATAGTAATACTGGCACCGCTCTTTTGACGTTTGGATCTGCCGGAACTGGCGACGGGGAATTTAATACCAACGGGATGGGCCTCATTGCTTTAGACTTAGCCGATAATATATACGTCAACGATTTTCATAATAGCCGCATACAAAAATTTAACAGCGCGGGGGAATACCAGAGTAAGTGGGACTATACCGAGGGCGACGGTAACGACCAATTGGACGGCTCTAGCGGCATAGATATAGACGGATCGGGCAATATCTATATTGCTGACAGAAACAATAATAGAATACAAAAGCGTAATAGTAGTTTTGTCTATGTTGCGTCATATAACATATCAGAGCCTAACGACGTTAAAATAGATTCAGGTGGCAATATCTGGACTTCCGGCGCGGAGGGCGTCATTACCAAACATAATTCGTCTGGCACCGTTATTGAAACATGGGGATCGCCTGGTAGCGGCGTGCTTCAATTTGGCGATATACCGACATTTAATATTGATAACAGCGGTGGAATATACGTAGTCGATACGGAGAATGCGCGTTTTGTGGTACTTAGCGAAGATACTGACATGGTGACATTGACGCTCGAATCGTCAAACGGGTCCATTACTGTTGCGGTAGACGGCGATATTACAGCGGACAATCTCGCCATAACCAACTGGAACACGGCCTATACCGACCGCCTGAAATGGGACGGCGGCGCGACGGGATTAGTTGCAGCAACCGGACGCGCATCGCTCGACCTGGAACCTGGTACCGACGTACAGGCCTACGACGCGCAGTTAGCGGATATCGCCGGACTAGCCGTAACCGATGGTAATGTCATCGTTGGAGACGGAACCAATTGGGTGGCGGAAAGCGGGGCGACGGCGCGTGCATCGCTTGGGCTAGGCTCTATCGCTACGCAAGCAGCGGACAATGTGAACCTAGACGGCGGCGCGATTGACGGCACAACTATCGGCGCTACTACACCATCGAGCGGCGTGTTCTCTACGCTCGCCGCGAAATCAAACACAAACGTGGTCGGCGCGAACCCGGCCATATCGTTTAAGGCACTCGACTCGACCAACGCGGAAACCGACTATGCCAAGGTCGGCGGGGAAATTGTGAATAACACGAACGGCACAGAGAACGGAAAACTCCGGCTGAAATGCATGTTTGACGGTGTTGACACCACGTTCGCGACTATTGGCGAATACGAAGCACAGTTTGTTGGCTTAGTATTTTCCACCGCGTCTATTCAGGCTACGCCAGGAACCGAACAATGCGCGGTGCTCAATTATGAAAACGACAGCGGCTTCCCGGAGGTCGGTCTTGTAGACACAGAGGAAGGCGAGGGCGAAACCACAACGGCGTGCAGCATCTACTACGATTCGGCTACTGGAACGCTGACCATAGCGTTTAACAGTACACCCATAATAAGGCTCGGCAGCGACGGAACGTGGACGGATTTGGTGCCATGACGATAGACGATAGATACCAATCACTATCCGACGCTATACAGGATCTTAAACGCGACATGTCCGAGGTGCTCGTATTACTGCGTGGTCCAGTTGGCTCACGAGACGGCGGACTGCTGGCTGATTCTAACGATTACAATCGCCGCATACTGGTGCTTGAGGCCGAGAGCAGGGCGGTTAAATCCACACTGTGGAAGGTTACCGCCAAACTCGCTACGTGGGCGCTCTCCGCCGCCGCTGGCGCTGCTGTAGGCGCAATTACGTTTGGATCTCTCAAGTAGTCTTTGCGAGGAACACCACACATATGGCAATGGCAACAATACGCGGGATTGCTCAGGGAACCGGGATATATCCCCGTCAATACTACTCTGTCTGGATAAAGCAGAACTGGGCCGATGATTGGACATTCGTTCCGTGGCTCCGCCCCGTAAATAGTGACGAATGCGCATTCCCATCCATATCGTCCGCAGAATTCGTCTATGATTATGGAAACTATCTCGTTGCTTGGGGCGGGTGGCCTTACGTAAACACGGTTCCTCTGCGTATTCAGGGATGGTATATACATATTCTTGTGCATACGGTTTATGGCGAATACATTGGATGGATAGGCAAGGTTGAAGATGAATCGCATGATATACAAGGCGTGAATTGGGATACAGGCGTCAATAATGGCGTACAGACCATAAAGGCCGTGGGCATAGAAGATTGCCTAAACAGGCGGCGCGTATTAGGAACGTGGGCCGCTGGAACAGAAGCCGCCGTATACCTAAAGCGTGGGCGTGTGTTTAATCGCAGGTCTGGCCGTGGCGCTCAACTCCAAGGGAATATGAGCGTTGTTGACGGGTATCCGCTGTTTGGAACGGACGGGGATATATGGAACAATCAGGCGATTGCCCAATATCTTCTTGAACGCTTTTCTCCGCTAGAGCCGACGTTCTTTTTAACGGGACAAATAGAACCGCTTTTGGATATTGAACAAGAGTACAATTTCAACGGCAGAACTGTCTTGGAGTGTCTTCATGAGCTTATAAATCGCAAACGTGGGCTTGGCGCAAAGATTATTACCGACGGCGTTGGGGATGTTTACGTATACGTGTTTAGTCTGTTTGCCGAGCCAATCTATGGCGCAGTGAGTTTTCCAGCAAATCAAAACCAGATTGATGTGGTGATGGGGCAGGACCATCATAGTCATGCGACGCTCGATATAATAGGGCTTGGGCAATACGATGAAATTATCGTTGAAGCAGCCGAGCCTATCAAGGCATGTTTTACTATGAGTTCTGTTTCCGGCACTCTTGAAGAAGGATGGACATCAACAGAGGAAACCGCTTATGTTGCCGCAGAAGAATCGGAACGCACATCGGATAGATTTTCCCGTGTGTTCCGCTATTTTCGTGTTCCGATGGATTGGGACTGGGCCGGTGTTTTGCCTTGTGTTGATGAAAACGGATATCCGGCTATGGACGGCGGCGCGGCATGGCAATGGGATAAGAAATTTTTGCGATGGTTGCCGTTTGAGGGAGAAGCGCCTGCGGGAGAATCGGAGCAAGAGGGCCAAGAATATATTGAGCCTTTCGGCCTAGCCAAAATCCCTAGTACCGACGAAACCTATGGCAACAAGTATTTTCTGATAGACATGTTGGAAAAGATAGACTACCCATCCTGTTCAATTCGTGGAAGCGATATAGGGATGGGTGTTTGGGTATCATGCTCCGGGGGGCAGGATCAACTTGCCTTAAATTCATGGCCCTCCGGGAACACAACCGGAAACCCTCGCCTTGATTGGTCAGAATTCCTGTTTACCGTCAACATTGATACCGAAGAAACAATCAAAATCGTTATGCCCATATTCCCCGGCGGAATAGAGTCCGTAAACGGCAAGCAGGCGTATATCCAAGTGCCTGGCATTGAGTGCTGGTTCGTTGCTAATGGCACGGTCATTGATATTGATAACGGTACTTTGGTATATAACAATGGCGGGGCAGCAGAGTATGTAAGGGATGATACCGAGAAACTTCGCACCATTGCTCAAATGGCATGGGGCTGGTTTGGACAGCAACGTGCCGTGTTGCGCCTAGACATTAAAAACCTACTCAACTGGTATCAGGTAGGCGATCTTATTATGACTGCACATAGCGGCCTCGCATGGGAACAGATAGGCACCGTGGTGTCTAGGATTACACGGGATTACCAGCAGGGACGGCAAACCATAGAAACAGGATTCGGAGAACTCGACCCGATAGAATTTAGCGGAGTGTAAACATGCCAAACGATACAGGCGCTGCAATGCGCGAACGGCAGATGCTACGGCGGATGGATGAACTTGAGAGGCAGACGGCAAAGCTTCCGAATCGCATAAAGGGTGGCGGTGGCGGTGGATCATTAAGAATCCGTGACGTTACCGCGCTTCCTGCGATTCCTTCGTCTGGGGCTGATGTTGTCAATTGGGTGGGGCATGGGATTTGGTTTACTCATAGCAGCGCATCATGGTGGTTTCCGATCCATTGGACGGAAGATAGCGGAATACCTGTATAATGCCTATAACGCTTCCAAGACAGCCTACCAAGTTTATTACAAAAAGCCGATCTACGCATGCTTTTATAAATCCGGCAGGAAATGCGTTTGGGGATAAAGCGCTATTTCAAAGCATGATAGACGAAATGGCCGGGCAGATTAATGAAATCAGGGAAATGGTGGGGGCGTCCCCATATACGGCTCCAACTATCTATGATGAAGATGGAGATGGGCATAACTATTATCCCTATCAGATATCACGGATACTGCTGTCTCTACAAGGCGGGCTAGGCAGTGCCGCAACAGCATGGGGATATTTTGAAAACAGGCTTTGGCGCATAAGCAATGCAGATGGGACGGTACCTTTCTCAGGGGATCTTACCGTCCATAACGAAACATGGGATGGGTATGGCGAAAGCGTGCCATATTATATACCAAACAGACAACCACAAAACTTTTTAAAGTGGTGGAATGAGTTATGCCGGATAGCAAATATCCTGATACACGCAAGAAGAGATCCTATTTATGTTCAAGCCGTTATAAAGATTGAAGGAGACTTAACCCCGGCATCCTCGTATAATTGTTACAGCCTTACTGGCGCTGATCTTGCATGGGCGTCTGGCGATCAATATGTTGGAGACGATGAGCGGCTATCCCTAATTCCTACATATGGCTACGATTCTACCCCAAGCACGGATTGGCTTAAAAGCACATCCGACCCAATGAATGAATCGGGTGCCACAGAAGTTGCAGAGCCATACATTCCAGAGCCTGTAAATAACAGCCCATCGCGGTATATGACTTGCGGCTTCGGGATATTCAAGTATTCCGGATATGGCCCGGCGTTTCATTGGAGGAAAAAATATACGGTAGGACCAACCGCAACTAGGACCACAACATGTTCGGACGTGTGGTCTAGCAAGCGTTCCGATACCATTACGCGTGATTGGGTAAGCGAGGCTGAGGGCTATAATTTACGAGTCAGAACGCAAACTGTAGAACGCCAGACAACGCCGTACTTTGATTACGTTGCGGATGGTCCGCAGTTTAGTGCGGCAGCAACAATGGGCGCAATTACGCTATCCCAGACCGCCGCAGAAAGCGGTTCATATTCACATACAGAGAGGGATCCATACGATGATGATATTCTCGTTTATTGGAATACAAACACTTTGTATGACACCGAGACAGACTTACCTTCCGGAGCAATTACGGTTACTCACGCCCTTGAAATAAGCAACTTTGGAACGCAGACGATAGAGGAATGGACTCAGCCTGGCTTATTATTGCCGGCATATTATTCACGTTCCCGCGAATGGTTTTACGAAATTCTTTACGCGGGGCTATCATTTGGGTATTTCGTTTTATAAGGAATATACAAGCCCATGTCTTACGGTGACACAGCGCAAGCCGCGCTTGATGCGCTACGCGGCCCCAGGAACGACGTGCGCGGAGACCCCCTTCCAATATACCAGCGCGCCGCTGATATCTTCACTGCGTGGACAGGCATGCCCTTTACGGCAGAGGATATGTTTCGCGCCCTTACCGCAGTAAAGCTGGCAAGAGAAGCTATAGGTAAGCATGACGTGGATAACTATGTGGACGCTATTGGATATCTGGACTTCCTGTGTTATGCACGGGATTCGGGGGCGTCGGAATCACTGTAAAGACACCGGTAAAGTTGCAGTGAATTCATCGCCTTCATTTGTAGCGTCCGCGTCCATTTCCGTATCCCGCCCGAACGTCAACACATTCTGCTTTTCAACCAGCTTTGCCGCCTCGCTTATGCCCCGTGATAGCTTGCCGTCTCCATAGCGGGTGAGGATGCGAACCGTGGCCGCGTCTATGGTAACACAGTGCTTTAGACGACGGTTTTCTTCGTGCTTTACTACGCGCATAAAATGCTCCTTTTTTAAAGTACCCCCCTCTCGATATGCGTGGGGGCAAAAGTTTTCTGGAAATTTTCTCCGTCTAAATATGATCAGTTATAGGCAACTCCTTTCTCCAGAACTGCTGTATCACACCCGATGTCTGTATGGCGTGAGTGGTACACTAGGCCATGCCCGAAGATCCCGCAATGCACAAAAAGCCGGCATTGTGGAATGCTCTATAATTCCGGGGAAACCAATAAATTCCAGCGTCCTAAAAGGACAACGGCATTCTGGTTTTCGGGTATGCATGATCTTTCTTTTTTGTCCTTTCTACGTTCCTAAAATCCTTTGTGAACTCTCAGTTTTTAGGCCATAGAATCATACGGCCGCATAAAAAATAATTGCTGGTAGGGCATTGTGGCGCGTTGATTTTGCGGAATTTTGGTCTGGTATCGTGAATCGTGCCGGCATCCATAGATCTGACGGTTCCGGGAAGTGACTACAGAGGCCGTGTTGATGCGGTGTAGTCCGTTCCTTCGCCCTGGCTATTCTGGCGCGTTCCATTTCGTGCCTTTCGTTTGGTTCTCAAAAGAAAAACGGCAGAAGATCTTAAATCTTCCGCCGTAAGGTAAAACCTGTGGGCTATGCTATTTGAACGTGTGAATTAACTGTAAATAACCGCTGTGCCGTTCATGGGTTCGCGGAACTTAAAACCACCTTCGCAAGTAACCAGTAATCCGCGAGGTGTACGCCCGTGTATACGTTGATTTTGTTCAATTGATGCGACCGTCCGGATCTCTCCGGCACGTAAAACCCTGTCGCCAATTTTGAGATCTCGGATTGATATCGTTTTGCCGGTTAGTCCGGTTTTCGCGATCTTTGTTTCCCATGCTGTCATCGGAGTTTTATCCATGTCTTTTGTCCTTTTCTTTGCCAATTTCCGGCCGTAATGACGATGGAATACCTAGCGCCGATTCTGCAAATCGCAAGATCGCTATAGCGTGCCGGCGGATACGATGGAGGTTTTCCGGAAGTTTTTCGGACTCGCTAAATGTGAGTATGTGGTGTTTGGTTTTGTCTGTCAACATATGTGGTTAACCTCCGTAATTTTCTCTGCGATACGCTGCGCCTTCGCGTTTAGGCGATCAAGGCATTCTGCCACCATGTCGGCAAAGTATCCGCTATTTTCGCGGAAGTCCGCTTCATCGGCATAGGAACATCCGCCGAGATATTCCGATTCTGTCAAGTCTTCCCAAGTCACCCGAACCTCAACGCTTGCCCATACCCATATATCGCCACGCTTTACACGCGAAATTATTTCGTCCTCCGCTTGTTTGTCGAGATCGTCATCGCCCGAAGCTAAGACGTTCCCCACTATTTCATAATCGCATTCTTCCGCAATGACTTCGATTTTCACATCGTCTTTTGTGAGGATCTTCATATCGTGCTTCCTCTCGCCAATTGTGCCGCAATTGCCAGCATCCGGGATTCCTCTGGCGTTCTGCGTTTCTTGATTTCGGCTTGGATCTGTTTCAAAATCGCAGCCTTCTCAGGATAAACCACACGTAATGTCGGCCAGTCCCAGCCGTAGGGATAGCCGGAATCATCCGGGAATACCCTGCCATAGATCCGCATTAGTTGCGCAGGAGAAAAGCTTGATAGATCGTATATCATGATACTAATCCCTTCGCCAGTTTTTCCGCTAAACGTCGCGCAATTCCAGCACAAGGAATAGCGTTAAATTCGCCAACTGTGGATACGTTACCAGTTTCTGGATCGAACCGCCGCACGGTATACTTACGCGGGAATTTCTTCCCGCAAGAATCGCGGAATTGTTCAGAGGTAGTAAAGAAAATTCCGCCTTTCCCTTGATAGACGTTCTCCCCGATTCGGCTCCGGAAAAAACGTTTTGCGCCTGTGTCGAAAAAATGAAAACCGGCGTTGCGGTTTGCCCGCTCGATATCGTTTACGGAGTAATACTCTTGCATGTGTCTAGTCCTTTCGTTTTGTGTTAATGTTCGGTTTCGTTATTGTATTATCTGCCAATTACGAAAACGGTTGATCGCAAATTTGTCTTGGGGAGGGTTAGTCGTTTTCCCCGAACGCGATCTCCCGTAGTGCGTCTTGCGCTTGTTTTTTCGTTTCAAACCCTACGCAATTAATTCCGCTCCAATGGCCGTCGCGCTTACTCCCCGGATAATCCTGGTTGCCTGTCCACTCATAGGCGTGATACCGACCATCCTCGCGTTTTACGATTTGTGTGTGTGTTTTCATTGTCCAGCGTCTCATCGTCTCTCTCCTCGTTGTTGTGGTTAGCAATGTTTGAGTAACCAGCCCGGCATTGTGTTTACGGTTTTACACGCGAAGCAAATCAGTTCGCGCTTGCCCGTGTCCATTTCGATCAGTATCGAGCCGTCTGTATCTACCAGCGATTCACCGCATTCGCCGCATGTCGCTGATACTGTCGCAATTGATGCCGCCATTGTACGTTTCACCGTCTCTCTCTCCCTTTCCCGCGTGCTGGATGCGCGGCCCCGTGAGGGGTTAGTTGTTAAAACAAAATGCTACGCTATCTATTCGTGTCCATTTTCCGCATTGCAACATGCTCCGCACGGCTTCTCCATGCCTAATTTCCGCGTATGCGGTTTCGCTGCGTCCGCATATTGGATCATTATTTGCGGGCAGATGTACCCCTCGCATCGCATATCCCGGTATGAGGCGAGTTTTGCCGTCCGGCGGAAATTGTTTTACGATGCTCAGCATTTCTTTTTCGGCTTTTGAATACATCGTTCTCTCCTTGTTGTTTTTCCGTCCGCCATCTGTTCAGATTTACCCTATTGTATCATAATGTATATACCTTGTCAATACTGAAGTTTCTTTCAGTATTTCAACATATTGGTATGTCAATGGTTAAGACATAATATGCTCCAATTGTTACGATTTAAACTGTATCATCATATTATTATTGTTTAGTGCCGAAAGTGCGGAGAATGCGGGAAGATAATAGGATTATTGGATATGCTCAGGCTTATCTATGGTGTCATATAAACAAGAGCGTACTATCATCATAGTACTCAAGGTACTTCCGGGGGCAGGGGGAGGGTCGGCCTTCCGGCGAGC
>Ga0265297_10003548_pt1 | contig 27851 bp, 36 predicted proteins | sample Munlanlwell13791_FD_192502 | JGI IMG/M metagenome (GOLD analysis project Ga0265297, IMG submission 192502) | Leachate microbial communities from a municipal landfill in Southern Ontario, Canada - Leachate well 137-91 | ecosystem: Engineered > Solid waste > Landfill > Unclassified | place...
TCTTTGTAGGCATAATGGTTTCAGATTCTATTTCATCGCCCTCACCGGGCTACTTTTCACCTTTCCCTCACGGTACTAGTTCACTATCGGTGACCAGATTGTATTTAGCCTTAGCGGGTAGTCCCGCTAGATTCACGCCGAGTTGTCTTATATCGACGTTACTCAGGTAAGACAACAAGGAGCGTAATTTAATTTTCGTCTACCGGACTATCACCGTCTACGGTCTAGCTTTCCAGCTAAGTTCAACTAATTGAATTACTTTATTGACTCCCTCTAATTAAATAGACATTGTCTCCCTACAACCACCATTCATGCAAAGCACGAATGATTTTGGGCTGCTCCCCTTTCGCTCGCCGCTACTAAGGGAATAACTTTTGTTTTCTTTTTCCTCCGCCTACTAGAATGTTTTACTTCAGCGGGTTCGCATCGGATTTAACTCCGATAATTCCGTTTAAATGGAATTGAGTTGCCTCATTCGGAAATCCCCGGTTCATAGGTTGCTAACACCTTCCCGAGGCTTATCGCAGCTACGCCACGTCCTTCATCGCGTCTGGTCCCAAGGCATCCACCATTTGCCCATAACATAAATAACCTTTGATTAGCAAATAATAACTTTATTCTTATTTACTCTATTAATTTATCAATCTACTCACATGGAAACAAAAAAGACGCATTCACGCGGCTTTTACAAACAGCTAAACTTAAGCTATTTTTAAAACCGCTTAATTTTCATGTATGTCTTTTGTATATTTATCATGTAAGTAATAATTTAGCAGATTAACAGGGAATGTCAAGTGTTTTAATATATGTTAAAAGCCCTTACCCAGATTGCCTGAATAAGAGCTTTAAAAAGGTGGATTAAGCATGATTTCCTACCATACTCATCCCACCCCGGATGGTGACAACTTCGCCCCGATCTGAGACCGAGAAATTCTCAACCCTGCCCGATTCATCCGTGATTTTAATCATCGGAGAAAATGGGCTCTCAAAGAACTGCGGGCCTGCTCCGTCCTTGAAGTTCACCTTGCGGATAGCGGCCTTGAGGGGACCGCTGAACTTCTTGAGAATCGGATAGGCGTTGAAGGTGTCCTCGTCGAAAAGGATCTTCCCACCTGCTTCTCTCTCAAGAGAAAAGGGACAAATCGTTACCTTCTTCAGGCGCACGACTTCCGATTCCACTTCAAGGGAAACTTTCTCAAGCTTCCCGATGCCGGAAGGTTCAATATGCATCCTGAAGACGGGCTTATCGCAGGAAAATCTGATATGGACTTTACTGGCCTTGTGGCTTCCCTCGTCCATGACCCAGAAAGGAAAGATTCTTTTTCCTTTCGGCGAGCAGATCACGTCTGATGATCCGTCAAAATTCTTCTGCTCGCAGATATTCAGAAGGAACTCTGCACCGGTGAGCACCGGGGGAATTTCAAACTGATCGTTAACCTTCTTCAAATAAAAGATCTTGCCTCTCCTGCTTGTTCTCATCTCTGCACCCTGGGCCACGCTGATCATCAGCACATCGGCCATTCTTTCGCTGGTTACCTTTACGGCAACCCTCTCTGGTTCTGAATTCATGATAGTCACTGTCCAAATTGGACATTATTAATATACAATAAAGTATATATTGTGTCAACACTTGGCAATCCCAATCAAATATTGCGTGGAACATCACAGAAACTCATACTTTCACTCCCCTCAATCCAATCAATACAAATTATAAACTCATCATTATTAATTTTAACTAAACAAAAAGAGTATTTTTCTTCTTTTTCTTGCAAAGGAATATTAGATATTATTGATATTAATTTATAAATAAATTTTTTCCAATTTCCATTAAAAATTATACCGTGAGAATTAAAAAAGTTTCTCATCTGATCTTGAAATTTTTTAAAACTAATAATGGGATAAATTTTTTCTTTTGTATTTATTGTTTTCGCCTTCTCAAACTGATTTCCACTACAATCTTCATTTAAAATTTTTTTAATTTCTTTGATTATTTGACTTGCCTCGTTTCTATCCAGAAAACTATGGCAAACCCAATTTCTATAAAAATTTATTAAATTATATTCTTTCTTTGTTTCTTCTCTTTCTAAAATTTTCCCAACTTGTACTAAAACATAAACAACCTCGCATTCAGTTAAGTATTCTTGGTTTAAAACTTTATTTAATTTTTTAATAATTTCATCCGTCATTGATATCAAAAACAGCAACCCATAAAGTTGCTGCTTAATTATTTATCTCGGTGGTTGCAATTCTTCTGTCTCAACCAAGACGTCGTGGAAGTCATCTAAGTTTTCCAACACCATTCCCGCTCCCCTCGCGACCGCAGTCATCGGGTCTTCGATAATATAGGTGGGAATATTTGTTTCTTTGATAATCAATTTATCCAATCCTCGCAACTGTGCTCCTCCTCCGGCCAAAGCAATTCCCTTCTTCATGATATCGGCCAATAATTCCGGCGGGGTTAATTCAATCGTATTTTTGATTTCGGAAACAATCTGATTGATTGATCTTTCCAATGCTTTTTTCACATCCGCCTGGGTAATAATAACCTCTTCGGGAAGTCCGGTCACCAGATTTCTACCCCTCATCGCCATTTCTTTCTTTTCCGTTTTTAACAGCTCTTTTTCAGAATAAACCGCTCCGATTTGAATCTTGATTTTCTCGGCCGTTCTCACTCCGATCAATAATCTGTATTTCTCCTGAGCGAACTGAATAATATCATTATTGAATTTATCTCCGGCGATTCTCAAACTCTTTGAAACAACTATTCCGCCCAAAGAGATAACCGCCACTTCGGTCGTTCCTCCTCCGATGTCAACAACAAAATTGCCCGAAGGATCTTGGACCGGCATTCTGGCTCCGATAGCCGCAGCCATGGGTTCTTCAATCAAAAACACCTCTCTCGCTCCCGATGATTTGGTCGCATCCTTGACCGCTTTCTTTTCCACTTCGGTCACTCCCGAAGGAATGCCGACAATGACTCTCGGCTTTAAAAAAGAAAACTTGTCCTGTCTGGCTCTTTCAATCAAAAATCTTAACATCTGTTCGGTCACTTCGAAATCGGAAATCACTCCATTAACTAGAGGCCTGATTGCGACAATGTGTCCGGGAGTTTTTCCCACCATTTTTTCAGCTTCGCGACCGATAGCCAAAACCTGACCCGTCTTTTTATTTATCGCCACGACCGAAGGCTCGGACAAAATAATTCCTCGGCCGCGGACATAGACCAGACAATTGGCCGTTCCCAAATCGATAGCCACGTCTTGGGAAAACCTGGAGTTAAATTTGTTTAAATTGAAGTTAAAGTTAAATTTCATTTTTCAAATCTTTTATCTTCACCAATTCCGTCTTTTCTTCTTTCCTTTTCTTGACCTCGACACTCTCCTTTTCCAGCGTTTTCTTGGAAACCACGACTCTCAAAGGAATGCCCATCAAATCGCAGTCATTCAGCTTTTCACCCGCTGTCTTGTCATCCCTGTTGTCATATAATACTTCAAGATTGGAATTTTGTAAAATGGAATAAATTTCGTCGGATTTGGCTTTGATTTCCGAATCCCCCCCATCCAAAGAAATCAAATGAACGGAAAAAGGAGCAACCGTCTCAGGCCAGATTATTCCCTTCGAATCGTTAAACACTTCGACTATCGCCCCCACTAATCTTGAAATGCCGATACCGTAGCAACCCATAATCAAGGGCTTTCCACCTTCATCTTTCAAACCAAAAATCTCGGAATACTTGGTTCCTAATTTAAAGATGTTGCCGACTTCAATCGCTTTTTCTTCAATGAATTCTTTTCCCCCGCATTCGCATCTCTTGTCAAACACCTCCTTGTTGATTGCCATTCCGCATTTCTTGCAGATATAAATAATATCTTCTCCGGCGGGAGTGATTGTCTGGAATTCGTGCGAAGAAGAAGAGAACGTTCCCCCTCCGGCCAAAGTCAGATATGTTTTTTCTTTCAATCCGCACCTTTCGTATATTTTGGCATATGCTTTTTTGACTCTCTCGTAATATTCATCCAAACTCTTTTCGTTATTGTGGAATGAATATAAATCTTTCATCAAGAATTCCCTTCCTCTCAAAATTCCCGATTTGGCTCGAGGCTCATTCCTGAATTTAGACTGAATTTGATAGACAAACTTGGGTAAGTCCTTGGAAGACAAAATATGCTTCTTCATTAAAGGAGTGATTACCTCCTCGTGCGTCCAGCCCAATCCCAGATTCTCATCTTTGATTTTATACATCTCTTCGACATTCCATCTTTTGGTCGCCTGCCAGTTATCTTCTGGAAGAAGAGAAGGCATTAACAATTCCTGGGCATCAATATTGTTCATTTCTTCCCTGACGATATTTTCAATCTTATTCAAAACCCTTAAACCCAAAGGCAAGAAAGTATATATTCCCGCTCCCAGCTTATCGATAAAACCGCCCCTGATTAACAGTTGAGCGTTCAAACTCACCTCGTCCCTAGGAGTCTCTTTAAATGTTTTGGTGAAGAGATTGCTCTGTTTCATATTATTTAAATATTATATCTTTAAATTGAATAAAATCTTTGCAAACAATGAACAGGGCCAATGCTATCAAAAAGAAAGCTCCGAATGTTTCTATCTTCATCTGCAATTCTTTAGAAAACACTTTCTTGTTCGCGCTCTGCAGTCCGATGTACAAAAGCTTGGCTCCATCCATAGCCGGAATAGGCAAAAGATTGCTCACCCCCAAAGCTATTGAAAGAATGGCTATCAAATTAAGTGTATCATACAAACCCTTGGCAAGGGTAATTTTGGTAATGGCATATATTCCCACCGGTCCAGTTAAAGAATAGGCTATCGTTTGAGCCGACTTATGGATAACCGAATAAGAAATCAATTCCCCCATCGCCACCAAAGAATAATGAGTGATATTATAGGTATGCAAGAATCCGACGAAAATCTTTTCCGGAACGCTTGAATAATTAAGAACGGCCACTTCTCTCAAACCGACTCCCAAAGAACCTTCTTTCTCCGAATATTCAACTCGCGGAGTGACCAAAACTTCTCTTCCGTCTTTCATCTTCAAATCAACTTCCTTTCCTTTGTTGTCCAAAATGGTTTTCTGAAAATCCTCCAAGCTCACAGTCGCGTTTCCGTTAACTGCAACAACAACGTCATAGGTCTTCAGTCCTACCGATTCGGCCGGAGACGCAGGAAACACTTGTCCAATCATTATCTCATTGGTCTGGTTGCCGAAAGGAAAATGATAGCCGGAAAAAATCAAGGGCTGTTCCGATTTAAAACCGGAAAAAGAAACCAAACCGTAGAAAACAAAAACGGCAAAGATTAAGTTAAAAATAATTCCTCCCGCACAAATCCACAGTTTCTTCCAAGCGCTTTTGTTTTCATACGCTTTTGAATCTTTATCTTTTTCCAAATCATTCTCGTCCATCCCGTATATTCTCGTCATTCCTCCGAAAGGAATCGCTCCGATAAAATATTCAGTTTCCCCTATTTTCTTCTTAAACAATCGGGGAGGAAAACCGATTCCGAATTCTTCAACTTTGACTCCCGAAGTCTTGGCCGCCACAAAATGGCCCAACTCGTGGACGAAAACAACTACTCCCAAAACAATCAAAAAAACAATGATATCTATTATAAACATATTATCCTTCTATTTCCGCTTTCTTGCGGTCGATTAAATCGTCTATTTTCTTATTATACTTATCCACCACTTCCTGCAATTTGTCTTTGGCTTTAAACTTGTCATCTTCTCTGATTAATCCTTCTCTGGTCTTGTCCTGAATGTCTGACCAGGCCTCATCCCTGTATTTCCTAATTGTCCTCTTGGCATCGTCATTAATCTGGGAAATGGCTTTACTCAATTCCTTTCTTAATTCCTCGGACATCGGAGGCATATTGATGATAATTTCATCTCCTTTGACAATCGGAGACAATCCGGCCCCCTCTCTTAAAATAGCTTTCTCAATCGCTTCCATATATGACTTGTCCCACGGCTGAATGCTTAGCACTCTGGCTGAAGGAACGGAAATGGCGGCCAATTGCTTAATCGGCATCATCTGGCCGAAACATTCAGCCTGGATGCTTTCAACCAAAGCGGGACTGGCTCTGCCCGTCCTGAAACTGGAAATCTTCTGGGTGACAAAATTAACGACCTTATCCATTTCCGGTTCTTTTTCTTTGATGATTTGTTCGTACATATGTTTATAAGTTTATTAATAAATTTTCTAACGCAAGCTTTTTATTAACATTCGTATTTTCAATCAAGTATTTCGTCCTCTCCAGTTCATCAATCACTTCTTTCAATCTCTTTAAGGTGTAATTGAGAGTTCCCTTGCCGTTGAATATCTTCAACAGTAATTCCCGACGCATGAACCTCTCCCATATATCTAATACACCGATAATGTCACTTTGATTCTCTTTAAAGTCCTTGGCGAAAGCAAATCTCTTTCCCATATCCGATTTGCACAAAGTTGCAATATCTTTAACCGCGGTATTGAATGTTTCCAATTTATCCAAGTCATTGAAGAATTCTATCGCCTTCCCGATCTGGCCCGATGAAATCATGGCAATCTCTTTGGCCTTTTCGATATCGGCTCCCAAAGAAACCAAATGGTCTTCAATCTCTTTTCTGGAAACAATAGAGAACTTAATCTGCTGCAGTCTCGAACGGATGGTCGGGAGAAGCATTTCCGGATAGGCGGTAATCAATATCAACAATGTATCCCCCTTCGGCTCTTCCAGTGTTTTTAACAATGCATTTTGAGCATCCTTTCTCATCAAGTGGGCATCGTTGATAATCCCGGCCTTCAAAGAATTATTGTATGATTTCAAAGACAATCTGTTCTGCAAATCTCTCAATTGCTCTATCTCGATATTCCCCTCAACCGGAGACAATATCATCAAATCTGGAAAGTTTCCCGAATCAATGGTTCGGCAGGGATAGCACTCTCCGCACAACTTCTCGCAAAAAACACTTTTAACGAACTCGAGGGCAACCGCTTTCTTGCCAACCTTTTCCGGCCCGGAAAACAAAATGGCATGGGGAATATTCTTACCTGAAACAATCTTCTTCAACACTTCTTTTTGTTTTTGGTGTCCGATTGTCATTTTAATCTTTTACCCTTTTAATATCCGCTCCCAGCTTCTGCAACCTCTCTTCTATTTTTTCATATCCTCTGTCCACTTGATAAATATTGCGGATGGTGGTTTTTCCTTCGGCGATAAGACCGGCGGTAATCAGAGACGCCCCTCCTCTCAAATCGAACGAGCCCATATCCGCTCCGTACAGCTTGGTGATTCCGTTAATGGCCGCCCGGTGCGGGTCGGAAAAGAAAATGTCCGCTCCCATCTTGGTCAATCCTTCCATGTACTTTAATCTTCCTTCGTACAAAGGGTCGTGGATTAAAGTCACTCCCCTGGTCTGAGTCGCCAAGACTCCCAAAACGGAAAGCAAGTCGGATGGGAATCCCGGGAAAGGCAAACTCTGCATCTTTCTGATTTTGATATTCTTTGAAGGAAAAACGGAAACATCAACCAAATCTTTTTCTCTTTTGATTATTTTAAATTCGGCTCCGCAGTCTTCCAATTTCTTCAAAACAAATTCCAAAAAAGGATATTCGACATTCTTGACCAGAATATTTCCTTTGGTCGCTAAAGCCATGATGATAAAAGTTCCGGCTTCAATCGGGTCATACATCAAGAAATGTTTGAAGCCCCATAACTTCTTCGCTCCCTTTATTTTCAAAGTGTGCTGGCCGATTCCGTTAATCTTCGCTCCCATCTTTTTCAAAACCTTGCTCAATTCCTGATTCTGATAATCTCCATCGGCAACCTTGATAATCACTTCTTCGTTTAATAAACTGCTGAATAATAATACATTGGCGGTGGCGGTAACCGAAATCTCATCCATGATGACCATATTGTCTTTGAGTTTTGAGGGAGCCGTCATACTAATCTTGTCCCTCTTCTCCTTTATCACAACTCCCATCTGAGAAAAAGCGTCCAAATGAGTATCAATCGGCCTGGCACCGATAACGCAGCCGCCCGGCTGAGGCAATGTTGCTTTGCCGAATCTGGCCAATAATGCTCCAAACAGAAGAATCGAGCCCCTCAGTTTCAAAACCAGCTTGGCGTCGATTTTAAACGGGTCTAAATTCTTGGCATTGATTTTCACTTTCCTTTTTCCAAGCCAAGTAACCTTGACTTTCATGCTTTCAAATATTTCAAGCACTCGCAAAATATCTTCAACCAAAGGAATATTATCAATAATGCAATCTTCTTCGGTTAATAATGTCGCCATTAAAACAGGAAAGGCTGCGTTCTTTGAGCCTCTCGCTTCTATCTCTCCCGACAGTTTTTTCCCTCCCTGGATGACAAATTTTTCTTCCGCCATATATTACTTCTTAGCCATTATGCTTTTCTTGTATAAATCGAGATTGTCCAAAACGGCACCGGTTCCCTTGGCCACGCACTTCAAAGGGTCATCGGCCACAAAACAAGGAACTCCGGTTGACTTGGATAACAAAACCGCAATGTTTCTTAAGCAGGCACCTCCTCCGGCCACCACCATTCCCTTATCCATAATATCGGCTGACAATTCGGGAGGAGTCTCTCTTAAAACATTCTTGACACACTGGATTATTTCCGATAAAGGTTCGGAAATGGCTTCACAAATTTCATTGGAAGAAACCTTGATGTTCTTGGGCAAGCCCAAAATCAAATCTCTTCCTCTGATATCCATGTATTTTTGCTCCTTTTCGGGAATGGCCGTTCCAATCTTCATTTTCACCTCTTCGGCTGTCTGCTCTCCGATAGCCAGACCGTGTTTGTTTTTGATGTATTCGGAAACTGCGGCATCCAATTCGTCTCCGGCCACTCTTAATGATTGGGCATTGACGATTCCTCCCAAACAAATCACCGCCACTTCGGCTGTGCCTCCTCCGATATCGATAATTAAATGTCCCGAAGAAGAATTAATGGGAATGCCCGCTCCGATAGCCGAAAGAATCGGCTCCTTGGCCACGAACACTTCTTTCGCTCCGGCTAAAAGTCCGGCTTCAATGACAGCTCTTTTTTCAGTGGAAGTTATTCCGGCCGGAACACCGATTAACAATTCCGGTTTGAAAAATCTGGAAAATAATCCCGTATTGACGCTGGTGATGAAATGTCGAATCATCGCCTGAGTGCTTCGATAGTCGGCAATCACTCCGTCTCGCAAAGGTCTGAAAACCTGAATTGATTCGGGAGCTCTTCCAATCATCTCTTTGGCGGCCTGTCCGACAGCCAAAATCTTGTTTTCAGCCAAGGAAACAGCTACGACAGATGGCTCGTCCAAAACCACTCCCTTGTTGGGAATGAATACCAATGAATTTTTTGTTCCTAAGTCTATTCCTATCTTCATATTTTTCTCCATTCTATCCAAAAAAAAGACAATTGGCAAGAGACGATTTTTAGGGTATATATGTAGTATATGACCAAAAGAACCCGAACCCTATTATTCATATTCCTGGTAATCGTTTTCTTTTTCGTGGGGCCATCGATAATCATGTATTCCCAAGGTTACCGTTTTGATTTCCATAAAATGAAATATCTGGAAACCGGAGGAATATATGTGAAAACCTACCCGGGCGACGCCGATGTTTCAATCGACGACGACTACAAAAACAGAACCTCGGGATTTTCGAGAGACCTTTTGATACAAAACCTGCTTCCGGAAAATCACACCGTCAAGATTGAAAAAGAAGGATACTATTCCTGGCAGAAAACTTTGGAGGTCAAAGAAAAGACCGTCAGCGAAGCCAAGTATGTAATCATGTTTTCAAAAGAGAATCCTTTTGCTTCGATAGACAATGATATTAAAAACTTCTACCCTCTCCCCGACGGAAATAAATTCATTCTATTGACCCTTTCCAATGAACTCTTCTCGTACGATGCCGAAAAGAAAGAATTGAAAAAACTATTCAATAACAAGCAGACGCCCTATAACATTTCCGATATTGTTTTTTCTCCCAGCGGTAAAAAGGCCTATATCAAGACCGAAAGTGGCCTCCACTATCTATTAAACTTGGAAACTCCGGCCCTGTCTTTGATTAAGAACTTCAGCAGCAAGACCAAAAACATCTTCTTTGACCCCAACGACGAAGGTTCTTTCTTCTACCAATCCAACAATTACATCTTCAAAGTCAATGTGGAAAAAAAGACCGATGCCAAACTGTTTAAAAAAGAAAAGGTTGACGCCTTTACCTTGGTTAACGATTACCTTTATTCCTTGGAAAACGGAGAAGTTGTGAGGACGAATATTCTTTTAAATACGACTGAAAAAATTACAGCCGAACCTTTTAAAATCAATACCGGCAATCAATACAAACTGGTTTCAATGGAAAACGAATTGTTTTTGATTGAAAACGGAAAAACAATTTATTTACTGAATAAAGAAACAAAAAACTTCGACAAGATAATCGAAGCCCAAAGCGAAATCAAATACACCCCTTTTTATGACCGCATCCTCTTTGCCACAGACAATGAACTCTATTTATTATTATTAAAAGACACTGAAACTCCTTTCTTTAAGAAGGCTTATTCCGTCATCTTTATTTCCAGATTCTCGGAAAAGATCGGAGACATCAAATGGCTGAACGGCGACTACTTTGTCTATACCTTAAACGACAGGGTGAATATAAGTGAAATAGACAACAGGGACAAGATAAACTCCTTTAATTTGAATAAAGATTCTTCAAGGATATTCTTCAACGGTAATACCAAAAAACTATTCATATTAGACCAAAATGAATTCATGGTTTCGGAGAATAAGGTAATGCCTTAATTTCTATCTTTTTCTCTTAAAGGCTCTATATGTTCCTCTATCCAAGACTTAATATCTTCCAAAACTTCTGACATTTCATTCATCGGAGATTTTGCTATATCCAAAGTCTTTTTAACCATCTCTGATTTACCGACATCCAACCACATATCATTGATAAAGAGAAAAACTATCAAAGACGCTGCGGCAATTCTTTTGTTGCCGTTTCTAAAAGGATGATTTTTATTAATTGTATAAAATAATATAGCCGCCTTATCAACCAGTGTCGGATAAAGCTCTTTTCCACTAAATGTTTGTCTCGGCTGATTAATAGCTGAATCGAGTAAATCAGTGTGGTCCTTAAAACATGCGATGGGGTCTTCTCGAGTATCAAAAACGTTAAGTGCCAGCCGATGGCACATTCTTTCCATTAGTTCTATATCTAAATATTTAACAGACATAAATTAATTAAGGGTACGGTCGTATTCGGCCAACTTCTTAAAAACTTCTCCGTATTCGCGTATGGCAAAATCGGTACCTTTTAATACCTTTTTCTCAAGCAATTTTCTTTCTTCACTAACCTTAACTTCTTTGGTTGCTTTAGTTCGGTTAATGGGAATTAATTTAAGTATTTTCTTTATCATATTTTTATTATACCAAATTGTCATATATAAATGCAAGTATTCTTCGTGCTTAAGTGTATGACATATTTAAAACAAATATACAAGAAATAATAACGAAAACGCTCTAAAAATGTGAGCGTTGATTGAGCAGTTCCTTTAACAAAGGAATGGCCTTTTTTCTGTATTCCTTGTTGCAGCAATCTCTACTGACGAACGATCGTGCGATAAGCAACGCCTCATCGTCATCCATTCTACCTTCCTTGATGAAGTTTTCTATCTCTTCAAGGCTGTAGAATTTAGCTTCGGGTTTAATTACCTGATAAGGGTAAACCTCTCCGATGATGATTGCTGTGTGCTCTTCGTTCTTGCCTGGAGGATAGACTTCGTAGTTGGCCGACATGTCTTGAACAGAATCCTCGACAAAGTAGGCTGCTATGCCTGTTTCTTCCGGGACAACAATAGAGAAGAATCTTCTTTTCCATCCCTCCCCGAAACCGAAAACATCTTTCGGAAAAACTTCTCCACCAGGCAACCAATACATGCCGCCAGACTTGATTAGAAGAATCTTTCCTGTTCCCTTTTCAAAGATTACTCCATAGAGATACTTCTCGACGACATATCCTGATGCATCGTCTGCTGCAGTTTTTTTTGTTTTAAAAATCTTCGCAACAAGTCTCAACCATGCTTCCCTAATTCCGGTAATCGTAATCATGTGTTCACCTACGAGGATAGCCCTAACGGACTAAACTGATTACAATGTAAATCGATTGAATGTTTTTGTCAAATTAAATTAAAAACAACCTCTTCATTTCCCAAAAGCACTCGGCTGTTGCATTAATATCATTCAAAGCATTGTGGGCATCGTTAAACTCTTTTCCGAACAATTGATAATAGAGTTCGGACAGTTTGGGCCATTTGTATCCGTACGGGCCGTCAATCATGCAAATATCTGTTGAACACTGCATCGTACAAATCTTCTTCTTTAAATCAATGATATTGTCCATCTCTTTTCTTAAGAATTCCGCTCCGACAATCTTCTCGTCAAAGCTCATATTATGAGCCACCAAATAATCAGCTTTTTCCATTAGTTGTTGCAATTCTTCCAAGACAACCATTAAATCATTCCCTTCTTTCAAAGCCATTGCCGTGGAAATGCCATGAACCGATGTAGCTTCTTCGGGAATATCAAAACCTTCCGGCTTGATTATATAGTTTTTAGATTCAATCAAATTACCTTTGAAATCATACAAAAGCCAGGCAATCTGAACCATTCTCGGCCAGTTGTCCAAATCATCCAAGGATGCTCTCCAATTGCGGGGCAATCCCGTTGTTTCCGTGTCGAAAAATAAATACATATATGATTATAATATCTTAAAAAACAAAAAAGCACCATAAAGGTAGCTCTTAAAAAGATTCGGGGTCACTCATGGAGTGACCCGTCTTGTTAGGTAGACATACATTGCGATGCCTCCTATTGCGATACCAAGGCCGATGAGCCCGAGTGCTCCAGATACTCTTTCGAGTGTGCTCAGAGCACTGATCATCAGACCAATGGCAACGGAGAAGATGTAGGCAATAATCACGAAGATTATTACCGCGATGATTCCGATGCCTCCCCACTTGAAGATGTGCTCGAGGACCTTGTCCTCAATCTTCGGTGCGGTTGGCGCCATGATTCAGTCCTGATTTTTAAGGAGCGGCCCTATGTCGGATGCCGCAAGGCGGATCCTCTTCCGAGCGAGCTGGCACCGAAGAGTATCTCCAGCTCCTCCATTGTTGAGGAACTCCTCGTAGTCATTGATTCTGGCCAAGAGCTTCTCGGCCTGTGCCTTCAATGACTTTACATTGCCGTCGCCTGTTATGTCTTCAACCTTCTCTGCATGGATGCGGACAATTTCTTCCACATCATCCATTCCCAAAGATAATACTTTCATTTTTTACACCTCAGTGTATGTTAATATTATACAATTTATATTGTATTTTGTCAATAGGGGACGTTCCCCACTTCTTAATAACAAAAAATTTACTTGCTTTCTTGGGGTAATAATATTGCCGAAGCGATAACAGTTACAAAAGAATACAAAACCATTAAGATTATGGTTCCCATAAAACTATTGGAAAAGGCGGAAAAGATGTTTCCCAAAATATACGTCTCTAAAAACGTTATCCCGGAAACATATATGAAAAACTTCCAATCCCTCCATCTTTTAATATCAAACAGTCTTTTATCAATAATGTACTTAGTGATATATGCGATGATTAATAAAACGGTTGAAACCAATAAAAATTGCATTGAAGAAACCATTGATGCGATTATCTGGTCCGGAGAAAACAAATCCGCACCATAGCCCAAAGAACCAAGCTCTTGATTGATGCTTTCTTCGGTAATACTGCTATTTATCGAATAAGGAATTGCATAAAAAGAAACAATTGCAGAAATCAAAGAAATCGAAAAAAACAATATGATGTTTTTCACAAACAAGCTAACTCCGTTAATTGAATCTTTATAAATAGTCATATAATGATTACTTATCTCTTAACCATTCTCTTAAAAGTCATTTCCTTATATTCAATATCTTCTATGCCTTTTAGCTGATAAACTTGAGTGGTTGAGAATATTCTTTTATCTTCAGGATTAAGTTCCAATAATCTTATCCCCTCTTCTATCTTTTCCCATGATGGTGCTTCTATTTCCAAATATGGGTCCAATTGAGGCCAGAAATCTATATCGAATTCGATATCGTCAAGCTTGTATCTTATCCTCCTGTTCTCCTGATAGAACTTTTCCGTGAGTCCGATTTTCTTTAATAATTCAGCAGTCTTATCAAAATCACTGACTTCTATTTCAATCTCTTCCATTGAATCATCGTTGGTTTTTCCATCAAAGGTCTTCATTCCGATTCTTTCCTTGTAGGTAAGAGTTATTTTCTCTCCTTCGTCTCTAAGGCGAACCCAAGCTCCTTTTTTGTGCAAAATCAAATCCGGATAGTCAAACACTCTCCTTTTATAGAGTTTTTCGAATATTTTCTCAGCTCCTATACTTTTCAATTTTTCTTCCATTAGAACAGAATCAATATTCAGAAATTTAACTTCTATTTCTTCCATATCTTTCTTTTTATAATCATTTTATGTCTTGATTGTATATCTTAAAAAACAACAAAGCAAGGGATTGTATGTATAAAAAAAGAATCGCTATGTGATTCTGCTCAGTCTAAGATGATGAGGCATGAAATGATAAACGATAAATACATTGCCTATCTTTTTAATATGAAAGATACTCTTGACTTTTTATCCTTACCGTCATATTATAAAAATGTCTTCTGGTTCTAATGCAGAACTGGAAGGGTATTACATCCATGAACAACCTTCCGCAAGGAGGGTTGTTTCTTTATTCAGATTTTTCTAATTCTGCCCTATGCTTTAGTTCCTTTCCCCAAATTTCAGAAATTTTTATTATATCCATATATCCGTTAGCTCCCGTTTTAAGTTCTTGGGATATATTATTTTTTGATGAATAAATATAAACCTTTTTCCCATGATTTTTCAGATAAGTAACCAAAGCTAAAAAATCAGAATCTCCAGTAAAAAATACTGCTACATCATACTTCTTAAGATGATGAATAGAATCTATTGTTATCTCAACGTCCATATTACCTTTTTCTTCAATTGCTTCCCCGTGCTCAGTTATTACACTTATCCTTTTAAGCTCTTTCTTAATTACTATAAAGCCGAGTGCTTTTTTTAAATAAGTATAAAATTTGTGTTTGCCATCCAAACTGTAAGATCTTGTTCCATTTGCTGGATATGCCGTATAATAAAAAACTTTAATCTCTCTTCCATTGTGATTTTTATTAATATAATTTATTGTTTTTTCATAATCTAAAAATCTTGCAATTGATTTTTGTGCTTCCCAAAGATTAGATGCGTCAATAAAAACATATATTATATTGCCTGACATTATTAAATTTTTATCATCACACCGACTCATTGATTTAATTCTATACTTCTAAAAAATTATGTCAATTTAACTATTCCACTGTGGGGCTTACATGGCTCCTCTTTGACCACTGCGGAGCTTAACATGTTAACTTTCAACAATTAATGCGACCCGTTGCTTAAATTAAAAAAGAAACACCGTAAAGATGTTTCTTTTTTTGTATTAACGTTTTGACCACTGTGGTGCTCTTCTCGCTCTCTTCAAACCGGGCTTCTTTCTTTCCTTCATTCTCGGATCTCTGGTTAAGAATCCCGCCTTTCTCAATCTCTTTCTGTAATCGGCATTAAAGACCACTAAAGCTCTTGCAATTCCGTGTCGGACCGCTTCGGCCTGTGAATTGACTCCCCCACCTTTGACCGTGACTGTAATCTTGAACCTGTCCATTGACTTCATCTTGTCCAATGAAGCCAAAGCATTTGACTGAAGAATCTTGGTCGGGAAATACTTAATAAAATCCATTCCATTGACTTCGATTGTCTTGTCTCCTTTTGTATACAATCTGACTCTGGCAATGGCGGTCTTTCTTCTTCCCGTTCCCACAAAGTACTTGTCTCCCAAGTCCTTGAAGTCGTCCTCGTTAACAACAAAATCATCGTCATCATCGATTCTTGAAGGAATGAAAACATTCAAGTCTTCAACCTTGGCTTCAATCTTTGTTTCCTTGACCTCTTCCTTCACTTCGGCTTCTTTCTTGGAAACCTTCTTGGGAGCGGCCTTTTTCACCGCGGGCTTTTTAGTTGTTTTTTTCTCGGTAGCCATATGTATTATTCAAACTTTAATCTCTTTAAATGCCTGTCTCTTAATCTGTTCTTGGGCAACATTCCGTTGACAGCGAACTTCAATAACTGTCCCGGATTCTTCTTGAAGATTACATTCATGGGAGTGTGCTTGTCGTTTCCCAAGTATCCGGTGTGCTTGAAGTAGGTTTCGTCTTCCATCTTGTTTCCGGTCACCTTAATCTTGTCCATGTTTGAAACAATAACCACGTTGTCGGGTTCCTTGTTTGGAGCATAGTCAACATTCTTCTTTCCCTGCAAAATCAAAGCCACTTCGGCAGCCAATCTGCCCAATACTTTTCCAGTTGCATCAATTCTGATTGTTTTAACTTCTTTTGTCATATAATTAAACTAATTGAATCATGGCCATCTTGGAACTGTCCGACTTTCTCTGTCCCACCTTGATAATCCTAACATATCCTCCTTTCCTGTCTTTGTATCTGACTCCCAAATCTTCCATCAATTTCTTAACAGCTTTGGGTGTGAAAAGAGTGGCTAAATATCTGCGAGCAGGCATATCTCCGACTTTCGCTCTGGTAATCTTTCTTTGGATAAAAGGAGAAAGCTCCTTGGCCTTGGCCTCGGTGGTTGTAATTTTCTCTTTTAAAATCAAACTGGTAGCCAAAGTCTTCAACAAGGCATGTCTCTGGTCTCTCTCTCTATGTAGTCTTCTTCCTTTCTGTAGCTTTTTCATATTACTTTGCTTTTTTCTTCACAGTCTTCTTCTTGGGTTTTTCTTCAACTTCTTCGGCTTTCATTTCAGCCACGGCTCCGCTCATTTCGGAAGATAAAAATCCGAACTGAGACAAAAGTATCTGCAATGTTTCGCTGAAAGCGACTTCCGGAGAAACGGTTCCGTCGGTTTCAACGTCCAAAGAAATCCTGTCGAAATCAGTCCTGTCTCCGACTCTCATGTTTTCAACAATGTAGTTGGCTTTTTTAATCGGAGTGTACGAAGCATCCAAACCGATGACGCCGATTCCCCTCTTCTCTTCCTTGTCTTCAAAAACATAGCCGGTTCCCCTCTCAATCTTGATTTCGATTTCCAACTCTGTATTTTTATCAGTTATTGTCGCAATATGCAAGTCCGGATTAGCCAATTTCAAATCATTGGGCAATTTGAAGTCCGAACCCTTCGCTTCTTTCTCCCCCTTAAGGGTCAAAACGGCTGTCTGGGGCTCTTCAATCAAGGATTTAAACCTCAGCTGCTTGATGTTCATTAAGATGTGTAAAACGTCCTCTTTTACCCCTTCCAATGTAGCGAATTCATGAGGGGCATTCTTGATTTTAACCTCGGTTACAGCTGAACCGACCAAAGACGACAAAAGGACTCTCCTGATGGCATTGCCGAGAGTAATTCCGTAACCAGGATAGAGCGATTCAATGTCGAAAATGGCGTGATTGTCGCTTATCTTTTTTGTTTTGATTGACGTAGGCAATGGAATCATATTTTTTATATTATGTTATTACCTTGAATAGTGTTCAAAGATAGTTGAAACTTCAGAGGGCAACTGAACGTCTTCCGAAACGGGAAGTCTCATTATTTTTCCTTCAATCTTGTCCATGTCGTATGACAACCACTTGGGCAAGCTGTATTTCTTCATTGTCTCGGGTAAAGTCTTCAAAGCTTCTTTTCCCTTTGAGCCTTCTCTGATAGAAATCGCGTCTCCGGCGGAAACTCTGTATGAAGGGATATCAACTTTTCTTCCGTTGACCAAGAAGTGTCCGTGGGTAACCAATAATCTGGCCTGGCCGCGTGACTTGGCCCAACCCAATCTGAAAATAATATTGTCCAATCGGCTTTCCAGTTTAGAAACCAATTGAGTGCCGACATCAACGCCACTACCTCTGTTTTCCATAACCTCAAAGACGTACTGCTTGAATTGCGATTCGGAAATGTTGTACCACTTTTTCACCTTCTGCTTTTCCCTCATTTCACGGCCGAACTCGGTCAAGTTGCCTCTTCTCTTCTTGGCTTTCTGTCCGGGTGCGAACGGTCTCTTAATCATGGCACATTTGGAACCCAAACACTTCTCTCCTTTTAAGAAAAGTTTGTCTCCCAATCTTCTGCAAATTTTACACTTAGCTTGTTTCATATGGATTATAGTCTTCTTGGTTTCTTAGGTTTGCAACCGTTGTGCGGAATCGGAGTAACATCTTTAATTGAAGTTATTTCGTATCCCTGGTTGGCGATTGATCTTAAGGCTGATTCTCTGCCCGAGCCGATTCCTTTAACAACTACCTGGATTTTTCGAATTCCCATCTTCTCGGCAATCTGTCCCACAGTCTCAGCCAATTTAGAAGCGGCGAAAGGAGTTGATTTCTTGCTTCCCTTGAATCCGATCTTTCCGGCTGACTTTGAAGACAAAACATTGCCCATGGTGTCAGTCAGAGTCATGATGGTGTTGTTGTATGAACTGAAGATGTATATCTTTCCTTCTCTCGTGGCGGCGGCTTTAGAAACTTTGGGCTCTTTACTCAAAGTCTTCTCCAGCTGTTCGCCCTCTTTGATCATTTCCTCTTCGGTTTTTTGTATGACGTGTTTTTTCCCCATAGTATTATATTCTATTTAGGTCCCGGTGCGGCTTTTCTTCCCGAACCGACCGTCTTTCTGACATTATGTCTTACCGTTCTGTTATTAATTCGAGTTGTCTGGCCCCTGACTGGCAATCCTTTAGAATGCCTCATGCCTCTCCATGAGCCGATATCCTTCAATCTCTTGATGTTCATCATCACCTCTCTCTTCAAGTCTCCTTCCACGTTATAGTTCTTTTCAATGTATTGCTTAAGTAATCCGATTTCATCCTGAGTCAATTCCTTGGCCTTCTTATTCAAAGGAATATTGCAATCGGTTAAAATCTTCTTAGCCAAAGACGGTCCGATACCGTAGATGTAGGATAAGCCGATTTCTATTACTTTTTCGTCCGGAATGTTAACTCCGATGATTCTTGCCATATTGTATAATTATTATGCACCCTGTCTTTGCTTGTGCTTCGGATTTTTCTTGCAAATAACGTAAACACGTCCTTCTCTGCGGACGATTTTGCAATCCTTGCAAATTTTCTTAACCGATGGTTTTACTTTCATCTTATTTTTTTCTGAATATTATTCTCCCCCTTCTCGCATCATAGGGAGTCATTTCCACGGTGACTTTGTCACCGGCTAAAATTCTAATTTTAAAAACTCTTAATTTACCTGCCAAATGCGCCAGGACTACCGACTGGTCATCTTCTAATTGTACCTTAAAAAAGCCGTCTGGCAAGCTTTCTAATACAACACCCTCTTTTTTAATCTTGTCGTCTTGTTTAACCATTTGAAAGATATTAAGACAATAGCAAAACTTTCGCTTTTGGTCAAGAGATTAAAGCGTTTTCTCGCCATTACCTACTTTTTACCACAACCGTTATTTAAATCAAGCCTCCTCTAATTCCCGTTAAAGTTCAATTTAACATCCACCCTCTCTTCGCTGCTGGGAATCTTCCACTTCCACCAAGGGCTGAGATTGATTGTAACACTCTCTATCTCAGGAATATTTTCCAACAAAGAAGCTGAATACTTGGTATCTTTTCCCAATAAACTGTCCATTAATATTGAATCTTCGGGCAAAGAATAAATCTTTCCGGTAAAGGCGACTTTCAAGCTCAATGTTCCATCTTTGTTCAATTTCTTTTCCTTAACTTCAAAAGCGACGCTGCCGGGAACGATTGTCTTCAGTTCGGAAACATCTTTCATTAAAAGCTTCTCTCCCAGCTTGTTCACGTCTTCATTTCTGAAAACCGTCACTTCCGATTCGACATGTCCCAAAACATTGAACTGATCGACTTCGGCTCCTTCTTTCACGCTCACGGTCAGACCGCTGATAACCGGAGAAATATCTTCCTGGAAATAATAATAGCCCGAAGGAATGGAAGTAATTAATGCCTGCTTCGATTCTTCGTCATACTTTTCTTCAAACTTGTCCTTGGACAATGAAATGTCATTCTTGGTCGCTATTTTGACCGTTGACTCTTCCCCGCCCGAGAAGGCGGTAACCGACTCGGCCCAGATGTTTGAATAATATTCGGAACCGTTAAGTCCGGGCACGGAAAAAGTGGCTGAAGCGATATTATACTTTGCTCCCGCTTCGGCAGCCGTGACTTTTATCTCCACCGAACCGGGAACCGAATCAGAGGTAGCCGCGGGAATGGTGAAAGCGGCATCTGATTTATAGATCATTTCACCGGGAACGGACAAAAATCTGGTCCCTTTAACCAAACTCAAAGCCTTGGCCGGCTTCATCTTGTTAAACACCTTGATTGTCCCGGTTGCTTTCTTGGCTTTGTCGTCGGTACCGGTCGAATCGAAGTTCTGCGAGCCATCTCTCTTGTCGATAAAAACTATTCCCGGAACAACACTATTTTCGTAATCAATCACCGCTTCATTGGTATCAACAACCAAACTGGCTTCGGCAGTGACATCTTCCGTCCTGGGAGATATGGTTACCTCCGCTTTCCCTTGGACAAAGAAAAATACTCCAACTAAAGACAAAACAATTAAAACCAAAAGTGGAACGAAAGGAAACTTTCTCCTCTTTCTTTTAATCGGTTCTTTGGCCGAACAATCCCTAGCCATCTCTTCGTGTCTTTCCGCTTGATGTTCGGGCGGGATGATATCGTATATTTTTCTTGCCATATGTTTATTTATTTATAACCGCTTTAATTCTCCTCACTCCGGCACTGGAACTCTCCTCTTTTATTATCTTAAACGATTTTAACTGATTTGTCTTCTCCGCATGGGGTCCGGCACAGACTTCTTTAGAAAACACTTCTCCGCTGACCGGATTGAAGATGGTCCAGACAGTGACCTTTTCCGGATACTTTTCTTTAAAGAAAGCCAGGGCTCCCGATTGCAAAGCCTCTTCCAGGCTCATTTCCTCTCTCTTGACTTCCAAGTCTTCTTTGATTTTTTGATTAACCAAATCTTCAACCTGTTTGATTTCTTCCGGAGTCAGTTTTTGAGTATGTTTGAAATCAAACCTCAGTCTTTCAACGGTAATATCCGAACCCATTTGAGAAACGTGTTCCCCTAAGACTTTTCTCAAAGCGGCGTGAAGCAAATGATTGGCCGTATGCAATTTCCTGGCTTCTTCCCCGGCATCCTTGCCGATTCCTCCAAACTTCTTTTCCACTCCGGCCCTTGAAACATCCTGATGTTTTTTAACTTCTTCATTGAATTCGTTTTCATCAACGGTCGATCCTTTCTTTTCCAGTTCCTCCTTTATCATCTCTATGGGAAAACCGTAGCTTTGATAAATATCAAATGCGTCTTTGCCCGAAATTCTTTTTTCCAGATTAGTTGTTGCGGCAATGCTTGAAACCACTTCCAAGCCCTTATCCAATGTTTTTGTAAACTTCTCCTCCTCTTTTTCAATCACCTCAATAATTTCTTCTTTTTTAGACAAGACATTGGGATAGATATCTTTGTATTTATCAACTATAATATCGATAAAAGGAATCCAGAATTGCGATTTCAATTCCAATGTCTTCCCGTATCGAATCACTCTTCTCAACAATCTTCTTAAAACATATCCTTGACCCAGATTAGACGGTTCAACCCCATCGGCGATGACAAAAACCGAACTCCTGACATGGTCGGCGATAATCCTCATGGCTTTTTTGTTCTCCGAATATTTCTTTCCCGATATTTCTTCAAGTTTTGAAATGAAATCATTAAACAAATCCGTTTCATAGGAAGCGCTCTTTTGATTCAATAACGACAACAGTCTTTCAAAACCGATTCCCGTATCAATATTGGTCTGGGACAATAATTCGTATTCCCCTTTCTCATTTTTAAAATACTGCATGAAAACAAGATTCCAAATTTCAACCACACGCTTACAGTGTTCGCAATTGGGCCCGCAGTCGGGCCTGCCGCAACCCAATTCCTCTCCGCGGTCATAGTGTATTTCCGAGCACGGTCCGCAAGGTCCGGTCTCGGAAACCGGTCCCCAGAAATTATCCTTCTTAGGGCACTCTTTAATCCTTTCCATCGGTATCCCGTATTTGAGCCACAGATTGATTGCCTCTTCGTCCCTCTCAATGTTTCCCTCTCCCTTGAATACAGTCACGTGAATCTTTTCTTTGTCCAAATTTAGAGTATCAACCAAAAATTCCAAAGCGTATTTAATGGCTCCTTCTTTAAAGTATCCCGTCTCGTCCTGTCCGACTGACCAGTTGCCCAGCATTTCAAAAAATGTATGGTGGGTATCGTCTCCTATTTCTTCGATATCTCCGGTCCTGAAGCATTTCTGGCAAGAAGCCAAATGTCGAGAGCCGAAATCCTTAACCGGGTCTTTCTTTCCCGACAAATACAAAGAAAACTGCTGCATGCCGGCCGTGGTAAAAAGAACCGACGGGTCGGTTGGCAAAAGAGAAGATGACGGAACTATTTGGTGTCCTCTTTCTTTAAAAAAATCCAAAAACAATTTTCTCAGTTCTTGTGATTGCATTATATATAAATTAACAAATCAAAGGACTTTGGTCAAATTGACTTTTATCGATAAAAAAGCTAAAAAACAATCAGGTAAAAATGACCCCGAAAAAGTTGGCGACAGCAGCCCTGGTTGTTTCCGTCATGGCCCTCGACATTGAGAGTGCCGTGGCGATGGCAAAGCTCCTCGCCCTCTTGTTCGGGCGACGAAACTTCGGAGGACATCATGAAACTGAATGATTCCCTCTGGAAAGGTTTTTTAATGATAGTGGCTATAATAATCTGCTGGGCTTATTACACCTTGTTCCGCGACGTTTCGGAACCCGTCGGAATAGCCCTTGCGATTATCGTTGCAGGATGGATAATCTACGACCGCTACTATCTTTGCGCACCATAAAAATGGTGCGCTATCTCTTTATTGACTTTAAGCAATAAAAGGTATTTACTAAAAACAAGCACGGAGGTGCTTAGATGGAAAAAAGAGAATACTTCTTGATCGGAATGATTTTTATAACCTTTTCTGTGCTCTTCGCCTTTGGCTACTTAACAATAAACGAATTCACGATTGCATTGATGTTTGCAGTAACCGGATTCATCGGAACTTTCTTCATGTACAAGTCGGGGAAAATAAACAATGAAACAGCGATTCTTTCTTCAGGAATGTTCATCGCCGGAGGAATGATTTTTCCCCTGCTTTCCATGATTAAAGAATATTCTTCTTCTCTCATGATTGTTGCCTGCGTTGTAGCAATCGCCTTAATGGTGCTAAAACCACCGGAAAGAACATCAACCAAGGTACCTGTTCGAATCTGAACAGTCCTTTTTTTTATTTAAACCAAAAGCGCACCCTGAGCAGGTGCGCCTCTTTTCTCTTAAAATTAATCCTTGTCCGACATCTTCCTTCTGGCTTCTTCAATCAATCTACTAGCGGCTTCTTTTCCGCCTAGTCCGAATGATAGACCGAAAGCCAAAGCAAATGTTCCGACAACACCCATAATCAAGACCTCAACAATCTTCGGAGTGACTCCCAATTGGAGTAAGACTGCCAAAGCGGCGAAGACATAGATGGCCCATTTGACCATGGTTCCCAAGAAATTAACAAAACTGACTCCCATTTTTTTGGTTGAAACCTTAACTAGTTTCTCAACAATGTCGGCGATAACAATGGCTACCACCAAAATAATAATGGCGACCAACAAATTAGGCATCCAGGCGATAATACCGGCCAAAAGTCCGGCAAAAGCCACCCAGCCCATGATATCGGTGACGATCATCAAGAAAACTACAACAAGAATCCATTTGGAAATAGCTCCAACAAAACTGGAGGGTTCCACTTTCACATCGGCATTGCTCAATGCCTCCTTCCATCCGGTCTTTTCAAACAAAGCGTCGAATTGAAGCTTGTTCAATACTCCGGCAACTAACTTTCCGATCCAGATGGCAATGAACCAGCCCAGAACGAAAATGATGACGGCAGCCAAGAGGTTGGGTAAGAACATGAGAATCTCTTCCCAGGCACCCTGCAAGGCCTGCACTGTGATTAGTGACCAATCCTGTATCATATGTTTTTCCATATTCCTAAAGCTTTCCAAATCAAAAAAAGATAAGGTAAACAAGGAAAAGATGGACGTTATTGGTTTAAAACCATTATACCACCGAGACTTCTGAACGCAACAAAGTTATCAACAGGCTGCTCTCTTTTTCAAATCCCTGACCGAAAAAAACATAAAAATGGATAATAAAGAAATCGTACATAAAGGAACCAACCAGAAAGGATATTCATAACCGAAACTTTCCAAAACCATCATCAAACCCAGAAGTCCGATTGAATACATGGCTCCATTCTTCAAATAAGCATATTTGCTGATAGAATCAATTCCCTTAACGGTTAACTGCCTCACCACTAACGCTCCCAAACCGTTGCCCAAAATAATCAGAGGAATGGACATGGTAAAAGCGAAAGCTCCGATAACGCCATCGATACTGAAAGACGCATCCAGAACTTCCAGATAAAGAATCTTGCTCCAGGCACTCATATTTCCACTTAGCAATTCCTTTTCTTTCTCTTCGGCATTCTTTTTGAATCCATCGGTAATGAAGAAAGCCGAAACTCCGATGGTTGCGGCCAAAGCCAAGATGGGATTGATTTGAATGGTAAAATAAACAATCAAGGTTGTGAAAATAGAAGCAAAGGCATAAAACCAAACACTTTGACGATGAATGAATTTCTCAACCCAGAACAAACACTTCTTTTCTTCTAAGAACAGCCAAGCCAAAAAAACCAAGAACAGATATGAACCGCCTCCCAAAAGCAATAATGGCTTAGAAGCATCGAGTGATTCGCTGACCATTGTATTATTCGAGGAAAAGGCAGAAGAGAATACTTGTAAAATGTTCAAAGAGGGATTGGTTATCCAGACTATTGCAAAAGGCAAAAGGCCTCTCACCACAAAGACGGCAAAAATAATGCCCCAGAACAAGAATATTTTCCTGAACTTCTCGGGCATGGTCTTTAAAACATGGGCATTGATAATGGCGTTATCAACGCTGCTGATGATTTCAAAAACGCAGAGACCCAGAACTATAACCAATATTTCTAATATCATATAATAATATTATACTCAAAATAAAAAATAAAAAAAGGAGGCTAAGACAATTTTGTCCCAACCTCTTGAAAATAAGAAAGAAGCTTGTTGACCTCTTCCTGAGTAATTTTCCGGTCGCGAATGACCATAAATGGAAGAATTCTCCCATTGATGGTCGCTTCGACCGTATCGTGAAAGAGTTTTTCTTTCGGGAACAATCTTTTGTTTCTTTCCCACAACTCTTCCAGTGTTTGGTTAAAAGAATCCTCCGCTTTCAAATCAAAACACTTTTCTTCGATAATCGGCTCGCTATCTTTGAATAGTTCGTTTCCTTTAACGAACTCTTCAAAAAACCTCCTTGACATCAAAGAAGCCACCGCCTCCTTAAAGTTGCCGCCGATATCGATGAAAACGATTGACCTGTCTCCACAAGACTTAACGGCCGAAAAAGACATTCTCGCAAAAATCTTTTGGAAAAGATTTATCGCGAAAATGCTGTCGTTGGCCACTCTTTCAACAACGATACCTCCGAAGACGGAATTGTTTTCGTATCCGCTACCTTCGGGAATTAAATGAACAAACGGTAAGGAAATATCGATGATTTTGTTCCTGCCGGACAAAACCATGTACTCCCTCACCATTTCCACAACCATCTCTATAATAAAAATATCCTTCTCGGACTTCCTTAGTTCTTTAGGTAAAAGAACCTTACCTCCTTTCTCGCTGACATTATTGAGAAAAGAGTAAAAACGAGGAAGTATACTTTTATAAGGATCGTCTTTATAGAGCATGGCCATGTCATGATAAAGGAGTTCCTCGGCCATATAAAACACCTTTGATATTTAAACATACTTTCTTTATTTTGTCAAAAAGCAATAGTCTATAATAAAAAAGTCATTAATTAAAACAGACCCGTAAAATTATATTTTAGGGTCTTTTTCTTCTTTCTTTGCCATACATACTGGGAGAGGAGAAATACCTACTTCTCCTTTTTCCGAAATTGTTCGGAACCCGGCTGGGAGTCGAACAAACTCCCCATTAATTAATAAAAACGCTACCATACTTTTTATATAGTAACATATAGATTTTATTTGTCAAATCAAAAAACCTTTCGGATGTCTCTCTTTGTGGACCGACGGGGACTCGAACCCCGAACCCCCTCATTGCAAATGAGGTGCTCTACCAATTGAGCCATCGGCCCTCACGCGGTGGGTATGCCTGGACTCGAACCAGGGACCTCGTCATTATCAGTGACGCGCTCTAACCAGCTGAGCTACACACCCTTCTTTAAAATGTATAACTGTTCCTTCATGGGGTTTAACCAAGAAGAAACTCTTTTTGAAAATACGACTTCCAAACCAATATCATTGAATATCTTCCTCCACTGTCCGTCGGTATAGAACTGTCCCCTATTGGAATTCTTTTGGAACAAACAGGCGAAAGAAACACCATGCAAAAAACAAAACAATTTGCTCAATAATCCTTCCGGAATATTTTCATGCAACACGATTATTTCCTTTGAAACCCTCTTAGATTCTTTTAGCAGTTCTATCGGATTTTGGCAATGGTGCAAAACAAAATTAATCAAAACGGTATCGTATGAATTGTCTTTTAAGAATTTTAAATCGTTTCCCTGGTATAATCGGAAAGGAATCGGCATGACTCGAATATCAATGATGTCCAAACCCAATACTTCGGAATTGAAAAACCTCTCGAATTCTTTTGAGACTATTCCCGAGCCGCAACCCAAATCAAGGATTTGCGAATCCCGAAGGATATATTTAGAACAATCCCTGCACATTTCTCTTCCCGCCTTTTCATATAGTTTTTGAAATAAACGGTACTGGAAAGGTCCGATGCTTTTCATTGAGGATTTTAGTTAGTTTCTTAGAGTTGTCCCGCTCAAGATAGTCTCTTGTTTAGGTAGAGAGACCAATACCTCATAATTAGTTCAGTGATCACTCAAGAACTAATTAAGGTCGTCAATTTGAAAAAAAATAAATGATCCACGAGCAGCTTCCGCTACCCGTGCCTTGTTACGACTTCGTCCCTCTTATTGAGCCTACCTTAGGTCCACTTACGCGGAACTTCGGGTATTCCCAACTCGCTTGACGTGACGGGCGGTGAGTACAAGACCCAGGGACATATTCACCGCAGCGTGGCTGATCTGCGGTTACTAGCGATTCCGGCTTCATGAGGTCGGGTTGCAGACCTCAATCCGAATTGAGAGACCGTTTGATAGGATTTGCTCCAGATTACTCCTTCGCTTCCCATTGTCGGTCCCATTGTACCACGTGTGCAGCCCAGGGCATCAAAAGGCCATGCTGATTTGGCGTCATCCTCACCTTCCTCCTGGTTGTCCCAGGCAGTCTCCTATGACACATGAAACATAGGACAAGGGTTGCGCAGGTTACCCCATTAAAGGGAGCAACTCAAGCCACCTGCTGACGACAACCATGCAGCACCTGGGGTAGTGTCCTTGTGGGTGGGCTATAATTTCTTATAGCTTTCACTACCTTGTCAAGCCCTGGTAAGGTTCCTCGCTTACTGTCGAATTAAGCCACGTGATCCACCGCTTGTGTAGGTCCCCGTCTATTCCTTTGAGTTTTAGCC
>Ga0265297_10003549_pt1 | contig 27845 bp, 43 predicted proteins | sample Munlanlwell13791_FD_192502 | JGI IMG/M metagenome (GOLD analysis project Ga0265297, IMG submission 192502) | Leachate microbial communities from a municipal landfill in Southern Ontario, Canada - Leachate well 137-91 | ecosystem: Engineered > Solid waste > Landfill > Unclassified | place...
GCCAGCACATTACCTTGCTCGTCAATGGTCTGGCTCGACCCCGTCTCGCAAGTGTGGAGATAGGGCAGGTTGGCATTGACCAGTTCGATCAAGGCGTCCTCGATTTCGGCCAGCGTCATGCGCGTGCTCCAAAGCGCGCCTGGAGATAATCCCCAAGCGCCAGACGAATCCGTTCCGGATCTTCCGGCCGCAACACGATGTACGGCCGCGCCGGCATAGTGACTTTTTTGGTTTTGATGAACCGCCCGCCACCCACCGGAAAGCAGAGGAATTTTTTGGTTTTGGGCGTGATCACGCCGCCCAGTTGATGGATGCGCGCATAGCGCAGGTTGGTGCCGATGCGCACCGCGCTCTCCTCCGGACTTATGGCAAAGTTGATTTTGCCGTAAAGATCGCCGCTGGCGCCCATGAGAATGCGTCGGCCAGGCTTGTTTCCGCTTCCGAATACAAAACGTCTATAGGCAGCAGCATTGCGCCCGGCGGAGGTAAAGGCCTTGCGCGGCTTCTTGGGATTCTTGCTTCGGCTCTCCCAATCCTGCTGGAGGGTTCCCGCATAAAGCGGCCGCCAACTGCCGGCGGGCGAGCCCTGCTCGCGAAACGTCTGGTGAATCGAACGCACCATCAGGTTGCCGATGATCCCGAGCAGCGGTGTCTTATCGGTGAGCGCCCCCGCGAGATGATCGAGCCCCAAAAGCAACGGCTGCGCGTTAAGTTGGAATACCGGTTCTGTCATCGTCAGAATCCATCCAGGTTGTCATCTGAAAACTTGAGTTCATCGTTATCGGATGAGAGTACGTCCTGCGCCGCCGTTTGCGGCGCCGCGCCCGTCGGCTGATCGAGCGTCGCTTTACCGGCAGCGAGGTCCCGCAGAAACTCAAAGGCCAGATCGTAAGCCTTTTGAGTGTCTTCGCGAATCCGCCGCCGGCGCTTTTCCAAATACCAGATGGCGAGATCTCGCGCCAGTTGCTTGACTTTCTCCGAGGTGGCGAGCGGCAATGTGTAACGGACGCCAGCGTAAGCGTCGATGTCCGAGTCCGCCGCCGCCAGCGCCGCCGTGATCTTCACCGTATCTACTGTTCCCGCGCCGGCGTCATCCGTCAGCTGGATCAGCTCAGCTTCGGTGATGTAGTCCTTAAGTTCGGTTTCCGACACGTAGGACATAGTTAACCTTCAAACGCGCACCGCGCCCATCGCCCCGAGGGGCCGAGCTTCATAGCCAGCGCCCAGCCCCAACCATCACGACTCACGCGGCAGCGTTCTTCAGTAAATACGCCGCTGAAGCAAACGTAACCACCTGGTCGTAGTACCAGTGGCACGACACTTCATCGGCGCGGGCGCTCGGCACCCCGTAGGTTCCCACCATTACCGCGTATCCGCCGAAGGTATCCGGCGCGCTCGACCAGACGAAGGTCTTGGCGAACGACGGATCGTTCCGACTGGCGTTCAGGTCGACGTAGCAGAGCAAGGCGTGCTTGCCCATGACGTAGTCGGCCGTGCCGTCCTTATCCGTGTACACCGCCGGGCAAACCAGGACGCGGGGAATGTCGAAGAAGCTGGCAATCTCCGTGGGGCCGATGATTCCCGGCCGGGTGTACTTGAAGGCTTCGAGCAATTGCTTGTTGTTCTGCAGGGCGTGCAGGACGTCGGTGTTGATGACCAGCGTGTTCGGCATTACGCCCGCGGCCTTCAAGATGGTGGTCTTGCCGGTCTGGATGTCGCCGCGCGGGTCGGAGTTGAGCGCGTTCGACCATTTCTTGTCACCGGCGAGCGTGGTGTACTGGGTGATCACCGAGGAATCGGTGACCATGTCGGCGAAGCTCTTCTCGCGGCCGAGCAAGAGCAGTTCCTGAATGCTGGCCACGGCTTCCTGTTGCAGGTCGCCCAGCTCGTAGATGGCCTTCTCTTCGTCGCTCAACACCGCCGCCAGCGCATGGCACTCGCAGGTGAAGGTAGTATTCGAAATTGAGCGCCGGATCTGGTTGGCCGGCGCGCCTTCCGCGCGCAGGGTCTGTTGAATCAACTGCGCCGTGCGCCGGTCGAAGATGTAGTACTTGTCCGATTTCCGCGCCACGTCCACGCGCGGCATCACCTGATCGGCGATGAACTGTTGCGAACGGTAGCCCACGGCGTACTGCGTGAGCGCCGCCTCGATATGCCCCGAGAGGGGCGCTTGAAAACCACCCATATCGTCCTCCTCGTGATGCGTCCCGCCGGGGCGGGACGGATTTGGAATCGTCCCTCTGCGGGCGGCGCCTCGTGCGGCCGCCCGCCTTCCGTCTCACCCTTACGAGCGCTTCTTCACTTCCAAAACATCGAGCACGAATTCATCGGTGTCCAGCGCCGCGGAGGTGCGTGCCCGACCGATGTTGGCCGTGTCTTCACCCGCCGACGCCACGAGCTTGCCGCTGGGGTCGGTTTTAACCCAGTCGCCGGCATTGACCGCGTCGCCGGCGATGGCGATGCACTCACCCTTCTGCACAATTGAAACCGCCGCATCCTCGAGCGCCGTCTCCGCCACAATCCCGATGGCTTCGGCAGCCGCCCCGGCGATTTTGGCTTGATCGTCGGCCGTGCCTTGAATCGCGGCATAACCGCGGGTGAGGGTGCCTGACTCCGCCCGGTAGGTCCGGGTCTTGACCGGGCCTACGGGTTGTCCCGTTGCTTTCGCGTTTGCCATGTTCCTCTCCTCCTGATGCGTCCCCTCCGAGCGGGACGAAGTATGGTCTTACTTACTTTTCGACTAAGCGCTCGCCCGCTTGGCTTCGCGCCGCACTTCCTTCAAGGCTTCACCAAAAGTGATCTTCTTCTCGGCCGCGCGCGCCTTGGCCGCTTCCGCAAGTTCCAGCGAGCCGGGAGCAACGTTTCCCGCGGCCACACTGGCCGGCAGTTTGCCCTGGGGCGCCGGGCGCTCACCGAACTCAATGCGCGGCGGCAGAGCTTCCAGAAACGCCTGGAAGATCTGAAGCGGCGATTGCTTCTGCTGCTTATCGCCTTCGCCGAATTCGACGGTACCGGTATCGTCGAGTGATTCCATAAACTCGACCAGGCCCGCTTCCTTGAACGCCGGCAGCCATCGTCCCTGCGGCGTCAGTTTGTTGATGAAGGCCTGCACGCCCGCTTTCTTCGCCGCCTGTTTCTCCGCCGCCGACTTCTGCTCCGAGAATTGCCGCTCGGCTTCCGCCTTAGCCTCGGCGGCCGCCGCCGCCTTCGCGGCTTCGAGTTCCGCCTCGGTGAAGGTTGGGGCCGGCGGAGTGGGATCAGACTTCTTCAAGCCCACGCGCTCCGCGAACTCGCTGAGGGCTTCGCTAAAGGTTCGCTTCAATTCGGTTACGTCCATTACATCCTCCTCCGTGATTTCCACGAAGCCCTTGGCTTGGTCGTCGTGGAAGATTGATTTCAAACCCTTGACCTCGGGCGGCGCCGCCCCGAGAAAGCCGAGATGGCGCAGGTAGAGACCCTTGCCGCCGAGATCGTCGTAGAGCGCGACGCTGCGTTGCTTGAAGCGCCCCTGCTTCACCAGTTCCTCGAAGCCGGGGTCCACCTGGCGGAGCTTCGCTTCGAGTCGATCGACGTTTCGCCGCAAGCCTTCGACCCAGCCATAAGCCGGGGCGTCAATTTCCGGATGCCCAACCACCACCGGGGCTTCGTGCAGCGCCGGGTTGTAGCTCGCGGCGAGGCGGTCGAGATCCGCTTCGGTGTAGGCGCCCTTCTCGCCGTAATCCCCGGCGCGAAAGACTTCAATCCAGCCGTTTCCCAGTTCGCTCATCGGCATCGTCGCACCTCACTGGTAGATCGCGTTGATGGTTACGGGAGCCGCCGTTCCATAAGCTCCCGAACAGGCGAAGGTGTATTTCGTCATCCGCCCGAACCCGAGCGCCGCCGTCGAGCTCACGGCGCTGGTGGTAACGGTGGTGGTGCCTTGCTGCGCGATGAGCGTCCAGGCGTTGAGCGTGCCCGTCGTCGCCGTGACCGATGCCGCCCCGCCCAGCGTCAGGTAGTTTGTGCCGTCGTAAGTGGTTTTGGCCTGCACGGTGCAGGTAGTGTAGGTTCCGCTGACGGTGCCGAACTTCCACTGGACGTGCGCGGCGTTGGCGCCCGTCGAGGTTGATTCCGTGGTATCGGCGGTGGCCGTCGTAATCGTAATGGTCGGCGAATCAATCAGCGCGCCGTACTTCGGCGTTTGATGAATCGCCGCCACGCCGAAAACCATCAAGCTCACGATCAGCAGCCAGGTCAAAATCAAGTTGCGCTTCATCGTCTTCCTCCTCAGAGCCCGCGGGCTCTGTTACTGTGTCAGCGCCCGGACGCTCGTGGTATTGGCATCGGTCGTAAGGCACAGCGCCTTAGCCGCCGGCACCAGTGCGTTGACCGGGTAATAACCGAGGTTAAGCAAGGAACTCGCCGTCGCCGGGCCGAAGCTCAATAACGTGGTAGTGCCCGTACCACAATTAGTTCCCGTGCCATAGGTCACCAGCACCGTCCCCGCCGCATTCGTTGCCTTCTCGATAATCAACCCGAGCAGCACGGTCGATCCCGTGCCGGGAGCCGCCACCACTTCCACCGCCGTCGCCGAAGCTACCGCCGCCGACAGCGTGCCGAGCGTAGCGGTTTGCTGCACGCCCGCCCCCTGTGCCCCGACGCCATCCTTGACCGCTTTAAAAGCGTCGGTGCCATTACCAGGCGTCACCTGGATGGCGCGCGCCTGATCGTCGCCGGTAGGCGCAGTGTTGGTCCCGTCCGTGATCTGGACGAATCCCGCGCGGCCAACCGCATCCATCGTGGGCGCAGTGTTGGTCCCGTCGGTGATCTGGACGAACCCCGCACGCGCTGCGGCATCCATCGTGGGAAACGAGTTGGTCCCGTCGGTGATCTGCACAAACCCCGCGCGGGCCGCCGCATCCATCGTCGGCATGGTATTGGTTCCATCGGTAATAGTCTGATAACCCGCGCGGCCAACCGCATCCATCGTGGGTGCAGTGTTAGTCCCGTCCGTGATCTTCACAAACCCCGCGCGGGCGGCGGCATCAAGCGTCGGCATGGTCTGCGTGCCGTTGGTGATATATACGTAGCCCGCGCGCGCGGCCGCATCCATCGTCGGCATATTCTGCGTGCCATTGGTATGGGTGACGTAGCCCGCGCGCCCCGCCGCGTCGAACAATTGCGCCGAGCCCGTGCCGGGAATTACATGAATCCCGCGCGCGGCGGCATCACCCGTCGGCATATCCTGCGTGCCGTTGGTAATTGCCACGTAACCGCGGCGCGCCTGAGCATCCATGGTCGGCGCCGTATTCGTGCCATCGGTCAGTTGCACGAATCCCGGCCGCGCGACGCTGTCCATGGTCGGCGCCGTGTTGGTCCCATCGGTGATCTGAACAAAGCCCGCCCGCGCCGCCGCGTCCAGTGTGGGCATGGTCTGCGTACCGTTGGTCACGTAAACGTAGCCCGCGCGGGCCGCCGCGTCCATCGTCGGCATGGTGTTGGTCAGGTCGGTTACCTGCACCGGCCAGCCGCCAGCCGCCGCCGCCGCCGTGCCTTGATCGACGGTACCGATGGTCGCGCTGATCGAGGGCGACGGATTGTTGGTCAGCGTCACCGTCAGCGACACGGCGGGCGAACTCCCGCCACCCAGCGCCGAGAGGTTGACGTTGAGGTATTTGTTGATGTTGGTGATGGCCTTCGACCCGCTCGAAGTACAGGTAATCGAGGTGTTCGAGCTATCGGGTGAAAGGGTGGCCAGCGTCGCCGTGGGTCCGGTCTTGGGCACGAGCGTACAGCTCGATGGCGACCCCGTGGTGACCCAGTGCAGGATGGCCGTATTGTAGTTCGAGGTCTCTTCCGCCGTGGTCCAGAAGTTCCCCGTGCCATCGCGGCTGACGGCCTCCCAGGTGTACTTCGATTCCACGACTACCGTGCGTTCCTGGGCGAAGGCGGTGGAAACCAGCAACACCGCCAGCGCCAGGCTGATCGTGATGCGCTTAACCATTGAGTTAACCTCCTTCAAAATGTCTCTCCACTTTCCAGTTGCTGCAAAAATCTTCCCGGCCGGCGGTTGAACCCCGCATCGGGACCACCGTCCGCCGGCAGTCGTTCCCGCCCCGGCACCGAAGCCCGCTCGCCGAGCGCCTGCCGCGCTTCGCCGTCGAGCAGCGGTTCGACCTCGCAACGGCAGTTATAGCCGTTGGGCGGATAAATCCCGCCCCAGACGGGGTCGGTCGCGCGGGCGATAAAACCATCGAGCGCGGCATGATTCGGCCGCACGCGCTCATCCTCCATCGTGCGGTAGCGCCACCAGGGCAGGGCCCTCAGCACTTCCGGGTCGCGCATCTGCTGATAGCGCCCGTGCATGTAGGCCGTCTGCATGTTGGTCTGGTAGACGGTATCGAGGTGATACGGATTGAGCCGCGTCACCCCGGCCGCGTCAAACTCGGCATTGAGCCGCGCCGTAAACTGCTGCCGCGTCCAGCCCTGATCGAGCGATTCCGCCAATAGGTCGCGCGTGCGTTCGACGAGCATCAGTTCCTCGACCTTGGCGACGGTAAAGGCCGCCATCCGATATTGCGGGTTGAGCCGGGCCCAGGCCCGCCGGGTAAACGGCGTAAGGTTGCGCAGAAAGTTGATGGCTTCGACGGATTTCACCGGCTCAATGCCGAGCAGCTCGGCGAAACTTTCCGACGACAGCGGCCCCATCGGATTCACCGGCGTTTGCTTGGCCGCCTCGATCAACACGCGCACCCGGCCGAGAATATCGGCGGCGGTCATCGCCTCGGCCAGCGCCTCGGCTACCGGCGTCATGTCCAGGTTGATCCGAATTTTCTGCTCTGCTTTCATAATTCAGATTTCTGCCGTCGCCTGCTCGACGGCATTCGCCACCAGCGCCGCGTAAGCGGTCAGGGCTTTTTCCTTGGCCCCGTGTTCGAGCTTCCGCAAGTCCGCCGCCGCCTCGCGTAAGTCGCGTTCGGTAAATTCCATAGGCGGTAATCCACCGCCGGTTGAAACTCCGGCGGCAATTCCCATTTGGGTGAATTTTTCCTGCTCGGAAATCAACACGTCATCTTCCGGTTCTGGATTGGGCACGCCATAGGTCTTCCGCAGGAAGTTCGCCGTCATTGGCAGCCCCATCAGCTGAAGGCGACGATCCACTAAGGAGCGTGCATTCAGGTCTCCGGGATCGTTGACCTGAATCACCCACTTGGGCGCCGCCGTCTCCGGCCCGAAGTTGAAATCAATCAGCGGGCGGATGATCTGATCGTTAATCACCGTCATCAGATCACGCGCGTCCGCCGCCACAATCTCGAGCCGCACGTCCTGGTGCACATTCCCCAACGCGAGAGATCCCCTCCCGCCTTCGGAACCTTGGCTCGTGAGCGTTTGGCCCAAAATGATCTTGGCGATGGCGGCATCGCAGACTTCCTTGACCAGTTCCTGAAAGATGGCCGGGGGCACAGCCCGCGCCGCGCGCAACAGCGGCTCGACCAGTTCAAAACCTTCCGGAAACGCCACCGCCACTTTGCTCGCGATGTCTTCGGCGGCGGTTAGCGCATTCTGCTGCTCCGTCTCATCCGTCCCGGCGCGATAGCGGACCGCGACCGTCCCCGGACCCTTCTCGGCATACTTCAACCAGAACTTCAGCGTCTGGCGCTTAATCCAGCTCATCCAGAACAGACGCCGCAGCAGCGGCCGCCCGCGACGATTGCCGTGACGCGGGCGGAAGGTGAAGACGATGAATTTGTGCAGCGCCTCATCCACCGGCTGGCCCGACTGATCCCAGATATTCTGCTTGAGTTGCAACGGTCCGTTCTGCACCTGCGTCGTTGGGTTAAACAAAAACCATTCCGGCGGGCGCGGCTTGATGTCTTCGATGTAGACCTGGCTGCCGTCCGTCTGCCAGATAATTTCCGCTATGCTCAACCCGTGCGGCGGGGCATCAAGCAGCTCGGTGAGGATGTTGGCGAAGTTCGGGATCCCAGCCAACACTTCCTCGACGAATTCCGCCACCTTTCCGTCCGCCGAATCCTTCGACGCCGGGACGATCTGCCGCTCGCGTGACAGCACGCCGTTCTTGCGCGTCTCCAGGCACTGGGCGATCTGGTCGTCCTTCTCTTCGAGGTCGCGGTAGTAGGCAAAGGCCATCGGCGAATCCCCGACCATCAGGTTCCAGATGGTCGTCGGATTCGGCTCACCGGCAAACGGGGTGAGGTTCAACTGCTGGGCGCGATCAGAGAGCACCTTGGCGCTCATCATCTCGCCGGTCGCCGGGCGCTTCACGGTTTGGACTTTCTTCGCCATTCTCAGAAACTTCCCATCTGCGCGTAAGCGCAGCGCTGCTCGCTCGAAATAATTTCCGTGGTCAGCATGGCCATGCCGCGGACCATATCCACCGCCTGCTCCAGTGCGTCGGGAATATCGTCGTGGTCGGCTTTGGGAAACTGCACAAACTGCCGCACGGCATCCACCTGATCGCGGCGGAAGCGCAGCGTGCCGTTCTCGATGAGCGGCGCGAGCGAAGCGATCCGCATCAGCTTGTCGGTGTGCGGCTTCAATTCGACGATGGGAATAAAGAGGTGCTCCTCTTTACTCCGGCGCTCCACTTCCATCTTCAACGCTTCCTGGTAGGCGATAGTTTCAATCCCCACCTGCGCGGGACGGTCCGCCAGGAAGGTGCTGATGATGCGGTCCACCTGCTGGTTGAACGGAATGCGGCGGCCCGCCGCTCGCAGCACAAAGATCGTGCCGTCGTCCGCCACGCCAATCCCGCCCTCCGCAAACAGGTCCGCCGACTGTTTCTGCTTAATGGCCGGGTCAAACACCGTCACCTTGCGCAGCACCTTACCCTTGATATCCGCGTCGGTGTAGTACCAGCGCTCGAACCATTCCGGCAGGAACGTCTGCGACTCAATCGATACCGGACGGTTGCGGAATTCCTGATCAAAATCCGGCGCACCGATGTCGGAACACTTTTGCTTCAGGGTTTCCAGTTCCCAGCGCTCCGGCCACAGCACCGATTCCGGCGTCCAGGTATCGTCAACGGCCTGATAGACGCGCTTGACGAACTGCTGGAATCGGTCGGGATCGAGCAGGTTCGATAGCAATGAATCATGATGCAGGATGGTGCCGATGACCAGGAACTGGCAGTGCTTGCCGAGATTCAAAACGGCGCGCTTAAACCACACCATCAGCTTCGCGCGGTTGGCGGGATTCTCCACCGACTCGTCATTCTCGATGTCGTCAAGAATCACGAGGTCCGGACGCGCCGCGCGCTGGCGCAAGCCGCGCAAGGATTGGCCCGCGCCCCGTGCGCTTACGCGGATGCCGGTAGTGGTGACGATGTCCTCTTCCGCCCATTTGGCGCCGTCGCCGTGCGGAGCCAGATCGCCGTAGTCATCACGCAGCCGGTCGTTATCCTCAAACTCAGCCTTCACTGCGCCCAACATCAAGCGCGCCTGCGGCTGGGTATCGGAAATCAGCACGATAAATCGCCGCAGCTTCTGGCAGATGCAGTAGACGACGAAGATCAGCGACACGATGGTGGACTTGGCGTGTTCGCGCGGCGCGGCCACCGCGGCAAACTGCTGCGTCAGCAGCAACTCATAGATTTCCTGATGGAAGCGCGCCGGCGGAACGAATTCGCCGGTTTTCTCATCCAGCATGTAGTGGCGGAAATACTGCTGGGCGAAGTCGGTAATCTTGCTGGCCAGTGTCCACGCTTGCGCCAGCACGGCCTGGGCGTCGGCGCGCGCCTGGATTTTCGCCGGACCCTGGGCAAAGACGGAGCGCAGCGTCTCTTTGGCGCTCTCCAGCCGCTCGCGTTTAGTGGCTTTCGTCTTCATGCCGTCGCTTCCAGTTTCTTTACAAACGCTTCCGCGCTATGCGCCAGCTCGCCCACAATCTCATCGCGCCGCGCCGCCAGCGCCGCCTTCAGTTCCTTGTAGGTATGCAGCTTCTTCAAAACGTCCTGCGCCGCCCGCAGATAGAGTTCGCGGCCATCGAGTCCGCCCGTCGCCGTGGCGATCTTCTGCTTAGCCACATCCAGTTCTCGCTGCTTAAGATCCTGTCTCTTCTCTTCGAGGTTGTTGTGCTGTTCGACGGCCTTCACCCGGCGCTCTTCCAGGTCGAGCTTCCGCATATCGAGTTCCGCGCCGATAATGACCTTGGGATCGACCAAACCTTCCTGAAAGCCCTTCGAGGCCTGGCGCTGCCGCAAAAACCCCCGCAGCAGCACGTCTTCGGGGATGTCCGGATTCTGCCCGCGCAGATTGATGAATTCCTTGGCCAACGCCACGGTTTGCTCGGCTTCGATCTTCGAGGGCAGCCAGCGCCGCTGGATGTAGCTGTAAAGGGTGCTCTCCGCCAGGTGCCGCTGGAACCGAGCCTGATATTCGGCGCAAATCTTCGCCGGCGTCTCGCGGGCGTCGATGCGCCCGATGACGAAGATCTGTTCTTCGTCGGGCAGCTTCTCGATCTTGGTGGCGCGAGCGGTTCGCTTCATCCTCATCCCCGCAACGCCGGTAGTCCGGGATCATCCACCACTCCGTCAAACACGTCGCGGCCCCGCGGCAGAATGCGTACTCGCACAAACTCGCGCGGGTCCTTCTCCGTGCGCCGCACTTCAAAATCCACCCAGCCGCGGTCGCGCATATCTTCCAGATAGTTCTTCAAGCTGTCGGGCGTCAGCAGCACGCCGTCGGTATCGAGCTGCAAATAGAGTTCGCGGAAGGGCAGCTCATTGGTGTGGCGCTCGACGGTGAAGACTTTGAGAATCGCCTCGCGCACGGCGTTGTGATGATCACGCTGCGAGCTAATGGGACGCTTCCTCGTTGGCTCCATAAGTCTCCTTAAATTCAGCCATCTCATGCTGCAAACCGCGAATCGAGGCGAACAGAATCCGGTGATCTTCCTGCATCATTTTGGCAATCTCATGCACGGCTTCCGCCAGACCTTCCCCCATGGCAATCGCCCGGTCGATGCGCGGCGTCTGCTTCTCCAGATAATCGAAGTACCGATTCACCCAGATCCGCGCCAGGCGATACATCAAATAGGCGACCACGCCGAGCACCAGCACTTCATTCGCCGCGCCCAGCAACAACTTCCACATGGCTTCCGTCGGCATCGCGCCTCCCTAATCTCAGCAGCCCTTCCGCTTCGCGGGCTTCGCCGCCTTGATCTGCACTTCCTGGCCGCGCACGCCCATGCGCCAGCCGCGCCGATGCGCGCGAATCCACGGCATCTCCCAGGCGGCCCCGGTCTGATACGGCCGCGCGTCGCTGTCCCGGCAGCCGAAGCACAAACCGTCCCGCCCGCGCAACACGTTCCACGCCGCGCGCAGGCGCTCCCGGAGAATCATCTCCGAAGGCCGCGCCCCCCGAATCACCAGTGTTTCCATCTTCGTTACCTCCCTGGAGGCGGCGGCCTGTGCCCCGGCACTGAGCGGGTTATCCCGACGCCCACCGCGGCAGTTTATAAGCTGCATGCCGGGGCGATGGCCTTCCCCGCCTCCAAGCTCGCGTTACGCATCCGTGGCGCCGGTCAGCGCCTGTACGGCGTCCCAGGTGCCCTTCAGCTTTTGCACCGCCAGCTCAATCAACAGGCGGATAAAACTTTCCTTCAAATTGAGCCCGGCTTCCTTCGCCGCCGCGCCGATCTGTCCCAGCGCCAGCACCATCGCCGATTGTCCGCCCTGCGTCGCGGCCACATTCATCAAACCCGATACGACGCTCAGCACCACTTTGCCAAAGGCCGAGCCCAGCAACTTTTCCGCTTCCCGCGCAAAGCTGGCGGCGGTTTCGTTCCCGAACATTACGATAAACGCGTGGCCGATGGCTTGCGCCGCCGTCTTGACGCCGCGCCCGATGGCTTTAGCCGCGGCCGCCAGCTTGCTGAATACCGTTCCGATTTTGCTCATCGCTTTTCTCCTTCGTTAAGTTCCTGGCTGAGTCTTGCCATCAAGGCTCGCACTTCCTTCTGCGCGCGCGGCCAGCAACGCTCGCAGAAGCCCCAGCGCCGGGCGTGAGGATCGCCATACAGATTCGCGTGATTTTCCGCCAGCACCAGAATGTGTCCAGTGGAGGGCACGGCGCGGCGGCAGAGGCTGCACGTCAGCGTCGCGGTGTTGCGCGCTTCGTATTCCGCGCGACTGGAGGCAATGGCGAGGCCCAGCAACATGCCCGCCATCACACCCATGCTCACCGCGATGTAAGCCTTTTCCCGCATCACCCTTGCCTCAAGCCGCTGTATAGATCGTATTTCGCCAGCGCCTGTTCCACTTCCGCCCAGACCCGCGTTTCCGTGGCGTAGAACGGTTTTCGGAGCCAGGTCACCGATAACATCTCCCCGTGATACTCGATCCGCAAGCGCACGCCGCTATGCTCGACTTCCACCGCGAGATGTTCCGGCAACTTCTCCACCGGAACTTCCGCCAGCTTTTTGAGGAGATCCCCGGCGCGTTCGCGTCTTAAGGGATAGTTCCGGGTTCCCGCCACGCTTGCCTCCGCTTTCAGAATTCACCATTCACCATTCCGAACTTCCGCCCTACTTCTTCAACGGCGACGGCAGGGCATGATAGATGCCGCAAACCACCGCCGCCACGATAGCCGCAATTTCCGGATGCGCCGCCAGCCACGGCGTCAACACCGTGGTGATCAGCGACTGCACCTGCGGCGATACGATCGCCACCAGCGCCGCCAGTGCCGGCAACAGCAGCGGCCAAAAGCGTTTGAGTGCGTCTTTCATGGTTGTCCTCCTCCTACCCCAGCCCCACGCTGCGCAGAATGTCCGCCAGTCCCGCCAGCATCGCGGCGAGCAGCAGCGCGTATATCAAGGCGCCGATCACGCTCCAGACCGCCGGCATTACAGACGTTCTCCGCGACATACCTTCCCCGCCGCCCACAACATCAACAGCAGAAAGCCGAGTACAATCCCGCCCATCAGCGCCCCTCCGCTTCAAGCCGTGCGTAAATCTCCATGCGCGCGAGCCCGTTCGACCGGTACTGCGGGTCGTGGGTCTCGCCATAGGGTCCGCCCGTATTCCAGCAACCGAGCAGCTCCTTGAACTCCTGCCGCAAATCGAGCTGATACCGCTGGGCAAAGTGCCCGAGCAATCGCGTTGCGACATCGAGGTTAAAGATGGGATCGAGCAGCGCCTCGGGGTCCTTGCCCCAGGCGAGCATGTGGTAGCCCATGATCTGGGTCAGCCCCCACGACGTCGCCAGGGACTTTAGCTGCGCGTCCGTCGCTCCCGCCAAGTCCTCCGCACGCATCGAGCCGTAATTGCGCAGGGCGCCATCACGCACCGCGCGCAGCTTCTGGAAGACCGCCGGCTCATGCCGCCGCGCTTTAGCGTCGCCGCCGGATTCCACGGCGATGAGCGCCGCCATAAATGCCGGTGAGATGGAAGAGTATTGGCAGGCTTCCCGGATGTTCGCGCCCCAGCGGGCGCGCACGCGCCGCATCAATTGAATTTCGCGGCCGTGATTCACGGGCGGGACGCCCGTGCTACCACCGGGAACCGAATTGTGGTTTCGCTCATCCAGCAAAGGGGCAGCGGGGGCGTTCGCAGCGCCGCCCACCGCCCTCGTCACTCCACCGGCGCTGCGAGTTCCAGCGGAGCACTTTCAAGATCAGGGCATTGATTCCGGCGCGGCTTTTTCGGCTTCGGCCCGCGCCAGATTCGCCCGCTTCAACTTCAATTTCTTCCACAACGTTTCCGGACGCACGCCCAGCGAAGCCGCCGCCTGCAGTTGCGTTCCAGCTTTCTCCCACGCCTGCCAGCAGACTTCGCTGACAAACTCATCCAGGCGCGTGCCCAGCGGCAACCGAATTTCAATGAAGCGTTGCTCGTCCGCCATCATATGTGCATTACGCCTTTTCATAACGACAAGTCAATAGGTATAAACGCTATGAACATTTCGCTATGAACATTTCGCTATGCGCGTTTCCGCCAAACGGCCTAAGGCCTTCGAGTCTCAATTCAGCATTCATAATTCATAATTCACTATTCCCTTACGTACTTTCGCCTTCCCGAAATCAGCCACTCGCGCACCATGCGCGGGTTCACGCCGCGCCACAAGCCGGAAAGCGCCAGCATGGGGAAAAACGTTCCCGCCAGATTTTCGACCAGCGTTCGCAGCAACCTGGCCATGTTTAGGCCTCCCATGTCCGCACCGCAGGATCATCCTGGGTAGGATGGCGAAACGGACGAGTGGTGTCGAAGCAGGTCGACTTCGCCGGGTCTAGCCATATCGCTCCGCTTCCAGATTTTCCCTCATCAAAATGCGCCGCCGCCGCCTGACGCGCAGATTCCTCGTCAGCCGCAACCACCTCCACGAATTGATGTTTCCCTTCTCCGGCAAACTGATGAATTTCTCCCAAAATCCAAAACCGCATAATTGTGAGATCCACGGGACACCTCCATCGAGATTCTACCAATTCACTATTCGCCATTCATAACTTCTTTACGCTGGTTGGCGCCGAACTCGCGTTCGGCGCCAACCAGATCAATTCGCCGACAAGCTTCCCCATCCGCACACCGCCGTCCGCACGTCCGGCAGTTGGGCCGATCTGTGGCCTGATCGCGGCGCAGGACCTCCGCCAACCGCACCAGGGTCCGCGCGCCGGGTTTCGACAGGGCGAGGCGGGTCAACTCGCCACCGAAATTCCGTGGCCGTCCCGGAATGCGAGCAAATCCCTCTGCTGCCTCTACCAGCGCCTGGGCGTGATGTGACGGTCGACGTGCCGACAAATGCGTCTTAGACGGAGCAGCGGGCCGCTTCTGGCGCTTGGCTACGGGTATGTAGACGACGCTCCCGCGATGATGCCGCCTCCGGCAGGCCGCCGTGGCGAACTTCTGCCACTTGCGCTTGGCGCGGAAGATGCGACCGCAGCCGCAGGCGCACTCTCGCCGCCAAATGGTAGGGATTAGCTCAACCCTTAAGACCTCGGTCATTCTCTGCTCCTGGACATGGCTGGCTGCAAAATTCGCTCCTCGTATTCAGCATTTGCAGTAACGCACGGCACGTCGTACTGCAGACAGATAGCGTTATCACACACGTTGAGGCGGAGACGCGGACTCTCGGCGATCACATCCATCTCATGTCCGCACTCGGGACAATTCATAATTCACCATTCATAATTTCTGCACGTTCACCATTCATAACTTCTGCACCTACCTCGTCACCTTCGGTTCGGTCGCCCCGATGATCTTGATTCGACGCGCATCTTTCCAATCAGTCACGCTTGTGCGGTGCCAGAATAAATCTTCAAACTTAAGCTTGTGCGCTTTGGCCAGGGCATCTTCGAGCGACGACGCTTCAATTTGCTTCTCGGCCATCACGCTAACTTCCGCTTGTACCTTGTAATTCGCCATGATTTTCTCCTCTCTGCTTCTTGTCGGTAAAATACCGCTTCCTCAAGATTTCTTTTTCGGCTTCAATCTCCGCCCGCGCAATCGGCGGCTGATGTCGATTGGCGATATGGATCACCGCCACGCGCTGCAGCAGTTCTTCCACCAGTTGCCGCGCGGAGCGCGGCGTCAGCGAGTTGAGGCTGGCCACGCGAAAACGTTCCTGGCATCGCGCCGCCAGCATTTCATTCCAGCGCTCGCCCCACAGGTCCGCCGCCAGCGCGCCGATTTTGGCCTGTTCGGCGGCGGAGATGCGCGCGCGGATAGCGCCCGACTTGCGCCGGCGTCCGCGCCAGCCCGCGCCCGGCGGTCGCCATTCCTGCCCAGTCTCCTGTTTCATCGCCTGAATCACCTGCTGCGCTTCCTCTCTGGAGAGGTCTTTGGTTGTCGCCAGCGGACGCTTAATCACCGCCGCACAGAAGTCCAGCCGCGCCTCCCGCGACGGACGATCGTCGCCGCGCCCAGCGTCGATCTGCTTCCAGATGGCGTGCAGCGCCGCGAGTTGGTCAGCGCTCAACGGCTTGGCAGCCGGCGGTTCCGGCGGCGGCTTCACCGCGCTCTGCGTTTCAGCGGTTGGCGATTCGCCATTCATAACTCACCATTCCAGTTGGCCGCGCGGCATTCGCGTTCGAGCGCCGTCACGAACTCGATAAATTGGGCATGGGCCGCGTCGCGATCCTTGAGTGTCCGCTGCTGGGCGACGCCCGCCAGGTTCTTGTAGCGCACCAGATACCCGCGCCGGTAGTGACCGATCTCGACCGTCGCCTTCATAATTGCCTTGGTGCCCGGTAAGAGCGCTTCCTGCATCGGCGGCATCTTCACCGCGCCCGGCGCCTCGGCGGTTGATAATTCAGCATTCATAATTCACAATTCAGAATTTCTCTGCATTCCAATCCGTGGTCTCCGCCAGCGCCTCTTTGATCTTAATGATGAGGGTCTGGCGCAGCGCCATCGGCAGGTCTTTCGCCTCATCCCCGGCCAGACACCCGGCCACCTCCCGGAGCGTCTGCTGTAGCCGCTCCATCGCCGCCGCTGCTGATCGGATCGGTCGGGTCATCGCGTCTCCTGCATTTCGAGCTTCAACTGCCCTTCGAGCTCGCGGGTGTAGTAGCCGCGCCCTGTGAGCGCCTCGATGGTGCGCAGCTCGTCGATGGCCTGGCGCAGCAGCGGCGCGACGGTGGATGCGAGCTCCCTTGCCGTCGAGATCATGTAATAGCCATAAGGCTCGGTGCGCTTCGAGCCGATTTTGAGACCCAGCCGCCGCAGATCCCGCACCAAAGCCTTCACTTCGCGGTCGTGCGCCGCGCCGTCGCGGAAAAGTTCCGGGCCGAGCGCCCGAATCGGAATGGCTTCCGCCTCGCCGACGTGCCGCTCGATCAGTTCCGCCACGCGCTGGTGGAGAGGAGAAAGCGCGGCCAGCGCCGCCGGACGCTCCCGGAGCATCTGCCCGAGCGTGGCAAACCCGCCGGGATGCCGCTGCGCGGCTTCGAGCCGCGCGCGCTGGCGACACGCGCACGGGATCACCCGCCGCTCGCCGTTGACGAGTATCGGCTTCCAGCCCGTCCCGTCGCATTGGAGGCAATCAGACATTCGCCTTTACCTACGCGGCTAGCTGGCTCAGGGTATTGATTAGCCGCGCCTTGGTTTCGAGCGGCAAGGTCGCCCAGATGCTGTTGCAGAATTCTTCCGTTGCCAGGATGGTTACTGCTTCAAGCCCACGTTCAATCATCGCGGCTTGACGGTGGACGGTCTTGATCGTCCTCCGAAGAGTTTTGGCTTTGCCACTACCCCAATTGCTCTTAAGCCCCAGGTTGATGCGCGCCCCCCTCGCCGTGGCCGGCGAGCAACCGAGTTGTTTCCCAATCTTGCCGTCGGTCAGCCCTTCACGGTGTAGCTCCTTCAATTTCTCTAGGTCGATTTCAATTTTAACTGGCATATTCGTATCCTCCCTCTGCTCTTCCCTGGCAGTCTCTATCTCGTGGTCGATGGGTGCCGCTACGCTGTCCGCCGGCATCAAGGCCCCCTGAAAATGGTCGCGGCAGACGCCCCTGCCTCCGGGCAATATCTGATGCGCGGCTACGGCGTAGCCCGTCTGTTTACAGAGGTAGCAAAATGGATTTTGTTCTGCTTTCATAATTCACAATTCATAATTCACAAGTCAGCATTCCGCTTTACGTTGCCGAACTCGCTTCCAGCACAAAGTCCTCATCTTGTTCGAGGGTGATGTGATGGGCGGCAAAGCGTTCGAGGGTCGCCTTATCCTGCCGCGCCTGGGCATCCACCAGATCCGCCTTGAGGCGGTCACGCGCAATCTCCGGCGGGCGCCGCACGTAGGTATCCCCGCCGAATTCTTCGAGCCAGGCCATCGCCTCGTCGATCCGCTTCTTGGGGATACGCACCTTGGGCGGGGCCAGGCGGTAGCCGTAGAGCACGCCGTGGATCTCGCGCACGCGCCCTTCGCCGCCCTCTTCTTTGGCCACAAATTCGCGGCGATGCGCCTGAGCAAACTTGCGGAGCGCTGCGGCGGTTTCATCGCGACTGGCCTCGGCTTTTTGCAGCTTCTCGGCGTAGTTCTGCACCACGCGGGCGAGGTCTCGTTCGAGATCCGTCTCGATCCGTCTCACCGCCGCCTGCTCCTGGGCAAAGGCCACCAGCAGTATCTCGGCGTCGTTCCAGGTCACCGCTTTCAGTTCTTTGGTTTTCATAATTCACCATTCACCATTGACAATTTCTTCGCGTTCGCCATTTGTTCGCCTGCCTTGCCCACCCCAACCTATAGGGGTACGATTTTTTAGGCCACAAGGTACGATTTTGCTTGACGAACCAAAGACGATTTGGGATAATGGATATGCAAGATCAAGGAGGATGCCGTGACAAGGATTGAAAAGATCGATACCGGAAAGGCAATCATCGAGGTGGTTCGCGGCGACGTGGAAAGCCCGATGGATTGGCTCACATTCCGCCTGGCGGGCCGCGAATATCAGATCCATCTTACCGCCCCCCTCCGCGACACTGATGATCCCGACATCGCGATCATCGATCAGGCGCAGCCCTTCCGCCTTCGCCGCGCGGTGGCTGAGATGCTGCTCGCGCAAGCTCGCGACGAGCGCGACGAGCGCAACGCTTATCGCCAGGCGCGCCGCGCGAAGGTCGCAGAGATCCCCGGACTGGCTGCCCTCCGCGCCGCGGTAGCCGAGCGCAACCGCTATCGCGACGCGATGCGCGAGATGATGGAGGATGAGGACAATGATGGAGTTAATCCTCCCCGCCAGCCCACCGCCGACTTCTCGCAACTGATTGCTAGTTTCCCCCGCGCCTGGGCTTACCTCCGCGCAGAAGAGATGGCGGCGGCGGCAAACTATAGCAAGTCCGCCGAGGGTCGGCGGGCGCTGGCGGAAATTGTGAACGGCGCGGGCCCCGAAGCCCTCGCCGCGGCGGAAGCGCGGTGGGCGGATACCGCGCGAAACATGGTTGATTGATTTTTCGGGGGCCGCGCATCCACACCCACGCGGAGAAGGAGACCTAAAATGGTTATCACCCCTGAAGATCGAGATAATTTTTGCCGCGCCATCGCCGCGTTGCGCGCGGGGCACGTTGAACCGATGCTGCTTTGTTTTGCGCCCCACCGTTGGTGGTTTACGAAATTCAAAGCGCTTTCTACCCACCCCTCGCCTGGGAATGCGGGGCGGGGATTCTCCCACCCCACTGATTCCTCCGCCTTCTCCAGTTCGCATGGTGACAGTCCCAATCTGATTTTTGATGGTCTCAGCGATCCAGAGATCGGGGAATTGATTGTTCCACTCGCCGCCGACCTCGGAATCGGTGAACCCTACGAAATCCAGGTGGCGCGCGCGGCCGACGGCCGCGTGTGCGAAGTCACTCTGGTGCGCGGAGGGGTGATTAATTTCGAAGCCTATCCGAATGTCGATCTCCCGCACGAAACCGAGGTGGTGGATGGGCGCTCCGTTGTACACTTCGGCGGGCAGGCGGAAAAACAGCGCGTACGCCGTCTCCGCGCGACGGAAGCCAAGTTGCCGCCGGTATGGATAAGCGCGGCTGGTCGCTTGCTGGCGTCGCTCGGTGCCGCCAAGGGTGGCCGATCTCGCTCGGAGGCTAAGGTGGCGGCGGCCCGGCACAACGCCAAGCTCGGGGGCCGCCCCGCCACGACCCAACTGATTTTCTGGGTGCGCCGTCCCGGCGACCGCAAAGATGAGGCGGGCGCCACGGCCGAGATTCTCGTTCCGCAGCGGGTGGCCACGCGACTCGCCCGCTCGCTCGAAAATGCCGGGACGGGTATGGAGGTCGATGATCGCCTCCTCGCCCGCTATCGCCCGGCGGTGGACGCGGCGGCGAAAGCCGCAGGCGGAAGTTTTGCGGGCGGCCACGGGATCTCGGTCGTCTACCCCTCGGGCCGCACCACTGAAATTCGCCGCAAGTGGTAACGTATTCATTATCTAGTTAACCCCGCCCCGCCGGAGCGCCGCCTGCTCCTGGGCAAAGGCCACCAGCAGTATCTCGACATCGTTCCAGGTCACCGCTTTCAGTTCTTTGGTTTTCATAATTCACCATTCATAATTCACAATTTCTTCGTGTTCGCCTTTCCTTCGCCCCAGCCGCCTGTACTCGCGCTGGTAGGCGAGGTATTGCTCGCGATGGCGCGCGCGGTATCGCCGCGACGCCGCCTGATTTATAAGCCGCTTACGATCAAAGCTCGCCGCGCTATAAAGGTCGCGCTGCCAACCGTATCCACCCACCTGCTCCGCCTCAGTGCCGTCGCCGCGAAAGCACGGCCCGCACATCCACTCGCCGTTTACCAAGTGCTCACCCGGCCGCTCGCGCCCGCGTTCAAGGCAGAAGTCACACCGTGGAGCAACGGTTGGACCGGTGACTGGGTTCATCATTTCTGCGCTCCCATCCATTCGGAGACCTTCTTCGTCACACAAAACTCGCCGCAAAGCACATAGCCGTCATCTGCCAGCCGCTCCGAAAACACGATGGTGCGTTCCAGCGGCATCACTCTCAATTCCGCGCCGGAAGGCACAATCCGCCACCAATGGTTCTCCGACTTTTTCTCAGCGCCGCACCCGTCACAGATGGTTTTGGTAATGATCGGCATCAATTCCTCAGAACCTTCCCTGCGCGATGAAGTACCCCGCGAGCGCCACGGCCAGCACGGCAATCGCGCCGACGGCCACCCCGAGCAGCACCAGCCGCTCGGCGCGCCGCATCGGCATAGCCGGCTGCATCTCCCGCAGGCGGCGCTCCTTCCAGGCGTCAACTTCCGGGCGCAGGCCCATATCGTCGATCAGGCGCTCCTCCGGCGAATGCACCAGGCACGTCCCCGCCCGCAGCACGTTTCCGCGCTGCCGAGCTTCGAGCGCCCTTTGCTTCTCGCGGACCGACAGCGGATCGATGTGGTACTCGACCAGAAAGCGATAGTCCGCCGGGGTCAGTCGCCGGTCGAAATCGCTCGGGGTGCGCGCCGAAGCCGCCTCGATGCTGGCGTCTACGCGCTCGCGAAATCCATCCGCCTGATTACGCCACCCGTTTTCGTTTCCCATGAAGTTTTACCTCCCCGTCCAATTGCAGATGCCGCGCTTGGGCGAATGCTCTGTGCATTCATCATTCACCATTCAGAATTCACAATTTAGAACTTTATAATTTCTGCCTCACCGCCCCTGATTCCGGCGTTCCGCCCGCGTGGCGTTGATCCGGCTGATGGTAAAGCCGGTGGCATGGCCGCCGATGGCGACCGACTGCAAAACCCGCGCCATGCGCCGATGCCCGCGCGCGTGGCAGCGATGCGCCACCCAGCCCACCAGCGCCTGACTGGCGCCGAACTGGAGGTACATCCGCTTCCGCGTGGGATCGCGCGGCAGCCAGGGAAAGATTTCATGCGCGCCCAGGGAAAACCGATGCTGGCTGTATTCCACATCCACCACCATCGCCCCCAACTGCGCCGCCAGCAGCCACCAGAAATCCCGTCCCACGCGCCGCTCGTCGCGCTCCGCCGATTGCAAGCCATAAGCCAGCAATCGCTCCGAGGGGGATATAAACGCCGGTGGACTCGCCGCCTGGCTCCGGGCCTCCCGCCACGCGCTGAAGGTTTCAGCGCGGTCGATCAGGATCGCGCCTTCCTGATTCCCGAGACCGAGAGTTTCCCGGACGCCGTCCTCGTCCGGCGAGTCCACCGGCAGCGCCGGCGTTCCCCACGCCAGCGATCCCGCGAAAAGACATAAGAAAATTGATTTCCAGTTCATAATTCACCATTCAAAATTTCTTCGCGTTCCCCCTTCAGAATTTCCGACTCGTTGCCATCAACTTGCCGATGGTCGCGCGGGCTACCGCCTCGTCGGTTTTCTCGCGGTTCTCCGCCAGCGCCCGCGTCTCGCGGAAACGCTCGTAGAACTTAGTGATCTTGCGCAGATCGATATAATCGAAGGCGAAGCGCTTGCGCCCGGCAAAGAAGTTCCGATGCCCGGCATTGGCGTCTTTGAAGGTACTAAAATTCCGGTAGAGCGCGCGGACCGCCGGCGATAGTTCCCGCCCCAAAATCGTGCGCTCCGCCAGCGGCAACTCCTCCGGATGGATGCCGCTCAACTGCTCCACCAGATCGACGCGCGACTTGAACGGTCCCAAGTACTTCGCCAGGCCGTTATTGATGTTCCGCAAAAAGCTGAAGTGTCCCGCCAGCACGATGCCGCAACGCGCCTGCTCGAAGATGTCGCGGATCTTCTCCAGCGGTTCCGTGCCCTTCTCAACCAGGCGCTGGCATTCATCGATCAGCAGCACCGCGCCGCCGCGCGCCCGCGCCGCTTTAAGCTTGCGCACCAGGTTCAGAAACAGTCCGTGACTGGTCGTGCGCGGATTGGCGTGGGTCTGCCGGCAGAGGTCTTGCAGCAGTGTATGGGTAGTGATGCCCTGTTCGCAGAAAAGGTAAAAGGTATTCGAGTCGCGACGGCGGTTGTGATCCGCCCAGTAGGATTTGAGCATCGCCGTTTTGGAGGTTCCCGGCGGCGACTCAATTACCACCATCAAACGCCGCGCCCGCGCCTCTTCAATGCGCGCCAGAATCAGCCGGCTGTCGCGCGTGGGAATCAGCTTGGCGGGAATCGCATCGTCTTCTTCGCCCACCGGATGGGAGTCCATATAGCCATCCAGCGCCGCGCGGATGTAGAGGTCGCTCGAATGCGCCAGTTTGTCGTAGCGCCCCACCAGAAACATCCGCACCGCCACCGGCGAGTAATTGACCTCGTAGGCCAGATCCCTAAAGCCCATCCCCGCCGCGCGCATATAGTTCTCCGCGCGTTCGCGCACCCTGTCCGCCGGAGGCGGAGGGTTCTGCTTCAACCGGTCCTGCTCCACCGTTGAAATCGCCATCAGGCCGCTCCCTTCTTAAAGAAGTTATCCGCCAGGGCTTTGAATTGCGGATCGACGGTTTCGACGTTGTCTTCTTCGCGTTCGCCTTCCGGCATTCCCCGCCCGCGCATCATCCACTCGCTCGATGAGATCTCGCCATATGGCGGCAATCGCACTTCCTTCTCCGTATCGAGTCGCGCCTTAGCGAGCGCCGCCGCCTTCGGGGCACTACGTTCGCCGAGCAGCGCCAGGCGTTCGTCCGGGCCCGGCACATGCGCCAGGCGCGAGGTGCCGAGCGCCGCCTGGCGGATTTTGCGATTGAGTTGCGCCTGGCGTTTGCACTCGGCGGAAAGTTCCTGCGGCGTGCGTCCGGAAGGATCAGCGGGTTCGAGCACGATGGGCGCGCCGCCGTCCATGCGCAGCGCAATGGCCCGGTCCGCATTGAGCGGATCGACGTGGACCTCCACCTCGCCGTCGCCCGGCAAGGCCAGCAATTCTTCGGCGCGATAGATCAGGGTCTTGTGGTGGAAGGCGAAGCTCACGCGGTCGCCGCGCGCCCGCAACTTGCGCCGATGCCACAACAATAAGGTGAGGTCTTCGGCATTAGGGATGCGCCGCTCGCCGGTAAATGCCGCCTGGACTTGCGCCGGAGTGCGGCCTTTCATCCCGTCGCCGCGATGCCGCCGGTGACGATAAATCTTCTCTACCCAGTCGGTTTCATAAGCAATGATCCGCTGCGCTTCCCATAGCGGCGTTTCCGGCGCTTCGCCTTTGAGGTAGAGCGCATGTAATCTCTCTTCGTCCTTTAACCGCTCGGGCCGCGCCCCCTCGCGCCCGCGCGGCATGTCAGTGCGTTCACCCGTCCAGCCCGGCAGGTTGCGCTCGAGGAGATCTAAATTCTGGAAGAAGCGTTCCAGCACCGCCTTGCCGTTCGGATTGAATTTTTTGCAGAAGTGCGCTTCGGGACCTTCGCCGCCGTCGATTTTGAGTCTGTCGAAAATCGACCAGGTATCCTCATCGCAGCGGAAGTGGTACTTCCACTCGCGGCGCTGGCCTCCCGAGATTTCCTCACAGGTAAATTCCTTGCCGTTATCCATCCAGATCTGCCGGGGAATTCCCCAGCGCAACAGCGCCGCGCGCAGCGCGGACTTGAACAGTCCCGAGGAGGGATGGAAGTCAAAACAGATGACCATGTCGCGCGAGCCCACGTCGGCGATGCCGCAGATATACAGCCGATAGAGCGGGGCCGTCGGCAATCCGTCCGCACCGATGGTCGGCACCCAGCCGCGCAGGTTGCAAGGCCGGAAATCGCAGTACCAGAGATCGTTCGGCTGCTCAGCGTGCGCGCGCGGAATCTTGGGGCCGCGCTGCGCCAATGCCCGGCGTCCGCCCAGGCGCGCGTAATCGGTGATGATGCGCGGCAGGAATTCGTTAAACCACCGGCGCACTTGATAATAAGAAGGTAGCGGTCCGGGCAGGCGCTGGGCGACGTTGACTTCCAATTCGAGCAGGTCGAGACATTCCGTCGCCGAGCGTGGCCGTTCGAGCGCCTGGCCCACGCGCGTGATCGTGGCGTCGCCGCCGGTGTACGCCGCCGCCAGAAAAGTGGCATGGGCCGGCAGCAGGCGAATGTCGCCTTTATCTTTGCGGTCGAGATCCTGCAGGGCTTCCTTGCCGGCGGGCAGGCGTTCCAGGTTCCCGCATTTCGCGCAGCGCGAAGTCTTTTGATTGACGGCGGCGTTACAACGCGAACAAAACCGCCGTGGGCGACCGTGTTTGTACCAGGAATAGAACCGCCAGATCGACCCGGCGGAGATCGGCGTAACGGTAGCGTGGGTATCACCGGTTTCCGTGCGCAGGTCGTCGTTGATCTTTCGCCAGTCAAGCAGCACGCCGCGCCGGGAGCCGCTGTCCTTCGCCAGCGCCGCGACATAATTAGTGAGGGTTTTGATCTTGATGCCGTGCGCCGCCTGACCGCTCATAAGTTTCCAGGAATCGTCAATCATCGGCTGGATGATGCGATGGCGGGCGCTCGCCAGCGGGCGCTTGGCTTCCGGCACGGGCGCGAGTTGCGGATCGTCCTTGGCGCCGCGCAGCGCGAACGCCAGCTGGGCGCAGGGGCTCGTGGCCAGCGCCGCTGAATTATTCTCATCCTGAGCCGAACGCGGGACCTGCTCCTCGCACGCAGGTCCGGCCATCACCGCTTGCGGCTCTGCCTCTGGCTCCGCGCCCCCCTGCTTTTCCAGCATCCGTTCCTGAAACTTGATCTGGGTATCGGTATCGAGAATCGTCAGGATGAACTCGACCCGCTCGCCGCCCTTACACCGGCTTCGCCGGATGTAATGCTGCGGCCCGCCGCGCAGGCCGTCGATGCGCCGCATATATTTCATGCGGACGCCGCGCGCCGTAATCCCTTCTATTATTGCAACCTCATCGGAGGCTACCCAGGGGGCGCCATCATGTCCGCGATTGGTCGGTTGGGTCTGCGTTTCTGCCATCCGTGGCTCCTGCGTCGGCGTCCGCGCCGGCGGGCTTTCGCAATTTGGGCAAATGTTGAAAATTACTTTCGCTTTCCAAAAAATAAGTCGTACTGTTCCGTCTGGATCTCTAGATGTTCCAAAAACGGTTCGAGCGCCGGGCCGCGCTTAAAGTGCTGGCGGGTGATCCGGGCGATCACCTTCAACTCGGTGCGGATAACGTCGGAAAAGCCCAGGCCGGTAGCGCGGCAGATGCGGTAGGCCTCATCCACGATCCAGCGAGGAACCTTCACGGAAATGGTTTCGAGAATCTCTTCACCTTCCGATTTCGGTTCCCAGTCTGCTGTGCAGGTGCGCTTATTGGTTTCGGCCATGATTCACCCGCGCCGCGGCCGGGGCGTGCGCCGCGCCGCGATCCGCAAAAGGGAGTGGAAGAAAAAGACCAGCCCCGCCAGGCTGGTTATCAGCACAATGAACGTCCAGAGAGACATGGGTCACCTCGCCGCTCTCAACTTTGCGATTTCAAGATGGTGTTGGCAGATTAATTGCGCCAGTTCCACAGCAACTGATGCGCCCATGAACAGGTCACTGTTATTCAGAAGAACGGTCCCCACTGCCTGTAAGAAACGGGTGTTGGCCCTTCTCTGGCCAGAAAGGATCATGCTTACCAGAGCTTTGGAAATCCCGGCTGTATGCGCTATTTGAGCACTCAACCCCGAGGTTCGGAGGATTAATCTGACTATTGCTCGCGGCAGTTTGTGATTCGCTTTTTTCGTGATATCTTCCATATGGCACCGTAGGTGTGAATCCGTTTACACCTTACGACACGGGAATATGACACAGTCATATGTCACTGTCAAGAGATAAAATGTCCGTTCCTCCAAAAAACTTACATACCGATATTCGCGGTGGGAAACCGCCTATTGCCCAGGCAGTCGCAGACTTGCGACGAGCAACGGGGTTCAGTCTTTTTAGATTTGCTATTGAGGTCGGCGTGTCAAAGGACACCGCCGCTGCATGGGAGGCTGGAAGAAGAAAACCCGGATCATGGAATTGCCAGGCTCTGATGGAACTCGCCGAACGGATGAAAGAAGAGAGGCTAACCCAATACTTCTTTGGATTGCTTCCGGTGACCTTTGCCACGCCAACATCGGAAGCGAAGAATCAAGAAGTGGGGGCAAACATCCCAACAAGGACATATCGCACCGAACTCATAGCCCTTCGCGGACGCCTGGGTGAGACGCCGGAGAGTATGGCGAGACGACTCAACTGCCCGGTGTCTATATACCAAACCTACGAGGCAGAGAAGAACACTGTCACACCGAATGGTGAGGTGATGGTTAAGATTCTTTCGCTCTGCCCCGACGATGAATCTCGCGCGAGCTTCGGCCTACAACAACCAGAGGACAAACATACAGAACCATACATGCGTACCAAAGGGCTTGACATCAGCGGGAAGGGCGGTACAATCCCCTCATCCCGCGAGTCACTCGCGCCGATAAAAACAACGAGCGAAGTTCGAGCTCACGATCATAGCTCTGTACCGCCGAGGCGTGCTGATGGACAACCTGAAGCCAGGATGGTCATCCCCACCCGCCGCAAGTAATCCCGTCCTCACTGCGAGATACCGAAATGATGCGATGATCGGCATCGATATCATCTACGAGGCGGCCATGCAGGGGAGTCCCGGCGCGGGCGAGGTGCTGCGCAATCTGGCGGAACGAATCAATGAACGGGCGGCGCGCTGGCAGGTTGAGATTAGCCGCCGATGAGGTGGGTGAAGAAATTAAGGTGAAGCATGGCCTTCTGTCAGATATGTGGACGGCCGCTGGGATGGTGGCGCGGCATCACTGGCCCCCGATGCCATGATGAATGTAAGCAACGACAGGCCGTTCAACAACGAGCCGAAGAGTTAGGGCGGAAGTCGCAACAAGAAGCTGAGCGCCAGGCGAAAGAAGCTGCGAAGGCACAATTCATAGAGACATTAATGACCGCCGCTGCCGCGGGAGATTTCTCCGCAATAAGGTGCACGCCGCAGATCATCCTTGATCATGAAGAAGTTTGTTACTGTGTGATCACCGGCGTCCGTAGAGCGGCTTATTATCCGCAAGCCGATGGCACGGGAATTCCGGCCTTTACTGGAGAAGGGCGCATTAGATCGGATGGAATCCTTCCTAAGGATGAGGGCGCGCTTCACTTGACCAGCAAGCGCCTGTGTTTTGCTGGTAAGGGTGGCCTGGTTAACCTGCTTTTAAAGAAGATGCTCCAATGTCGGGCCCAAAATAACCTTCTTTGCGTCGGAGTCGAAGGCCGGGTGACATCGTCGTATTTCGTCCTAGATGGAGAACTTGCGACTGCGCTTTGCGTGGCAGTGGAAGCGCTGGCCGTCCAAGTCAAGAGTGCGGCCAAGCCGAAGCGGACTCGCGCGGCATGACGAACATGGAAGTTTCCTTCTGGTGGGTGATCGGCTTGAATGGGTTTATGGCTGCCCTCATCCTCTGGCCGGGCCTCTGGAAGAAATAGGTGTTGATTGCGCTGATCATTATCGCCAGCGCCGCCTGGTGGGAGATGTATCAGGAATATGTTTGGGAGCGCAAAGTGAAATCGGCGATTCA
>Ga0265297_10003550_pt1 | contig 27829 bp, 24 predicted proteins | sample Munlanlwell13791_FD_192502 | JGI IMG/M metagenome (GOLD analysis project Ga0265297, IMG submission 192502) | Leachate microbial communities from a municipal landfill in Southern Ontario, Canada - Leachate well 137-91 | ecosystem: Engineered > Solid waste > Landfill > Unclassified | place...
CTTCATGTAGTTTTTTTAACTTGACTTTCATTTTTTTCTTAAGGATTTATTGTTTAAAACCATTAATGTTGTTGGATATATCTTAATAAATAATCATAATAGATGTAATAGTTTAGGTTTCTTCAAGAAGTAGGATAATCTGTTCCTTTCTTCCATTCTTCCCCTTCATCATCATCTTTTAAAAACACTTCTTTAAATCTTTCTTCTAATTTTCTGTTTTCTTTTACTTCCCTTCTTCCACTAAAATAGAGCATTCCTTTAATTACTGAAATTGCTCCAATTGTAAGTGCAAGCTCTTTTGGATTAAATTCTCCATTAAAATAGGCCATTGCAGCCAAAGGATAAGTTGCAGTAATAAGCGATTGAACTCCGCAATAGATTTTTATTTTATTTTTATTGTTTGCAATATGGGACTGTAATAGTAGTAAAGTCGTTCCATTGCCCATATCAACTGCCTTTGGATAAAACTCTCTTGCAAATGATTCATAGTTAGTCAAATCTTTTGCAGTATAAATTCCAGATAAATAGTCTACAAGTCCTTTTCCAAATTTTTTTAGCATTTTATTTGCAGTCTTCTGGGCAGTTATAACTGGTTTCAGGATTGTTTCCATTTTTTAGAAACTGGTTTTCGCATATTCCATTACCACACGATTCTAAAATTGGTTTTTTAGCACATAGGCCAATGTCTCCAAGCTCAAACCCTAGAAGTGTTTTAAAGCCCGCAATTGTCTGAGATTTTCTGGTAAGGGAACTGGTAAAATTATGTATACAAGCATAACCCTCTGGGCAAGAATAATTTGAGTTTCCATCGCATTGGCAAAAATCATTTTGACTGCAAACAATGTCAAAATATGGGCCATTACATAACTGCTGATAAAATCCTCCACTTGAAACACATTTACTTTCTTCAATAGTTAAATCATTAAAATTACAAAAAAGTGTTTTCTTACAATCAACAGTCGAATCATATTTACATTTACAAATATCACATCCCAAAAGAAAAGTTTCTCCTGCATTATATTTTCCATTTTCACAAGTTACATTATTATTGAGAACAGCATATTTGCAGTTATTTGAACAATCTGAAAACCTAAAAGTTGTTTCACTGCTGCACGATTTTTTATTTGAATTACATGAACTAAGGCATAATTTGCTGTTACAGACCTTTTTATTTATAGTAAAATTTCTAAGGCAAGCACTAGAGCATTTTGATTTTTCTTGTCTATTACTTAGAATACTGCATTCATTCTTGCAAGAATTATATTCTTCTTTATGTACTATTAAACAACTTTCGCTAATATTGATGCAATTTTTTTTGCACTCATTAAAATTGTTAATGCATAAAGAATTTGCACCTGATTTATCCATTCTGCAGTCTCTTTTACATCCACTAACTGAAGCAGGATTTAATGCTAATACTGACATCATAATTAATGATACTATTAAAAAACTGATTATAACTGCAAATATTCCTTTTTTCATAAAAACAAAATAATAAGCTACTTTTAAACTATTATGATTATACATCTCATACTAAAGAATAACCTATTATCCATTAGTTATTTTATTTGTACAAGTTCACTTTAACTTATTGCCACATTCAGGACAAAACTTCCAAGAATCATCAAGTATCTTGCCGCACTGTGAACATTTTGCTATTGGCTTTGTTTTATCAATAACAGATTTATAACCTGATTTGCCAGATACTAACTTTCCAAGTATATTCTGCATTTGTGCAGAATCTTGAAATTCTCTTAGATCTAAACAACTTCCACTCACTTTAAATCTCCAAAGGAGTTTAAAGGCCAGAAAATTAGGTTAATTTTCTGGATTGGCAAAAACTTGTTTGACAAAAACTTAGAAACGTAAGTTTCTGAGTTCCAGAAAACATCAGTTTTCTTGACCGAAGGTTTTTTTGTTTTTGACATCTTTTTTCACCTCGTTTTTAATTTTTTAAAATTTAAAATCCAGAGTGTTTCCGAAGAAATACTCAGATTTCAAAAATCCTCTTAATAAAACCGAAGGTTTTAGTGATTTTTGATACTTGTTTTAAATTTTTAATTTACATATAAATGAAATTTTAGGTTTAAAAAGATTATTATTTAATATTTTAAAAGAAAACGCCGCCACTGGGAATTGAACCCAGGGGACCCGAAGGTCGCAGATTAGCAATCTGCTGCAATACCACTTTGCGATGGCGGCTTAGAAATAACAGAATTAATTGACTTTTAAATATTATGCCTCTTACCAAATTATCTCCATTTTTAAGATATATTAGATAAATAACTTAATTTCAATTCCAAGGTAGAATTTATTTTTTAATATTTTTTTTATTCATATCTTCAAAAATCCAAACCATTCGGTCTAAAAACCACATCTTTGAAAAATAGACAATAATTGTTCCATTAATTGTTAAATATATATCCAGTTTCCATAACCCTATTATTAAAATAATTCCTCCAATTGTTTGAAGAATAGTAAGAATCATAATAATTGATTTATGATAACTTGGAACAGGGGTTGTTTTTCTCTCAGACCAAAATTTTTCTCCAAGTACTGACTTTGAGCCCCAATTATTAAACGATTTAGGTTTTTTGAAAAGAGTTGGATTTATTATAAGCCAAATAATAAGAATTAAAATTGGGATTAAACTATACCATCCAAGCCAGATTCTAGACCAAATTGCAAAAATTAAAAAAGGTAATGTTGCAAACCTTGTCCAAATAGACCAGGGGTTTGCATGCTTCATCCAATTATTACCTTTTAGATTAAAGGTTTTTGAAATTTGTTTTTCTAAGGTCATAATCAAATATAATTTTCTAACTTTATAAATAATTAGTTTTAAAAACATTTTTTATCAGTCCGTGCCTCACTTATAAAGCACCTCTTAGCAATCTGTTGTAATACCCCTTTGCGATGGCGGCTTGATTTTACTAGAAAACTAAGAGCCATAAAGTTAATTATTCCTCTAAAAGATATATTCTTAGCTAGTCTATTCTCTCCTTTTTTCTGCCAAAAAATCAATAGGCAATGTTAATTCATTTTCTCTTCTATATTGGTTTTGTCTTTCAATTATCTTAGTCATGGAGTGGACATAAGTTCTTGCAATAGGATACTCTTCCAAAAGAGATTCAACACTCATTCTAAACTCCGAATCCTCTCGCCAGTTTCTAACTTCAAATTCGAAAATAGAACCGTCACTTCCCTTTATATCATAAGCTTGCATCTTATCAAACCTTCCAACAAGCAGTGCAAGCGTAGTTATATTTTCTAGTTCTTTTTCAAGCATAATCTTCAAGAAATTTTTAACCTTATAATATTTGTTGTTTTCTATTGAATAGTTATTGTCTTTAAAAAATAATTCTTATAACTCAATCTCTTCATTCATAGAAGGCACATAATTATCATATTCTAGTTGAGATATTCTTTTAGAAAATGCTTTTATCTGAATGTCTTCCCCATGAGTTATAAAGACTCTTTTAGGTTTTGGAGAAAAATTCTTCAACCAGGAAATAAGTTCCATATAGTCTGCATGTCCTGAAAACCCGTCTATTGATTCTATCTTAGCGCGAACATCCATTTGAACTCCTAGGAGTCTTATTCTTTTCTGACCATTTTCAAGCCAATATCCCAGTGTTCCTTCTGCTTGATATCCAACTAAAAGGAGAGTATTTTTTGGGTTGTCTATACTATTTACAATATGGTGTTTTATTCTTCCAGCAGTACACATCCCATTTCCAGCAATTATTATGCAAGGTCTTTTAATGCTGTTTAAGGCCTTTGATTCTTCTGTAGTTTTAATATGGGTAAGGCCTGGAAAATTAAAAGCATCTTTTCTTGTTTTAAGTGCATTTAGGACCGATTCATTATAATATTCTTTATGGGCTGAAAAAACTTCTGTTGCTCTCATTGCCATAGGTGAATCAAGATAAACCTCAACTCTTGGAATTAACTTCTGTTCTTGGAATTTTCCGATACAATACAATATGTCTTGAGCCCTTTCAACTGCAAAAGAAGGTATCAATAATTTTCCTCCTTTTTTAATTGTCTCATTAATAACTCTGAGGAGTTCTTTTTCTCTTTCAGAAATATCTGGATGAAGTCTGTCCCCATAAGTTGATTCAATAAAAACATAGTCTGAATTTGCTATAGGTTCAGTAGGTTTCACTATTATTGACTCTTTTTGTCCAATATCTCCAGAAAAAGTAACAATCTTTTTCTTTCCAGATTCATTTATAGTTAGTTGAATGCAACTAGCGCCTAAAATATGTCCTGCATTATAAAATTTAGCAGTAATATTTGGAGTTATTTTAATCTCTTCTTCATAAGAAACAACTCTGAATAAACTTATTGCAATTTTAACATCACTTTCAGTGTAGAGTGGTTTTCTTTTGGGAAGTCCTTCTTTAACTCTTCTTTTATTTTCATTTTCTGTATCTTTTTTTGCTATGTTTGCAGAGTCGAGCATTATTATGTGTGCAAGTTCTTTTGTACCTGCTGTTGCAAAGATTTTTCCGCGAAATCCTTCTTTAACAAGCTTTGGAATTCTTCCACAATGGTCAAGGTGAGCATGAGTAAGAACAAGTGCACTGTACTCTTTTAGTTTAAGATTAAATTCTTCATAGTTAAGCCTTTCAAGGTCTTTCCCCCCTTGAAACATTCCACAATCAACAAATATCTTTTCATTATTTGTAGAAATGCTGTAACATGAACCTGTAACTGTTTTCCCTGCACCTAGAATTTTTATTTTCATTAAATTTAGCTCTCTTTTTATCGTTAATTAAATAGACTCTAACTTAAATAACTTTCTAATATCTGTATCATGCTTATAGTTTTAAAGTATATATTCAATAACATACCTTTAAGTAGGGAAGTAATTTATTTTAACTGGTCAAAATGTCATTTAAAAAATTAAATTTAATACCTGCTCTTGAAAAGGCTATTACTAAACAAGGTTATACTACTCCCACACCTATTCAATTAAAATCTATCCCAGACCTACTTGCAGGTAAGGATTTGATTGGTATTGCTCAAACAGGAACAGGAAAAACCGCTGCATTTGTATTGCCAATACTTCAGAGGATGAAAGAAACTTATCCTAGAGTTACCAAAACTCTTGTACTTGCACCAACTAGAGAACTTGCAGCACAAATTGGGGAAAGTTTTTCTAGCTATGGGGAATTTCTTAAATTCAAACATGCAGTCATTTTTGGCGGAGTTAATCAAGGACCTCAAATAAATCAAATCTCTAAAGGGGTTGATATTATTGTAGCAACACCTGGAAGACTGCTTGATTTGATGAATCAAGGCAAAATCAGTTTAAAAGATATTGAATTTTTTGTTTTAGATGAAGCAGATAGAATGCTGGATATGGGTTTTATTCATGATATAAAAAAAATAATCTTAAGATTACCAGAAAAACGCCAATCCATTTTCTTTTCAGCAACAATGTCAAGAGAAGTAAACGAACTTGCAAAAAGACTTCTAAAGAGTCCGGTTCATATTGAAGTTGCACCGCAAGCAACTACTGTAGAAAAAATAAAGCAGCATATCTTTTTTGTTGATCAAGGTTCAAAGACCCAACTATTGCTTGAGCTTTTAAAACAAAAACATTTAACAAAAGTGCTTGTATTTGCAGGTATGAAACATAGGGCAAATAAGATAGCATTGTTTCTTGAAGATAATAATATTCGCGCTGATGCTATTCATGGTAATAAAACTCAAAATGCAAGGATCAAGGCACTAAGTGATTTTAAAACTGGAAAAATAAAAGTACTTGTTGCAACAGATATTGCTGCTCGTGGCATAGACATAGATGATATTTCTCATGTTATAAATTTCGATCTTCCAAATGAACCTGAAAGTTATGTTCATAGAATCGGTAGAACTGCAAGGGCCGGAGAAGAAGGTACTTCATATTCTTTTTGTGCAGCAGATGAAAGAGACTTTTTAAGGGATATTGAAAAGTTAATACGTATGAAAATTGATGTCATGGACCACGAATTTCACTCTGAAACTGCGAAAAATGCAGAGGGCATTTCAGCAAGACCTATTCCCAGAAATAATAGAGGAAGGGCTAATAGATTTAACAATAGATCAAATAATCGTAGACTTGGAAATAGACATCCTAACCGCTCAAGTACTCGTGAAGTAGGTTCAAGACCAAGTCGTTTTAATAATAGGCCTAGAACATTTAATAATAATCGTTCTGAAGGAAGATCTAGGGGTTTTAATACAAGGTCTGAGCGATTTAATCAAGAGGACTCTGAAGAAAGACCAAGTCGTTTTAATAATGGATCTAGAAGCCGAACTAAAACTTCTCCAAGAAAATCCAAATCTAGAAGTTTTAATTCAAGAGATAGTAGAAAATCGAGTTTTAGAAGAAGATAAACTTAGATTTCATAGTCTTCACTTCATATTTTTAATAAAATCTATTCTTTTCTTAAATGAACATCCAGTTGTTTGAATGGTATTTCAATTTTATTTTTTCTAAGTGCATTATATATTTTAGTATTTGCTTCATCAATTGCAGTCCATCGGTCTTCAAAACTTTCAACATAAAAATAAGCTTTAAAATTAAGTGAAGATTCTGCCATTTCAATAAATCTTACTATTGGCGCAGGATCCTTACACGCAAGTTTTATTGAATTTATTTCTTTTAAAATAATCTCTTTAACTTTTCCAATATCTGCACCATAAGCAACACAAAACCCAACTACTACTCTTGATTTAGGTTTAGGAAGTGCAATATTTTGTATATTGCTTTCTGCAAGTTTGCCGTTTGGAACTATAACTAGTTCATTATCAAATGTAACTATTTTAGTGCTTCTAAGTCCTATCGACTGTATTTTCCCCTTAAGACTATTATCATTATCCAAATAAACTAAGTCGCCTACTCTGATGGAATCATCAAGTATTAGAGAGATTCCTGAAAATACATTACTAAGAGTTGGCTGGAGTGCAAGAGATATAGCAATTCCAGCAATTCCAAGGCCTGCAAGAATAGGGGTAACTTCAACACCCCAAAGTGAAAGTATGTATAAAAGAGTAATTACAATAATTATTGTTTTTAAAATGCCTCGAAGAACCGAAGATAAACTTTCAATAGTTTTTGCATTTGCCCTTTTGATTATTTTTTTCCATATATGAAATACAATTACTTCAAATACAATATAGACAATTACTGCAACAAGAATAATTAAAAAAGAATATATGACTTTAGAAACAGGTTCGACCCAGGCTGAATCTAATTCAATTTCATTTAATGCTACTCTGAGACATATTAATGTAACAAGTAACGTAATAGGCATAGAAGATTTTTTGATAAATACATCATCAATATCTGTTTTTGTTTTTTTAACTAACTTGAGTATTGTTCTTTCAGCAATAAATGCAGCTATTCTAAGAATAATCAACAATCCTACTAATATTATTGCAAATCTAAAATAATCATTAGGTATATATTGTTCAAACATAATAATTCTAAACTTATCTTGTCTTTTAAATTTTTTGTTTTAGAAACTCTCTTTAAAATTAGCTTAGACTATATTTAAAATAATCAAATCCTGCAATTATTCCAACTATGCAAGTAGGAATAACTATATAGATTGCCCAAGGTACTTGAAGAATTATAGCACCTAGTGCAATACTTTGTATAAATGTAGTAACTTTTCCAATGTATCTTACCTGATAAGGATCTTTATTTCTGATAAGTGCAATTATAAATCCAGGTAGTCCTACTATTTCTCTTGAGACTGATAAAAACAGTAATAAAAATACATTTGTTCTAGAAATTAAAAAAACATTTTGTGGAGAAACCTTGCTATTCAAAATTAAATATATCATTAATGCAAGAACAATCCCTCCTGTAAAGACTCTGTCAATAATCTGGTCCATTCTTGCCCCAATCTGAGTTTTCTGATTTAATTTCCTTGCGAAATATCCATCAAACCAGTCACTAAGTGCAGCAATAGTAAATACAATTAAAATAGAAATCCTGGAATAATTCATAAATAACATATAGATGAAAACAAATATAAGAACCAGTCTTAACAATGTGATTGAATTAGGGACATTTAACAGTATTTCATCTTTTATTTCTTTTTCTGCTTTTTTAATCTCTTGTTTTATTTTGGTAATCCTTTGTTTTGTTTTTCCCATAATTGATATTGTAAAATTATACTTTTAATCTTTTCGGTTTTGTTATTACTTACTTTAGATACATTCTTACTTCTAATAATCTCCTAATTTTCCTAAAATTAATGTTTTATATTGCATAAACTTGAAATTAAGCTTTAAATTATAAAACAAAATAATTTAAATACCTTCTTTTCATTAAATAAAATAGAGAATATATCAAAAAGGGTGTGAAATGGAAAAAAGAAAAAAACTTGTGTTATGGTTTAATGAACTAGGTATCGAAGATATTCCTCTTGTTGGTGGAAAAAATGCTTCTCTTGGAGAAATGTATCAGGCGCTTGTTAAAAAAGGAGTAAATATTCCTAATGGTTTTGCAATTACTTCTACAGCATATAGATATTTTATTGAGAAAGCAGGAATAAAAACAAAAATTCAGGATATTCTTCATGGACTTGATACAGGTGATATGAGGAATCTTTCAGAGAGGGGTCATAAAGTTAGAGATACTATTCTGTCTGCAGATTTTCCAGAAGATTTAAAAAAAGAAATAGTAAACGCTTATACTAAATTGTCTAAATCCTATGGAAGTGAAACTACTGATGTTGCAGTAAGAAGTTCAGCAACAGCAGAAGACTTGCCAGATGCAAGTTTTGCAGGACAGCAAGAGACTTTTTTAAATGTTAAAGGAGAACACGCTTTAATTGAAAATTGTAAAAAATGTTTTGCTTCATTATTCACAAATAGGGCAATTTCTTATAGGGAAGATAAGGGTTTTAATCATTTTGACATCGCACTATCAATTGGAGTTCAAAAAATGGTAAGAAGTGATTTAGCTTGTAGCGGAGTTATGTTTTCAATAGATACAGAATCCGGTTTTAAGGATGCAGTTTTTGTAACAGGTTCATATGGGTTAGGGGAAAATATTGTGCTGGGTGCAGTAAACCCTGATGAATATTATGTTCATAAACCCACTTTAAAAAAAGGATTTAAACCAATAATCTCAAAAAAAATTGGTGAAAAATTAATAAAAATGGTTTATTCAAATGAAGGAAATAAATCCACAAGAAATGTTCATGTTTCTCCAGAAGATCAAAAGAAATTTGTTTTAACTGAAAAAGAAATTTTAATTCTTGCAAAATGGGCATGTATTATTGAAGATCATTATTCTGCTAAAAAAGGAAAATTTAAACCAATGGACATGGAATGGGCAAAAGATGGAAAAAGTAATTTACTTTATATAGTTCAAGCAAGACCTGAAACAGTTCAAAGCCAAAAAGATAAAAATGTTCTTGAAGAATATGTTCTAAAAGAAAAAGGCAAGATTATAACTGAAGGTAGTAGTGTAGGTTCAAAGATTGGAGCCGGAAGAGCAAATGTCATAAAAGATGTTTCAGGAATTAATAATTTTAGAAAAGGAGAAATTCTTGTAACTGATATGACTGACCCTGACTGGGAACCTATAATGAAAATTGCTTCAGCAATAGTTACAAATAGGGGTGGCAGAACTTGTCATGCTGCAATAATTTCAAGAGAACTTGGAATACCTTGTGTAGTTGGTACAAATAATGGAACTGAAAAAATAAAACCTAAAGAAAATATTACTGTTAGTTGTGCAGAGGGCGAACGAGGTATTGTTTACGAAGGAATTCTTAAGTTTAATGTCGAAACTCATAATTTGAAAAATCTTCCGAGGACTAAAACAAAAGTTATGATGAATATAGGTTCTCCAGATCAAGCTTTTGAACAAAGTTTTATTCCGAATGATGGAGTGGGTCTTGCAAGAGAAGAATTTATTATTAACTCATATATTAGGATACATCCAAATGCTCTTATTAATTACAAAAAAATTACAGATGTTCATTTAAAAAAACAAATAGACGAATTGACTTATGGATATGAAAATAAAGAACAATATTTTATTGATAAATTAGCACAAGGTATAGGGATGATTGCAGCTGCTTTTTATCCTAAAGATGTAATTGTAAGAACAAGTGACTTTAAGACAAATGAATATGCCAATTTGATTGGAGGAAAAGAATATGAACCTATTGAAGATAATCCTATGATTGGTTGGAGGGGAGCTTCAAGATATTATAAAGAGGGTTATAAAGACGGGTTTATTTTAGAATGTAAAGCATTTAAAAAAGTTAGGGACGAGTTTGGACTTACAAATGTTAAAATTATGATTCCTTTTTGCAGGACTGTTGAAGAAGGAAAAAAAGTTATAGACATAATGAATAAACAGGGTTTAAAACAAGGAAAAAATAATCTTCAAATTTATGTTATGTGCGAAATTCCTTCAAATGTGATACTTGCAGACCAGTTCTCAAAAATATTTGACGGGTTTAGTATCGGCAGTAATGATTTAACTCAGTTAACTCTGGGACTTGATAGAGATTCTGCTATTGTAAGTGATATTTATGATGAAAGAAATGAAGCAGTTAAGAGATTAATAAAAGAAGTAATAACTAAAGCAAAAAAATATAACAGGAAAATTGGAATTTGTGGCCAAGCTCCAAGTGATTTCCCTGATTTTGCACAATTCTTAGTTGAATGCGGAATTGATAGTATTTCACTCAATCCAGATACAGTTTTAAAGACAAGACTCAAGATTGCAGAACAAGAACAAAAGATTCGGTCTAGAAAATAATTTTTTATTTTTAATTAATTTTGTCTTTTACTACTTTTTCTCAACACCTTCTAGAATATTTACTGTAAGATATATCTCAGAATATATCTCAGAACATTTATATCTAAAAACTAAATTGTTTTTAAAGATATTATTATTCAAAAATTATAACAGAAATTAACTGTAAGGGGGTAAAAATGAAAAAAGAAGTATATTTCGCATTCGTATTTATGTCAATAGCTTTGCTTACTTTAAGTTTGCTTGCAGCACAAGATATAAGGCCTGCAAATCAAAGAGAAGACAAAGGAACTAGCGTTCAGATTAGACCTGCTAATCAGTTAGACCTTCCATCAAATGGGAATGGAGGATATGTGCCTACTCAAGGTTCTTCATATAGTTCTGGTTATACTGCTTCATTAAATTCAAAGATGAATTCTACTGTTAAAGTTAATTCAACTAATCTAACTAACCTGACTTCCAATGCAACAGGAACTGCTAAATTTATTGTAGACAAGACATCAAACACTTTAAGTTATGATGTTGAGTACCAAGATTTAAGTTCAAACGAAACACAGACAACAATTAACATGCCTGGCTTAAATCAAAATGCAATTGAATTATTATTCCTCCCAATAGGGATGCATAAAATTGGAGTTATCCAATATCTAGATGCAATAGAAGAATATTTACTAAGTGGTCAAACTTACATAAATATAAAATCTCTTTTGTTTCCAGATGGAGAACTCAGAGGACAGATAACGCCGGCTTAATTTTTTTTTATTTTTTTGAGGTGTTTATTTTTTATAAATCCAATTAGAATTTTATTTGAAAATTATAAATGAGAATTATCTTAATTTTCTAATATAAAATAGTCTAATCTTTATTGTTTAAGCACTAACAATAACTGATTCATTATGTCCTAAAAATCCAAATGCATTTGCCATTACAATTTTTGAGGCGAGTTTTCTAGGCCCTTCACCAGTATAATCTAAATCACAGGGTAAAAATTTTTCCCATCCTTTTTGATCCTTATGATAATTTTCATCTGTATCTGGATGATCTAAATCTAAGTTTAATGTTTGATGAGCAAGCCCAAGTCTTGCACTCTCAAGTGCAATTATAACTCCTAAAACACCACACGAACTTAAGGTATGGCCTATCATTGATTTTGTTGCACTAATCGGAATTTTATATGCAATATCTCCAAATGCTTTTTTTATTCCTAAAGTTTCAACTCCATCATTATTTGCTGTTGAAGTTCCATGGGCATTAATATATGCAATTTGTTCCGGATTAACTCTTGCCATTCTCATTGCTCCTCTCATTGCTCTTGAAATATATTCAGCATCGAGTCTTGGTGCTGTTACATGATTTGCATCAGAATTTCCGCACCAACCTAATAATTCCCCATAAATTGTTGCTCTTCTTGCTTTTGCATGTTCCATTTCTTCGAGTACAATCATTCCAGCTCCCTCTCCAATAACAAAACCATCCCTATCTCGGTCATATGGTCTTGATGCTCTTTTAGGATCATCTTTTCTTCCTGAATTTGCACCCATTTGACCAAAACTAGCATATATCATTGCAGCAGCAGATTCAACAGTTCCACCACAAACACCAATATCAATTTCTCCACTTCTAATTGCATTACCAGCAAGTCTAATTGCAGTATCTGAAGATGCACATGCAGTTGATACTGAAAAATTAGGTCCGTGTAATCCATAATGTATTGACATAAATCCCGGAGATGAATCTGGTAGGGATCTCAGACATAAATTTAAATTTACTTTTGAAATCCCCTCTCTTAACAATCTTCTATACTGTTCTTCAACTTCAATAATTCCACATAATCCATGTCCAATTATAACTCCTACTCTTTCTCTTTCTTCATCTGTTATTTTATCTAAAAAACCTGATTGAACTATAGCATCATTGCCTGCTTCAAAAGCATATTTTACAGAAGGTCCTAATCTTTTAACTTCTTTTGGATGGATTCCGATTTTTGCAGCATCAAATTTATAATCTTCAGGAAATAAAGATCCTAATTGACTATAATAATCTTTTAAAAATTCGAGTCTAGGAGCAACATTCTCAACAGAGCTAACTCCCTGATACAAATTATCCATCATTAATTTAACATTATCAGGAGTATTATTTGCAAATGGTAATGTTACCCCTCTGCCTGTAATTGCAATTCGTCTTTCCATGTTTAAAAATTAAAAATATAGTTTATAAGAATTATCGTTGTTTAACCTATTGTTATTTAATCACTTTTTTTATTCTCAGCATATTCTTGATTCAAACTTTCAAAAACTTCTCTAACTGAAACTATCTCATTACATCTCCAGGCATTTGCACCTGCAAAAACATATCCATTTGTAAATTTTCCTTGTTGAGCTTCAACAAGTGCTCTTGCAATACAATAAGGAGATTCTTCGGGTTTACAGGTTTTAAGACAGTGGTAGGGACAATGAATAGGGGTTTTTTCTCCTGCTTCTGCAGCTCTTAAGAATGGATTTGTTATTGCCCTTCCAGGCATTCCAACCGGACTATTTATAATTCGCAGGTCTTCAGGTTTACAATCAAGATAAGCTTGTTTAAATTTAATATCTGCATCACATTCATAGGTTGTAACAAACCTTGTTGCCATTTGAACTCCTGCTGCTCCAAGTTCATTAAATTTTTTAATATCTCCCCCATAAAATATTCCTCCAGCAGCAATAACTGGAATATTTCCATAAGGTTTTTCTCCATTAGATGGATTAAGTATTTCAACTACTTCTCTAACTATTCCTTCAAGTCCATTTGCTACAAATTCAGGATTATCTAAATCTTCTCTGGAATATCCTAAATGTCCTCCTGCTTTTGGACCTTCAATAACAATTGCATCAGGCAGATGACCTAAGTTTCCCCAAGCTTTGCAAATCATTTTAACAAGTCTTCCAGACGAAACAATTGGAACTAATTTGATATCCTTTCCATTTAAATAACTAGGAAGGTCTCTTGGAATTCCAGCACCTGAAATAATAATATCAATATTTTCTTCAACAGCAGTTTGAACAAGTCCCGAATAATCAGAAAGAGCATGCATTATGTTTACTCCAAGAATACCATTAGTAAGACTTCTTGCCTTTCTTATTTGGTCTCTTAATGCATATTGATTTGCACGAGTATAAAGTTCACCAAGTATGGCTTTTCTTACCTCCCTATCTGTTGCATTTGTTAGTCTGTTTCTGTCTTTTCTTTTTTCTTCTTCAAAATGTCCATTTAAAACACCAAGTCCTACACTTGCAATCATAGGGATTCCCCCTTCATCTGAGACTGCAGAAGTAATTACAGATTGAGTGACTCCTACCCCCATCCCCCCAAGAATTAGTGAACCTTCTAAATGTCTGCCTTTTCCATTTCCTATTTTTATTTGAGGTATATTATTATAACTACTCATTAAAATCAGAGTCAAAATTGGCTTTTAAAGATTTATATGTCAGATTTATAGTAAGTAAAATAAAGATATCTTCGTAAAATTCTATTTTAAAAAATAAAAATAGCGGGGGCAGGATTTGAACCATGCGACTTCCGGGTTATGGGCCCGGCGAGAACTCCAGGCTTCTCTACCCCGCTATGTTGAATTCCTCTGGAATTTAACAGACAGAAAATTTATCAAAATTTTCTGGATGTTTAAGTTCTTTTTAGAAGAACTTGAAGATAAGTGGATATTTTAAAATTCTTATCTCTATAAAAAACAGCGTTAAAACCCTTATAAAGTTAACTACTAGAAATTCTTCACATAAATTAAATCGCTCTGCTCATTCTAAATCTATTATCAATCCTATATTGAGCAAATACTTTGGGGTCTAATGCCAAACTTTCAGATAGTTCTTCAGATACATAATCAAAAAGAGTTTTCTTTCTTTCTTCATATGGCAAAGATTGATGTTCAGGGACAAGATGAAAATCTCTTAATGAACTAGTTATTCTATCAATTAGACCATCATGTTTTGATAATATATCAGGAAATCTCCCTATAGAATAAGGAAACCCTGCCCTATCAAGATGTTGATTAAGTGCAGGAAGAGTTACACCATTTCTTCCAATTTGTTCTAAAAAAACTTCTTCTCTAGGGGTTTTATCATCAAAATAATTATATTTAACACTAGCTAGATGATACCTGAATATTCTTAAAGTTGATTTTAACATTTTCATTTTCATGCAATAATTTTAGTTTATAAACCTTTTTCATCTATATTTATAAACTCACTCAAAAATTTAATAAAATAGCAATTAAGGCATACAAATTCTTAAAAACAATTCTTCTATAATCTGGTTAATGAGATTTGATTACATTCTATATCCAGATGCACAGGAAAAATTAGAAAAAAGTGGTCTTTTGGACAAAATAAAAGCAGTTAAAAAAACTGAAAATGGACTTCCTTATGTGGGTGGATATACTAGCAAAGAAGAAGTTATAGGGGCTATAAAAGAAATGGATAATGAAGGTTTTTTTAATGTCCTTCCTGAACAAAAAAGGAAGCCTTTCCAGCAAAGTTTAACAGGGGCATTTTCAGATTTTGATAAGAATCCCTGGAGAGTTGAAAGAAATGGGAAAATTATAATAAGTCCAGCAGAATGTGAAGACTATTATTTAATGACTGGTTGGCTTGCTTCAGTGATACTAAAACCTACTGAACTTTGGGATTATCAAAGATTTGGGTTTTCTTCAATTAATGACTTTGTTGGGAGCTTTGGAGCAGCAATCTGGAATGAGAGTCATAGGGAGTTTAGACCTGGATATGTTTGGGTTTCTTCACATAATAATAGAACTTTTGAAAGCAGTATAACTGGAGATATGAATCTGGATTTAAGGATTTATAGAACTGATATAACTCCTGATAAAACCTTTGATCCTGCAGGAGCACAAGTTTCCTATAGGCCTGAATTTGATGAAGACCGGACTGCGGTTTGTGCATATCACTCAACAGAAAGCAGTTTATTTGTTGGACTCTTAAAATATGTTGACCAATTAAATCTTAAATCTGAAATGCTTGAAAATAAAGCACAGGGACTTATTGACTATACAAGATCTTTAGGTCATACAATTGGAGCTGCAACAGAATGTTTAGGATTTAGTGGAGGTATTGGAGAAAGCCCAAGATTTTTACTATCGCATTTTATGTATCCTTTGCCTCAACTAGATGAAAATATGGTTGCAGAACAGCCTTGCCTTTACCAACTTTGTATGCAATCACATGGTAGTTATGGCATGTATATCGGGCCTTCTAATGAATTAATCTTTGCACATACTAATAAAACAAATCAAATAAAACCCGCCGTAACATTTTATCCACAGGAAGTTGACCATTTACTAAAAGGGGTTTGTTATCAATGTGCAAAAGGACTTGGAAGAACAATTCCAAAACTGCCTCTTTTAATGCTTGAATATAAATATTCTGAACAATTTGAAAAAGATCAGGCTGAATTTAAATCATTTTAATTTTATACATTTCGATGTAAAAGTAGGTATGGATGCTTATTTCTGAGTGAAATGAATTCATCAAAAATAATCAATTTTAAATCAGATTCACTCTGGATTAAAATTACTAATTGTTGAGTAAGATTAAAAGGTTATCTTGCGAAGCAAGATCAACTCATTTTAGTATAATTTTATAAAGTTCTATTAATAATTATAAAAATGGTAAAAGTACTTGGAATTGATGAAGCAGGGAGAGGTCCTGTAATCGGTCCTTTAATGATTGCAGGAGCTTTGATTGAAGAGGGTGATGAAAAACTTCTTGGAGAAGTAAAAGATTCAAAACTTTTAACTCAGAAAAAAAGAGTGGAACTTTGGGAATCAATAACAAGTATTGCAAAATATAAAGTAATTGAAGTCTCACCCCAAGAGATAGATGCAGCAGTAGAATCAATTGGTAATGATATGAATCTAAATTGGCTAGAAGCAAAACATCAGGCAGAGATTATTAATTCCTTTAATCCTGATGTTGTGATAATTGATTGTCCTCATCCAATTCCTCAGAAATATGAAGATCATATAAAAAAATTAGTAAATAAAAAAGACATAAAATATATAGTAGAACATAAAGCTGATTTTAACTATCCAATTTGTTCTGCAGCATCAATTCTAGCAAAAGTAAGAAGGGAAGAAGAAATGGATAAGATTAAAGAAAAATATGGTAATACTGGTCCAGGTTATCCTGCAAATGCAGTTACTCAAAATTTCTTAAAGGAAAATTGGAATAAGTATCCAGAAATATTTAGACATTCTTGGTCAACATATAAAAAAGTTGCAATAGCAAATGACTCAAAACAAAAAAAGTTGTATTAATATTATTTAACTAATTCTACGTTTAAAGGCCCTGATTTCTTCCTTTCTTTGTTATTTTCTTCATAACAAATTCTCTTATATGTTCTGCTTCTTGTATTGGGACGCCAGGAATATAACCCTCTACAGTCATGCCCCCTTTAGGTGAATATGAAAGACCTGCTGTCTGGATATTTACAGTTGAAAATCCACAAACTCTAGCGATTATCCCTCTGGTTATATCCACATTTTGAACTCTTTCATAAGGTATATTTGAATATTTTTTCCATATAATTCCTCTTTCAATTCTTAATTGTTCTTCTGTAAATTCATAGAACCATCTGTTATAAGCCATTCTTGCATATATTTCTCCAATTATTATTGCAATAACAATATAAAACACAATAAATGAAACAATTCCAATAATTATAGTATTAACCGCACTTGCATCAAATAATGCCTTTGAAGCACCAACAAACGCAAAACCTAGTATCCATCCAAAAAAAAGAACTACAAATAACATTGTAGCATAAGCTCCAAATCTAAATTGCCATTTTGCACCAACATGTAGTTGCTTCTTCATACCACGAGTAAGTAAAGACTGTTTAAAAACTTTACTAAAAGGGCTAAATTCTATCCTAAGATTAATTTAAATCTTTGATAATAATACTTAAAAACACCTATTCGTTGGTTAATAATATAAAAAGGAGAGTTATATGACTTACATAAAAAATCAGAGATTTTTAGGGTATCTCATTTTAAACTATAACTTCAAAAAATGACATACATAAAAAAACTATCTATTAAGGGATTTAAGTCTTTTGCAAGAGAAACCGAGATAAATATGGATAGACATATGAACTGTATAGTGGGTCCAAACGGTTCTGGAAAGTCTAATGTTACAGATGCACTTTGCTTTGTTCTTGGAAGGTTATCAATTAAAAGTATGAGGGCTGCAAAAGCCTCTCATTTGATTTTTTCAGGAAATAAAGATTACAAGGGAGCAAATGAGGCTTATGTAGAAATTATTTTTGATAACTCTGAAAAAACATTTGCCCTGGAAAGTAATGAAATAATAATAAGGAGAATTGTTAAAAAAAATGGTCAAAGTATTTACAGAATAAATAATGAAACAAAAACAAGACAGGAAGTTTTAGAACTCTTGGGTCAGGCAGGAATAGACCCCCACGGGTTTAATATTATTCTTCAAGGAGAAATTGAAAAGTTTGTTAAAATGCCTCCTGAAGATAGAAGAAAAGTAGTAGAAGAAGTAGCAGGTATTTCAATTTATGAAATGAGAAAGGAAAAGTCCTTAAAAGAACTCGAAAAAACAGAAGAAAAAATAAAACAGATTAATGCAATTTTAAGAGAACGTACAAATTATCTAAGAAATTTGGAAAATGAAAGAGAAGAAGCTTTAAAATTTAAAAAGTTAGAAGAAACAAAAAAAAGATGCAAGGCCTCAATACTCAACAAATATCTTCAGGAAAAAGATAGTGAATTAAAAGAAAACACTAGTCAAATTGAAACTAAAAATAAAGAAATAAAAAAAAGGGAAGAACAAATAATAAAAGTTCAAAATGAAATCAATATATTAAATGATAAAATAAATAATATTTCTCAGACAATTCAAAAGTCTTCAGGATTTGAACAAGATACTCTTTTGACTGAAATTTCAAGTTTAAAGCAAAAGATTGCAGGAATGATAGCAAGAAAAGAGAATTTTGAAAATCAATTAGTTGAACTTGAAAGAAGAAAAGCTGCACTCGAACAGTCAATAAAAACTTCTGAAGGCGAAATTGAGTTGATGTCTCAGGAAAGAGGGAAAAATACTAAAAAAGAACTAGACACAAAAAAAGCAAAACTTGAAGAATATGAGGAGGTAAAAAGGCAGTATTATCTTTTAAAATCCAATCTTTCTTCAATAGAATCTCAAATAAATGATAAAAGCCAACAAATTCAAAGATTAAAAAACGAATCCAATTTCATACTTAATCAGATTGAACAAATAGAAAAAGAAATCAAGATAAAAGATAATATTGAAGATTCAACCAATCGTTTGATTCAATTGAAACATTCAATTGAAACAAATAAAGAAATTATTTCTGGTTTGGAATTGGAAATAATAGAAACTGAAAAAACCGGGGCAATTCAACATCAAATAATAAATGAAGCAGAAAAAATAAAATCCCAGGTTTCAAAGCTAGATATCTGCCCCCTATGTAAAACAAAAATGACTCAGGAGCATATAACTGAGGTAATAAATAAATCTGATGCCGATATCAATAATTCAAAAGAGATAATAGTTAGTTCAGAATCTAAAATAAACGAGTTAAAATTAAAATTAAAAGAATTAAAAGAATCTATTGCAAGAGAGTCTCTTGAAACAAATCAAAGAAATTTAGACCTTGTAAAACTACAAACCATAAATGATAAGAAGCAACAATTAAGCAGAGATTCTGAACAAATAAAATTATTTGAAGAAGAATTCAAAAATTTAGAGACAAAAAAGAAAGGTCTTGAAACTAAGTTTGCAACAATTAAAATGAGCGAAGAGGGATATGAAAATTTAAAACTCGAAGTAAACGAGCTTCAAAGAACAGAAGAAAGAAATCTTGGAACTGAGATAACTACAAAACAAAGGGAACTTGAAAGAATAAAGGTAGTTATTAAACAGAATGTAAGGGATCATGAAGATATTGTAGAACAATTAAAAACAATTAACGAGGGTCTTGAAAAAAATAAAGGAATCGTTAGGGAAAAAGAAGAACAAGCTGAGATCCTTAAAAGAAAATATCAAAAAATGTTCGAACAGAAAAATGAAATTCAGGATAAGGTTAGGATGTTTGAGTCTGATGTGATGCATAAACAAAACGAAAAAAGAATGCTTGAAAACGAGAACAATAACCTAATGATAACAAAAGCTCAAATCAGTGCAAGAAAAGAAACCTTAACTCAAGAATTAGGAGAATTTGGAGAAGTCGAATTTATTTCCCTTTCCTTGGAAAAATTAAGGGAGAAATTATCTGAAAGTGAAAGTATTTTATCAAGAATTGGAAATGTTAACTTAAGAGCACTTGAAGTTTATGATAGTATAAAAGAAGAATACGATAAAATAAAAGAAAAAGTGGACCAATTAGGAAAAGAAAAAGAAGAGATTTTAAATGTTATTTCTCAAATAGATAAAAAGAAAAAGAAAGCATTTCTTGAGACCTTAGAAAAGATAAATGAATTATTCTCTAGAAATTTCTCACAATTAAGTGTAAAAGGAATAGTCACTCTTGAAGCAGAGGACAAAAAAGAAGTCTTTAATGGGGGACTTAATATTATTGTCAAGGTAGGGGCTGGTAAATATTTTGATATTACCTCTCTTTCAGGAGGAGAACAAACTCTTGTTGCTCTTTCACTTATATTTGCGATTCAAGAGTTTAGACCTTATTCTTTTTATATTTTTGATGAGATTGATGCGGCACTTGACAGAAGAAACTCAGAAAAACTTGCTTATCTATTAAAAAAACATATGAAAAATGGCCAGTATATTATAATTACTCATAATGATTCAATAATCTCAGAATCTTCAACGATTATATATGGAATAAGTATGCAGGAAGGAATATCAAAGGTTTTGAGTCTTGAAGTGTAATTGTATGTATTTTATCAATTTCTCAAAATTTACTTTTGAGAAATTAGCTATTATTATCTCGATTCGAAGAATCGATTTATGCAGGAAGGTATTTCTAAGGTGCTAAGCCTTGAAGTGTAAACAAGAAAGATTTAAAACTTATAAATTGTTATCGATTCTATGAAAAGAGGAAAAAAGGCTCAAATAACTATTTTTATAATTCTTGGAGTTATGTTATTTGCTGGAGGTCTAACTTACTATGTTTCTAGGTCAAGCTCAAATGATTTTTCAAAAGAAGATATTAATCCTCAGCTAGTGCCAGTATATTCTTTTGTAGAAGATTGTATAAAACAAACTGGAGAAAATGCAGTTTATGAACTTTCTAAAAAAGGAGGATATTACAGCCTACCTAAACTAAATACTAATAATATTCCTTATTATTTTTATGAGGATAAGTCTTACACCCCCTCTAAAAAAGATATTGAAACTCAACTTTCTCTTTATATTGATGAAAACTTAAAAAAATGTATAAACGATTTTAAAAATTTGGAATCTTTTAATATAACTGGTAAGAAAATAAAAACAATTTCAAAAATTCAGGAAGATAGTATTTTATTTAGCGTTAAGTATCCGTTGAGCATAATTAAAGAAAGCAAAACCTATTATGTTGAAAATTTTCAGACAGAAATTACATCAAGATTTCCGGTTATATACGCATCTATATTAGAGCTTATGACTCAGCAATTAAATCATACAAAATCTGTCTGTCTTACTTGTATAAATAATATTGCAGAAAAAAATGATTTTTATTTTGAAATCAATTATCTGGACAAACAAACAATCATTTTTATAATCCTTGATAACAGGACAAAAATAAATAATAATACTCTGGTTTACCAGTTTGCTTATGACCTCAAATAAATTTATTTTGACTTTAGTTGTATTATCTATCTTAACTTTGTTTATATTTGCGATATTTGTTTCAGCATCTTCTTCATCTAGCCTAAATACAAAAAGCCTTAATGAAAAAAAAGAAACAATTGTTGTAGGGGATAAGCAACCATTTGATAAACAGGATTTATTTCCCTCTTCTTCAGGAGTGGATTCTGCGATAAAACAGAAAACCGAAATATCCCTAGAAAATGCAATAATCACAAAACAGAATGGAGAAATAAAAATAACTACAAAAACAGATTTTAACATGGAAGGTAAAATAAAATATTCAGACGATAATGGTAATCCTAAAACAATTGACCAACCTAAATATAATTTTAATGAAATAGAGCCCGGTGGAACTTTAACTTTCAATGAAAATGGAGAATTAATTGAAGCAAAATTTAAAGTTAAAGGAAAATATGATTTTAATTCAGAAATAAAAAAAAGTTCTGAAGGCATTAAAGATTTAGGAAAACCAAAAAATTCTGGAATCGGGGTTTGTAGTACTACTCAATGTAATTCAGAGTCAGAACAATTAGCAGGAAATAATATTGCAAATAATCCATTTGCCGTGGCTGAAGCTCAAGAGGAACTTCCTCCGTTTAGGGAGGACAATATTAATTATGTTTCTTATCAGATGTATAACAATGAATTTCAAATATCAAAAGGTTCTGAAGTTGATTTTAAGGGTTCAGAAGTGACAATTAAACCTGTAGAAGGATCAAGTATTTATTTTCCATTTGAAACAGGTCATAGTGAGTCTGTAGTGGACCTAAGTGTTAAATACACTCCAAGCGGATATTTTGAACTGGCAAATTCCGGAATAACATTTAGTGGAGAAGCTCTTTATTATGAATCTAAGAATCCTGTAAGCGGATCCGAAGAAGTATATTTTCAAGGGAAAGCAGCAATAAATGGCATAGACTTAGAATCTCAAAACCTATTCTTAAGATTTTCAAGTCCCTCAACTGTTTCACCTGATGGTGAAGTTTTAGATTCAAGCCCTATTGCAGGAGATACCTTATTTTTTAGAGATAGTGCAACTGGAAAAGATTCAAATGGAAAAGAAACTTATATTCCGTTTAGTGAAATTGATTTTAATCTAGCTCCTTCATCACAGGTTAATTTAAAGTTTAATCCCGGAAACCCTGTTTTTGAAATGCCTAAAGAATCAAATTATAACCTAGCAGTAGAATACAAACCTTCTGGAAAAACAGACAATTCTTTTCCAAATACAAGAACTCTTACTTTTACCGGGGGTACATATTTATATGATAGTTTAGGTAATGACCCTTCTATATCTTTTGACCCAAGGTCTGAAATAACAATTAAAAACGGGGATAATTCTTACTCTGCTAAATTAAAAAGTCCTGGAGAAATGGAACTTTATGAAAATCCAAATTCTGAATCTTCAGATGGTAAAACTTATGATTTTTATCCCATTAAAACTATCTCTGCTGCAGAAAAGCGGATAGAGTATCTAGATGGAGGTAAAATAATGATTTCAAGCGGAACAAGATATCATTATATTGAAAATAACAAAAATATAAGAGTAATCTCTACAAAAGGAGAAACTGTACCTAATCTCGACAAGTTTATTGAGCCTCCAATTTTAAATAATAGGGGATCTATACATGAAAGTCCAAATGATGGAGAAGCCCCTCAAGCATGTCCACTCGGACGTCCCTGTTAAATAATTTTAGAATTATAACTCGGTTTTAATTTCTTATATTCCGATATTCAATCCCAGTTTCAATAAGCTTTTTTTCAAGCTTTGCTCTATATGTTCTTTCCTGGGCAAGTACTTTTTCGTATTGAGCTTTAAACCATTCTTCACGAGCTCCATTGACAGCTATTTGTGCTTCAAGCCCTGCAATAGATTTATCTTTTTGAGCAATTCTTAATTCAATTTCTGCAATTTTTACTTCATATTTAGCCTTTGTTGCAGCATCAATTGCCGAGTGAGATGTTTTTTCACCTTCTAGTATGCTAACTCTTGCTTCAAGCGCTTTATTGGTTTTTTCAAGCTCATAAGGCTTCATAGCAAGGTCTTTTCTTGCATGTGCTTCCCTTTCCTCAGCTCGAGCAGTTTGAGTATCTGCTTTTATTTTTTCTATATTAAGTGAAGAATAATCAGTCTTTAATTGGTCAATTTGTTTTGTTAGTTCTTCATTTTGAAATCTCAAACTAGAATCTACAACCGTATTTATAACAGGGGGATTTAATTCTTCGTGGTATTTGTATCCAGTATATCCACTTGCAAATAAAGCTAGAACTCCTGCTCCTGCAATTAAAGTTTTATGAAATCTATTCATGCTTTTTTAAGACGATTTCAGGTTTATAACTGTTTATATAACTCCAACTATATAATCGCAAATATCATTTAAATTGAAATCATATCTTATAGAATTAGATATATTCTCTAAAAAATTTATTTATCACACTCTTAAATATAAGAAGAAAAAGAAAAACAAGATATAAAAAAATAAAAAAAATAAAAATTAGTAGTAACTTGTTTCTCCGAATTCTTCAGTTTCTGTAGGTCTCTTTGTTAATAGTACTATTAGCACTATTAAAAGTACCACGAAAATAATCACAAGTATAACAGTTAATATCAATACAGTATCGCTTCCAGTATTCACTATAGGTGTTGATGTACTTGCTTTTTCCACATTCAATGTGAAATCAGCTTTTCTCTCAAGGCCTGATTCTGTATTAACGTTCACAGTTACAACATGTGTACCTTCTGTAGCGCTTTCTGTAGCTTTTACTTTAACTTGTACAGTTCTGCTCGAATCAGCAGCTACTGTTACAATCGGCTCTGAAACTTCAATTATTAACCCATTTGATTGACTTGGTGTTAACGAATAAACAACCATTCTATCATTTGGATTAACTAAAACAACATTAAATGTTGTTTCTTCGCCAACTGAAACTGTTCTAGATGTGCTAGCAGATAAAATACCTGAACTAACGCCTTCTACAACTAATTTCTGTTTTGCAACAACACTTGTATCATAGTTATATGCTTCTACTTGTATGTTGTATGTTCCTGGAACAGCGTTTTTGGGTATAGACAAATACATAACTTTATTGTTTGTATTTCTTATGTTGTCATAAGTGTCTTGTTCAACTGGAGATAAATCTCCAAAATAAACAGTCCTTTCAACGCCTAGTTCTGGAATTGAAGCCTTAACATATGTATTGTCAAGTCTTGAATTGCCGTTGTTCTCTAGAACAACGTCAAGTGCGATTGTGTTTCCAGCAACAGCTTTGTTAGGTGCGTCAATAGACAAGATATTAAGACTGTAAAGATCCTTTTGCATTTCAATTGCATAATTCTCTTCTACGTCATCTTCGTCTTTTGAAGTAACACTAACATCTAAAGATAATCTTTCTGTAAGTTCGTCTAAGTCCATAGTTGAAGGAAGTGTTAGAGCAAATCTTTTTACGTATTTGCTTCCATTAACGATATGGAATCTAGGTGTAGATTCATATACGTCTTCTTTGTATCCTTCAATAGATACTCTAACTCTCACATCAGAAACATCTTTGTTTGCTGTAAATTCAACTTCTACTGGAACAGTATCAGATACTTCTCCAGCAATAGTTGATGCCGAGTTACTAGCAACAATACCGTTTACTCTCACTTCTGTGATAGTAACCATATCAGTTGCCATAACTGTAGTTAAAACGAAAGCTATAGCTAAAAATGCTATAAAAGAAACCAATATTGCTTTGTTTTTCATCTTAGGCTTTTGTGTAAATTTAGTTAATAATATGACCTAAAAATACTTTATAAACATTTCGGTATTGTAGTAACTAAGTAATAAGTACAAAAAGCAAAAAGCTTATATAGTATACCCAGGTATACCTTGGAATGGAAAAAGTAACTACTATAAAGATCTCGACGGAAACAAGGCAAAGACTTGGAAAGCTAAAAGAACATGAAAGGGAAAGCTTTAATGATGTTCTAAACAAGGTTTTTTACATATTAAACACTTGTAAAAAGACTCCTGAAAAGGCCCAAAGAATATTAATAAATATTGATCGGAGAATAAAAAGGGGACAAATAATAAAAAAGAAAATGAAATCAGTTTAATAAATAATAAAATTAAATTTTATTGCTTCTCATAAATTTTTAGTCCTTCAATTGAATCTTTAATCATATCCGGACTTTCATTAATTATAACTATTTTTTTATCCTTGGGCAAATTTATAATTAATTCCTTTAATTTTTCCTTAGGGGTCTTAATATGTTTTCTTTCACCTTTTTCACCATACTCAATACCTGAAAAATGACAATGCCACTCACTCTGCTGTCCAAATAATTTATTTATCTTTTTGTAATCAATCTGCTTATCCCTTGCAAGAATATGTGCAAAATCAATGCAAAAGCTGCATCCTGTGTCTTCTACAAGTCTTGAGATTTCTTCAATAGAGCCAAAAACATTGATTTTCCCCATTGTCTCAGGAGCAATTTTGATCTTCCATTTATTTTTCTTTATTTCATCCATAATATCATTAATTCCTTTTTTTATGTTTTCATAAGTTTTTTCTTTGTCCATTCCACCAAAAAAACCAGCATGAAATACAACTCGGTAAGCTCCGAGCACTTCCCCCACCCTACAGCAATCAAGAATTCTTTTCTTGCTCTCTTCAATCTTATTTTTCTCTTTTGAATTAAGATTAATATAATAGGGAGCATGAATAGACAATTTTATTTCTAGTCTTTGTGCAGCTTTACCAATTTGAGTAGCATCTTTATCATTATGAATATAGACTCCGTAAGTAAATGCAATTTCACAAGCAGATAAACCCAGCTTGTGATATTCTTCTAAATTTGAAATCGCCTCTTTTACAGACCCTAGGCCCGCAGGACCAAAATAAACTTTCTTATTTTCACCTAACTTTATTCCCATTTTTATTTTAATAGCTAGCAGTTAATATTAATAAATTTATGTTATTTCTCTAAACTTGGTCTAATTATTTTTATCGAATATAAAAAGATAAAGAATAATTAAGTATACCTAGGTATACTTTACTTATACCTGCTTTTTTTTAATTAAATACTCTTGGAGATTTTAAATTAATACATAATATTAATTTTTCCTTGGTAATAATTAAATCCTGTGACCATAACTTTATTTGTTCCACTATTATAAGAAGCACCACCACCACCATTACCATTAGTTAGACTTCTATATCCGCCTCCACCTCCAGAGTAGCCTCCACCACCACCTCCACCCCAATCACTTCCATAAGAAGATCCACCGCCACCAAATCCTCCAAAACTTCCATAACCCGAGTCTCCTCCAGTCCCTCCATTAACAAATGATACACCTCCACGAGCATAATTATTATAACCATTGCCTCCATTTCCGTTTAGTCCTGCTCCGCCTCCAACTCCCCCATTAGAAGATCCACATCCACCGCCCCCATTTCCATTTGAGCCTCCTGCTGCTCCAGAGCATCCACTGCTATTTCCCGAAGTGGTAATTGTTGCATGTGAACCAGATGTAGAAGATTGGTCAGTATATTGTCCTCCACCTCCACCAGCTATAATTAATGGGCTGTTTCCAGTATCAGTTACAAAAGAGCCACCGCCCCCTCCAGAATTACCTGAAGATATACGAGTTCCTCTTTGTCCAACAAGAATTTTTAAATCTTCACCAGGAGTAACTGTGAATGTTCCAATTATTCTTGCACCTCTTCCTACAGGAGATTTAGGACTGTCAGCTGCACCACCTGCTGCACCAACTGCTTCTATTGTAATTGAAGTAACTCCATCTGGAATAGTCCAGTATTGGAATCCTCCAATGACAGTAACTTTTCCAGCAAGGCTTGTTCCAGTATAGTTTGTATTACATTGAGCTTGTGTGGGTCCAATTCTTCCTGTTGCTCCGCATGTTGTAAAGTTTAGATAAGTTTTAGCTTGTCCAACTACACATATTCCATTCAAACATGTTTTTCCTTGAGCAGTGCAATTATTTCCACAGCTTCCACAATTATTATTGTCAGTTAATTGATTTATACATCCAGATGTACAACAAGTTTGAGTTCCACATCCAGTTCCTCCAGTACAAGTTCCAGCCGAGCAAACATCATTAGTAGTGCAAGGATTACCATCATCACAACCAAGTGTATTTGCAGCATTATTACAAGCTCCAGCAGTACATGTATCTGT